>WLWF01001081.1_pt1 | contig 23994 bp, 24 predicted proteins | sample 6718331 | NCBI WGS metagenome assembly WLWF01 (sample SAMN12718692, study PRJNA515312) | sponge metagenome | isolation source: marine sponge | host: Mycale hentscheli | place: New Zealand: South Island, Marlborough, Capsize Point | collected 2003-05-01
TGGGTGGCGGAGAATTATGGGAGCGATTGGGACTGGTCTTATTCTAAAGACGAAACTTGCGACGCTTATGAAGAAGTTGAGGGGGCGGTCGTAAAAGATATATATGGCGAAGAAGAGAGCGGTTATGCTAAATTTTATGTATTTGAAAAAAAGAATTCCTGGTATTATAATGAAAAATTAGAAGAAGGAGGAGAAGAAGAAGTATGTAAAAAAGAAGAAGAATTAGAACCTTACTTTATACACGAAGACTACCTTGACGACTGGGTGTCGCACAAGTATGGGAGAAATTGGGACTGGTCTTTATATAAAGAAGAAGAACACTATAAATTATGTGAAGGGGTGGTTGTAGAGGGCAAATTTGGATCCAAACACCAATTTTATGTATATGATATTTTGAAACAAAATGAAGTAGAAGAAAATAATCGTAAAGAAAAAGAAAAAGGGTGGGGTGATAACAGAGTATATAGATTGAAATATGTCTTGAATGCTAAAAATAAAGGAGAATATATTGATAAACTTAAATCAAAAAAAAACTGTGATATTGAGGAGTATGTAGAAGATATAACAGAAGGACTTACAGAAGAAGAAGTATGTGAAAAAATGAATGGGTGGATTTCTCATTATTTAAAACTTAAACATAAACAATCTTCTAAGGACATTATGGATAAAGTGGGGAAAATCAAGTCAAGAAAATTTTTATCGCCAGACAAAGAAGACGACTTATATAAAACTATGTTTAAAGTAAGTGATAATTTTGATAGGTCTTCTTTAATCAATCATTTAACAGAATTTATCAACACTTATACATTCTAAAAATATATCATAAATTAAATAGATATTCATATATCTATTTTTTTTTGAAAACAGCAATAAAAAGAGTGTGTATTAAAAATAATACATGAGAAAATAAAATCTTCAAGGCAACATTTATTACACACCCTTTTTTTTGCTGTTTTGTAAATCTATGAAAAACCATAAAATAAAACTATAGATGCATAATTCTTTTATCAAAAAAAAATTTGATTAATAATTATTTGGAAAAATATTCAGTAATCAACCAAATAAATACAACTACAATTTATAATATGGAGCAATTGTTTAATGAAACCCAAAAATTATTACAAAAAAACCCTTATGCTAAGGAATATGCTCTCCATATTATTCATGTGCTTGGAGATAAACCTGTAAGACAATTAACTACATCAGAAAAAAAATATTGGAAAACAAAAGAAAAATTAGCACCTTTATACGCTCTTACAAAAATGAGTGAAAAATATTCATTTGAGGAATTAATGAAAAATCCATACATGAAGGAAAAAATATTATTCTACTATTTTTGCGAAAAAGAGGGAATAGATCAACAAGAAGTAATAGAAAAACAGGTGAAACATTTTGTAAAAAAAAATCCTTTAAAAACAAAAACACAATCTAAAAAAAAAGTAATGAAACTTAAAAGAAAAAGAAAAAAAAATAAGAATAAAAAGAAGAAAAGAACCAAAAAATAAAACTATAGATGCATATTATCGTCAATTTAATAATAATTTGATTTATATTTTTTTATATTTTTTTTCAATCATAATAAAAAATTATTTTTAAAAAATGGTTTGTCTTCTGAATCAAAAGAAAATTCTATCTATTATTAGTGGTATAAGTGAAGTCCCTATCAATCATAATCCACACTGGAGATATGGTGATAAAGAAGAAGAACCTATATATAAGGATAATAAACTATATGATACTGGTAATCTTAAACATATACAAAATCTTATTATATCATTTCGTCCAAGACCAGATACATTAGACGAATTAAAACATTTAATACAAAAGAAAAATAAAAGATTGGAAGACAAAAACCAATATCGCTACGGTTTTCCATTAGTAAGTAGTCTATTAAGAGAAAAATTTAACACTATTAAAAAATTTATGAAATTCTATTATTTTAAACCAAAAGATTTATATTTAAATGACGGTGAAATATACTGTATAAATAATACTGGACGAAATGATACATCTTGCTTCGCTTATTGGACGAGAAATAAAGCATATTCTCGTATGGGTAAAGAATTAAAAGAGTTGAGAAATAATATGTTTTGTTATCATGAATTCAGGAACTCTCCAGTAGATTGGGGATTAAGATATACTGATAATTTTATTTGGAACTGCTATAATGAAAATGAAATCGTCAATAAAATGACTTGGAAACATTTTAAAAACAGAACTTTTGAAAATTTAGCAAAACAAATAAACAAAATAGACTTAAAAAGAACTAAACTAACAAAAGAAGATATATATGATGGTAAGTGCTACATGAATAATATTTTGTGCGGAGGTTCAACTTTCGCTATGAGTAATTACTTTCATCCTCAAAAACTTGAAATTAAATTTAAAGAGGAAGGTGGGTGTTGTGGAAAAAATGTTTTTAATGGTTATATGCTTTGTGATTTTGAAAATAAGGATTATCCAAAAGAAGATTACTACAAATATATCTACGAATATATGTATGAAAAAGATTTAGATCCCAACCATATATTCAAAACACCTAACCGTATATATATTCCTGCTTATTCTTCATATTCATTTACTAAGAATTGTAGAGCGTGGTCGCCATTCTCATTAAAAAGAATTTTAAACTTAAAATTTACTAAATTTATTACAGAAAAACATAAATTAGATATTAATACTTTTAAAAAATTATGGAAATTATTTATTAATCATTTTAAAAAATCTAAGCACGAGTTTTCATACGACGGATATTATGATTATAGGAGTTGGGAAAGAAAGAAGAAATTAAACTGGTGGGATTTTATTACGGACAGTGCTAATTTTAATAAATATTTAGAATTACAAAATGATGATGGTCAATTATGTTTTACATACTTTATGGAAAAAAAACATAAAGAATGTGCGGTTGATTCAGAAGAGTTCCCTATAAATTATCCAGAACTTAATTATGATAATAATAAAGATTTACTTAATGATTTACATATACTATTTACCTACGCTTTTATATCCCATAAATCTGTAGTTGAAGAACATAAAAAAAGATATAGTAGATTTACTGGAAAATATAATCCTAATTATAGCAAAACTATGAAGCAGCACAGAACACAACAGCACTTAAAAAATATTAGAAGTAAATGTAAATGGAATGGTAAAAAATATTTAAGGTCTTGGGATGATGATATTATCAAAAAAGAGGGTGGATTAACACCTATTACAGACTGGATAGTATAAACAATAAAAATAATATTATTAGTATTTTTTTTGTTTTTTTTAATCTAATAGTGCTATTGTTAATGTCTGTGTTCCATCAAATAATACTGGGTTGCCGTCTGCTGTAAGAATTCTTACTTCTGCGTTTCTAAGACTAAAAGGCATAGTGTTTCTGAAGTTTATAGCATTTACATTCTTCGCTTCATAAGCAATTTGTCCGTTGGAAGAAATTTGTGCTGGGATTGTTGCTAAAATACTTGATTGATTACCATCAAAACCATCATAACAATCTAATGGATTTGTTTTCCATATAACCTGTAGATTAAGATATTGAGAAGAATTTGTAGTTTTAATAGTTGCTGTATAATACCACGCTCCATTAGGTCCGTCTTCTGGTTTTTTTGAATACATACCTGTTAATCTATAAAATCCTCCTGCTGGATCTCTATAAAATCCATTTCGTTGAGATTTACTATAAAATCCTAAGTAATCTGCTACTTCTTGGTGTAATTGTAAAAAGTTATTAGCAGTTATAATATTAGATAAAGGTGCTGGAGTATTTGCTCCTAAGGCAAGTTCCTCTGGGTCATGTAAATGTTTAGGTTTAGGAAGTGCTACCCAAGGGTCTAATGTAGATCGGACAAAACTAATCTTGATACCACCAAAATCAGTAGCAGCACCACCAGCATCAGGAGGACCAGAGAAAAAGTTAAATTGTGGAAAAAGATCGATAGGTGTAGAACCTCCAGATACTACATCTTGCATCGGTGGTAAAACATGGATCTCTACAGTCTGCCCAGCATTTTCGCTACCAAATATACCTACACCTTCGCCTGGTAAGGTTGCGTCTGGAACTCCTGGGACTGCTTGTAAATACATAGTTAGGGCATCTGCCCTATCTGCTGGATAATCTACTCCATTAGGAGCAGGACCCTCTCCAATCCTATCAATTAAATAACTAAAATACACATCAACATATAATAAGGTCTGGAAAAATCCAAAATTTCTAAAGATACCAATTACTGGGTTCATGGGATGGTCTGCGTTAATCCAATAAATATCTTGTGCGTTATTAGTATCTAAATCAACACCCATACTTTCAACAAACTGCTCGCCAGCGGAGCAACACACTGGATAACCGATTCCAGGTGGTGCGGGACCACCTCCATCATCAATCCAACAAATTTTTACACCATATTTAAGGAATACATCTGCTTGTTTTTCTACTCCTGCTCCATCTGGATCATATATACCTAATGTAAGTCCAACATCAGCATAAGTAATCTCAACATCATCCGCTGGTGTTATATCATTAATACGACAGAAATGTTGAGAACAACCTTTACACCAAGGAGTTTTTGCTAATAAAGATGCCATAGGTGATGCCCCTGGTGTTCCACCCTCTGGAAATACAGTATCTCCAAACTCATCTACAAATAAAGATCCACCTGGATGGAAGGCAACACTATCATCAACTACAAGAGAAGAATTATTATAATTACCTCCTGCTGCTGGATTAGGCGTAGCAGTTAAAGTATCATTCGTCCAGTGTTCTGTATCGCATGTTCTTGTGCCTCTTCTCCATCGTAATTGTGTTAAAGCATTTGTATTTGGGGACCATTGGAGAGATATATCAGAATTAAATCCATTACCAGTTCCAGTTAATGGGTTCTCAACTGAAGGTTCATTTCCTTCTTCCAAAACACAACCAATAGCATCATTTAGCGTATTACAAACTGCCTGTGCCGCTTGTGCATGACCTTCAGTTCCATAGGCAATAGCACTATCCATAAACGCCGTTCTTGCTCCTGTGGCGGCAGTAAATTGAAACTCTATTTTAGAATTTTCTCCATCAACTACAAGAGATGAGTTTCTTAATGATAAAGTAGCATTTAATAGTGCTATTTTTTGATTCGGTTCTATCTTAATCTCACTATTAAATTGGTTAGATAAAAAACCTGCCTGTTGTGCTTGGTCATCCACAATATTTTCTACTATTCTTAACAATCGCATTTTATATTATAAATAAACATAATATTATTTATAACTTAATATTTTTTAATCAAATCTTACAACTATCCCATCACTAACTTTAGAGCAGTTTGCTTTTAGTAATAGTGGATACTTATAAAATGAATTTAAATTAGTCCTAATATTTCCTTTTTCAGTAATAGAATAATCGCTATATCCTTGTTTTAATATATAATCTATTAAATCCCTATCTTCTTCAATTGGTTTTAAAACTATAATATGATGTATATTTTGATCTTTAATTAATCTTTTACAATATCTTAAATCTTTTAAATATTCTACGATACAAAAACCAATAGTCTTATTTCTAAGTTTTTTATTATATTCAGATAGACTTTGTGAAACATTTTCTTTAGGCATCATCTTATCATTTAAAATAAACGAATTTTTCAATAGTTTAACTTGTTCTGCTGTTTTTTTTAAACTCATTACATTTTTATACTCTAATGCATGTCCCAGCATAGTAAAAAAAGAATTTTCCAAAACAAGATCTACTATGTAATTTTCTTTATATAAGTCTTGGTTTTTGACTAACATTTTACCTACATCGGGATAATAATTTCTACTTTCTTTTAACTGTTGATTTGATAGACCTGACTTTACAACTATATTAAAATTATTTTTAAATTTCTGAATATTAATAACTTCCATTTATATATATAATGATAATTTTTAAACCAATGATAAACCCACAAAGGAAAGAGCGGAAACTTACTCAAAAAGATGTATTTGTAGTTCCTAAATGTAAGTGTAAAGATAAAGATATGAAAAAGAAAAAGAAGAGGAAAAAGACTAAACCTAAAATGATGACACTTAAAGAAAAATTAAAAGAGCATTCAAAACACCATAGCAAAAAACATATGGCGGAAATGAAAAAGGATATTAAAGGAGGTTTGAGTTTCAAAAAAGCACATGAAAAAGCGATGAAGAAGGTTGGTAAATAAAAAGGTGCGGATGCGGAAAATTAGTAGATGGTATATATCAATTTACTTTTTTTCTGCCTACGCACCCTTTTTACCATAAATATTTATCAGCAAACCATCCTCTACTATATTTAGGTTTAGCATAGTTATGTCTTTTTTTATAACTTGTCCTCCTTTTAGTATCTAAGTGGTCTTTTGATTTGTATAGTTTTAAAGGTGTCTTATCTTTATATTGCTGGTATCTTTTGTCCCCAAATTGAATAGTCTTTTTCTTTTTTGTTTTAGTATCTCTAATAACAACTTTATATTTTTTATTCCCAGTGCCTTTAGACCAAGTTAATTTTTTTACCATTTATATATAGATATTCATATAAATAATAGATTAATTTTTATAATTCTTTTTGTGTATTATCTGTTATATGGACGCAGAATATAACATCTATTTCATTACATTTACAATTTAAAATTTCTAACCTATTATCTGTATTCTGATATGAATTAAATTTATGTATCATAGGTTTTTTACTATACTTTGATTTATGGCATAGAGGACATTTAATATAGATTAAATTGCGATCTACTTTAAGTGCTTCTGTTGTAATATTAATATGGGTCTTCATTATATTAATATTATATTATTATTTACCACATAGGAGAGTTAAATCTTCCTAATGTTCTTGCTGGTATTGCTATTGGTGGAGATGGTGGAGGTTTAATAATAGGTTTAGGAGCAGGAGCAGGAGCAGGGGCAGGTTCTTTTTTTTGATATTTGCTGGTAAATTCGTTAAATCTTGCTTTCCATCTATTATCTATTTCTTCCATAGTTTTTTTGTATTCAGATACATTAACTCTAACATATTCCGGTTCTGGTTTTTTTTCTGGTTTCTTTTCTTCAATCTTTACTTCTATCTTCTTTTCTGCTGGTTTAACCTCTTTTATATCATTAACTATTTTCTCTTCTTCAGGAGGTTTTTCTGTTTTCTTAGGGGGTAGTTTATTATCTTTTTTCGCCTGTTCTCGTGTATCCTCTCTAACTTTAATTTCTTTCTCTTTCTCTAACCTTCTTGCTTTTGCTCTCTCTCGTCCTTTTCTTAATCTTTCCACAAGTGCTTTTTTCTGGTCATCAGTATATTCTTTTTTACCTTTTTTATTTTTTCTGGGGACTATTACTGCTTCTTCGCCGTCGCTACTACTTGGAGATACATCGTTATATGGACTCGGACGATAATCATCTTCTGGATTTTTTTTATCATAGTCCATACTTTTTTTTCTATTATTTCGTTTTTGTTGCTTACGATGCCATGTATCAGCAGGATAATATAATAAATCATTATCTATTGGTTGTCCTCGTGTGTAGTGGTAGAGGTCTCTACTACTTCTGCCCGATGCATAACCTTTCCTTGGAAATAACCTATATTTCTTATTAACTTCTATCTTTTCCTCCTTAGATAAATCTTTCCACTCTACAAACATCTCTACAATATAGAAAGATTTTAAAAAATGAAAAAGATGTCGGTTTTTGAGGATTTTTCTTAATTATCAAAAAATCTCTAATTTTAAAAAAATAAAGACTTCAGCATCAATACTTTAGAAAATAACCATTTTAAGGTTTTTAAATTGTCCTCATCAAGGGTCGGTAAAAAAAAGGTGTGTATTAGAGAAAGTATTTGAGATTTTTTTTCCATCATGTCTTTATTTTATACACACCTTTTTTCTACACAACCTATTTTATAATAATTATAATATATATTTAAAGATATTTTCTGCTTATATAGTAGTGAATTATGAATAGTATTAAAAATATTAATTTTTCTGATGATGAAATTATGGGATATGCTCGTATTTTAACGATGATTGGTCCTAATCATAAGTGTAAGTTTTGTTGTAAAGAGGAGAAACCTCCTCAAACTGTAGCAGAACAAAATGAAATAATTATTCATTTTAAAAATAATTGTGAAACTTTTAAAAAACTTATGGAGCGTGATTATGTAAATAGTTATATAAATTTCTATGTTGAAAAAAAAGAGATTATAAAGCAGGGGAAGTTAGCACGAGAATTACAATTTAAGCACTATCCTTGCATGACTTGTAGTAAAAATTTTAGACTACAAAGTCAATTAAACCGCCATATTTGTCGCTGTCGTGAAGATAACTGGAAAACTATTAAATGCTGTGAAGCAAAACCTAAACTTAAAAATTTAAAAAATGATTATAAACAATTTAATGGAGGTTGGGGAGGTGAGTTATTAGATGTTATAGTTGTTAAAAGCAAGTATAATGCTCTAATGGGTAAAGCATGGCAACAAGGTGTCCCTAAAGAACAACAAAAAAAATGTAATCCTAAATTAAAATGGATAGTAGGATATATTGAAAAACATGATATAGACGAAAACGACGAGGATTTATATTTCTATGAAAGATGTATAGTTTATAAAAGAGATATGCGTAGATTTGGTAAAAAACTTAGTCATTATCATCAAGCAGGTGATTATCCTTGTAATGCTATTACTCAAAACTACTGGAAATTAGGGTCTTGGAAAAGAAAACCTATGATTTGGGATAGTGATAAAATAATGGTATCTACCTCTAGATGGGAGCAAGCGTTTCAAAAGGAAGACGAAGACGGCAACTTTTCGGACGAGAGGAAGATATTTGAACTATCTTATTCAGAGAAACTTATACTGGACGAAATGTGGGAGGAATTCAAGGATATAGAAAAATAAAACAATATAGTAAATGAAAATAAGAAATCTTCATTTATTAGATTGGTATCTATTATTTAGAATATGGAGAAATCCGTTCGTTGCTCTTGAGGTATTACTTGGTAGATTTATCCTCAATTGATTATTTTTCTTCTTCCTTCATATCTATAAAATTAAAATCGCTATCTAAATATCTTTTAGGTAATGGATTATTATAATTAATGAACATGAAGGAATGAGGTTCTTGTGTAGTTTCTATAAATTTTTTTTTAAATATTTTTGTATCAATATAAGAATGATCCTCCACTATGGCATCTGTTTGTCGCCGATTCATTTGGAAAATATAACATGCCGTAGCGTTATTCCTAACTGCTGTCGGAATATCTGAATAGTGCTGTGCCGATAACCAACAACTACAGCAAACATGGCGTCCGTTTTGGAAGATACGAGCAACTATGCCTGACCTTTTACTGGTAAAATTATTACCAAAGGAGCAATCGTCAATAACAATACAACTATGAATAACTTTATTCCTACTTTTACCTTCTTTATATATTTCTCTTATTTCTTCATATATCTTTTCTAATAGACCTTCATCATAAAATCCAAAACAATTAGATCGAGGGATCTCAAGATATCCTATTAAGGTATTAAGTTTTGGGTCAGTATCAAGGGATTGACTAACTATATAGATATTTTCAGGTTTAAAGTAATTTTTCATCAAATCTTCTCTTGCTAGGTAGTTGAAAATGATAGAACTTTTACCTGAGATCTGACTACGCCCTAAAACTAACGCCCTACAAGGTGCATCAGGTATAGTTTCGCTTTTATGTATATAGTCCTTATCGCTGGCATCTCTTACTTTCCACAATTTATAATTTTTACTCATTATATTTATAATATATAATAATATAAAAAAAATGGATCTCGCAAATTACTATAATCTCAATTCCCAAGCAGAAGCAGCGATGAGTAGAATAACTCAAGAAAGTGGAGCAGATTTATTACAAAAGAAAAATCAAGCAGGTTCAAGAGATGTCGTCGCTCGTTTAAATGAAAGGGACGCAGAAGATCATATTAACCAGGCGTTTAATGCTATTGATGAAGGTATTGTAATTAAAGGTTTAACAGGTAAAGGATCTATGTTTATTAAAGATAAATTGAGTTCTGGTGTTAATAATTATTTAGTAAAACCTTTAAAAGGAAAATTAGTAAATTATGCTAAAGGAACAGACAGTTTAACAGAAGACTTGAGAAATTTACCAGAAAATTTAAAGACTGGTATAAAAGGTATAGGACAACAAATATCTGATAATGTAGAAACTTATGGAAAAGGTTTAAGAGATGCTGCTGCTAAAGTTAGTGCTATAGCAGATGATGTAGGTGATGATGCTACCTCTACTATTACAAAAACAGCAGCAAGGACAGGTATCCAAAGAGTTATGCCTCAAATAAGAAGATTAGGACATGGTTTAAAAACCAGATTACAACAAGCACAATCAGGACAATCTCGTGGAATGAATAACGCCAGAGATATAGATGAAACAGGAGATCCAGATCAAGGAGATTTTTTACATAGTCAAAATCCTTTTGACCCAGCAGAAAACCCTCCTTCTACTGGTGCCGATGCTGGTGATGTTGTAGGTGATTTAGGTGATAGTGGTGGGTCTGTTTTTGATAGTCCAGCAAAATTAATATTACCTGATGATACTGGTTCTCTCAATACTATTGATGGTGGAATAAGACAAATTACAAATTTGGATGATCTTCCTGCTCCTTCTGATACTTTACCAAGTCATTTAGGTGGTGGTTCTACACAATACGGCACAGCAGGAGATGTAGCAAAATCCGCAGAAGCATCTGCCAGTGAAGGTGGAGTTGCTGATGGAAGTGAAGTAGCAGAGGCAGATGCTGGAGGGGAAAGTTGGGGGCAATATTTTGATAGATACGGACAAGCAGTAGATATGAATGACGCAGGGGAGGAAGCGTCCCAAGCAGCAAAAGAAGCAGCAACCGCAGCAGGACAAGCAGGGGAGGGATTAGATGAAGCAATAACGGAAGGTGCTGGTAAGGCAGGATCGCAAGTTGCCAGTAGTGCTGCTTCTGCCGCAGAAGATGCCACAGAAGGATTAGGAAAAACTATAGGAAAAGCAGTGATGAAGAAAGCAGCAGAAGCAGCAACTAAAAGTGCTATTAATGCTGCTGCTGATAGTGCCAGCGATGCTGCTGATGCCGCCTCTGCTATCGCCGACGGTATTGATGCTGCTGTAGATGTTGGCGATGCTGTTGGTGAGGCAGCGGATGTAGTCGCCGCCCCAATCCCAGGGGCAGATCTACTAACTGATTTAGGAACTTTTGCTATGGCGGGTGCTGGATACGGTATAGAAAAATTAGCAGATTGGATAGAGAAAAAAACCAGTGGTCCAGAAGATACCGCAAAAAATGTAGTGGGAGCAGTAATGAGAACTCAGTTGGGTGCTACGCAAACCCATTTGGAACAATAAAGAAAAAATTAATTTTTATTTTTTAAATATAGAATAAAATATATTTAATTAATATATAAAAAGATGGCAGCACCGATGGATAGTATTTTAAGATTTAAATCAAGACAGGGTGGAAATTTTACAACCACTTTAAATAAAGTAGATTTTGATATTCATGAAGGAGTATATGATTTTTCAAAAAGTTTTATAGAATTAGATGTAGATTATTCAAGATGTCATTTCCCTGCTGTAGGTGGTGGGGACGGCGTCCATAATACTATGAATTGTGTAGTTCCATTCCGTTTAAATACTAAAGATAATGATACAGGTATGTGGGATACTTCGGCATATGTAAGGCGTGTAAGGTTATCCTGTGATAATCATGGTGTTTTAGAAGATATTGATAGAGTAGATGTTCTTAGAAATACACTTAAAATTTATGAAGATGATGTAGGTGGAACAAAAAGCACTAACTACAAAAATCCTACTGCTTTATCTACTACTAATCAAGGTTTATGTCCCTTTAGAACATTACACACTCTTGGAGATATCAGATCAACTCGTAGTAGTCAAAGAGTTATGATCCCACTTAGCAAACTTATAGAATTAGGTAAAGAATCGGTTGTTCCTATGGATCGCCAACATTTAGGAAAAGGAACTTTATCATTAGATCTCCAGTTAGATAATATCGCTGAGTTAAGACTTAATGATATTTGCCAAGTAGATGGTGGTCTTCATGCTATGACCGCCCAGACCAGTTTAACATATACAGCAGCAGGGGCGGTCGTTGCCGCTAACTTTAATCAGGTAGTTTTAGAAGCAGAAACTCTTGCTAAACTTAAATATAATAAATTATGGGTTGGTGCTGCTATTACTATAAATAATTTAAATGCTGGTGGTGGTTATGGTGGTGCTATTGCTCATGGCGGTGAATTCGTTATTACAAAAATAGAACATGGAGAAGTTGCTGATAATGGTTGGTTTGCTGGTGTCCCAGGTGATGTAGTTCCCAACTCTGTAATTATTACACTTGATAAAGGTTGGATTGATGCTGATCTTGCTGCTGGTAATACTATCCAGTGTGATCTTGACCTTACTGCCCCAGATGAATTCCCAGAACCAACATATTTAGAAGCACAGTTAGTCCTTCAAAAAGTTAATTCTCCTATTGGAAAAATACAAGGACTTAACTATATGACCTTTACTACAGAATTACATTCTACAACTCAAACAAGATTAAATAGACAATTCGTAGTAGAACCTAATGCTGTTAATGTAATGGTATGTAATGCTAATTCTGATGTTCTTCCAAAATCTAAATTTGAAAATGTTAATGATTATAGACTTGCCGTTAATGGACTTCCTATTATCGCAAGGGATATCCAGATCTCTCCTGCTACTCATTTTAATACTCTTCATTATGAATTATTAAGTAGAACTTTTATTAATGGTGGATTAAAATTAGATAGTCTTTTAGAAAGTTCCCTTCAATCCGAAGTTGCTTCTGAAGGCGGTCAGGTTCTTCCTTATTCTACTGGTAATGCTACAAGACAAATGATGATTGGTTCTCCTGTCCCAATTACAAATGGTATGAAACTTTATCAACTCCAACTTAATAATCAAACCAATGGTGGCGGTGCTATTGGAGATTTACAGTTATATAAACAAATTGTTAGAAATATCGTTTTTTAAATTATCTATATATATATAGACGAACATATAATTAAATTATATTAGTAGTCCGTGTCCGAAAAGACCATAGAGATTTAATCCTCCTTCCATTTTCTCATTAAACTAATTAAAAAAAAATAAAAATATTTTGTAATAAAAATATTATTGTTTATATATATAAAAAATGTCGGTCAGGTATATTTCATTAGAACCAGTCAATTTAAAGGATACTTATTCTGAGTTTGATACTATAGATTTTGATGTAGTTTATGCTGGAAGAAAACTTGGATTAAATAATATTCGTCTTGCTGCTACTATACAATCCCCAAATGCTATTGCTGGGGCAGGTGATCTCCGTGTTGATAACGCAAACACAGATTTTTTCCTTGATAATATGGTTGGTGCCCATTCATTTATTCAACAAATATCTACAGAATTTTCAAACGCTGGACCAAAATCAGGTGTAGCAGAAAGTTTAAATGAATATCCAAGATATTGTAAAATGTATTATTCAGCAAGTCAAGGGGCAAACGACCAGAATTCAAGTGCCAGTGCATGTGAATTAAGATCACCAAATATTAAATATAGTAATGTCCTTCTTCGTGGAGGTCAAACTGGATTACCAGACGCACATGAATATATTGAAAGTCAGGGACAATCGCTATGTAATTTTAGTGTCCGCCCAAGGTTTTGTTTAAATAGTGTATCAAGTCAAGGATCACCTATGCTCTCAGAAAGACAAGTAGGCAGATGCCGAATCTCAATTCGTCTTGCTAGATTTGAAGATGTATTTAGTGGTAGTGATGCTGTAGCAAATATTACTTCTTATCAATTATCTGATGTAAGACTTTTATACCAGACCTATGCTGATGATGGTCAAGACATGCCTTTAGTCATGAGAACAAAAGCAAATATTAAACAAAATGTAAATGGTAATGCTATTACATTAAACGCAAGACTTCCTATTCAAGCAAATTCTATGACTGCTTCATTTTTCCCAGTAGCAGATATGAACTCAGCAAAATTAAATACTCTTGCTTGTCCTGAACCTCCACAAGTTAATAGAGTAGAATTTTCTTTTAATGATAGCACTAATGCTTATATATCTTATGAATTAAGAGATAGAAATAGTATTCTACAGAGGGCAGTCCAAAGTATTGGTGATCGTGATATGACTAATGATAATACATTAGCAAATATTAAGAATGCCGACCAATATATCATAGGTCTTAATTTTGGAAACTTTATTAATCTCGCAAGGCAGAAATTTTCAGTTCTTATCAATAGTGAAATTGGTAGTGAAGCACAGAATTATACTTTATATTCATACTTCCATGGAGTAATGGAGATGTAAAGAAAAATACCTATAAAAATAAAATCCAAAAATTTTTAAAATCATAATGTCTAAAAGTTATTATGTTTTTATATTATATAAAAAAAATGGCGTTTTACAATTCAGGAGTAAAATCTAATGTTTATGATCCAGTATTAACTCTGGGTCCAAATAATAGAGTTGAGTGGCAGTTGCCTCGTGGTGCTTTATTTTTATCCAGTCTTCGCCTTCATAATTTAGGTGCTGTTATTGGAACTGCCGATACCCAGTGGAATAAAAAAGGTGGTATTTTAAGTTATATTAAGAATATTACTTTATATGATGGTTCTGTTGTTTTAGATCAGTTGAGAGAAGTCGCCCCATATATGGCGTTTAAAAACTACAACAAAGCAAATAGAAATAATGTAGGTTTAGAAATTATAAAAGTAGGTCATCAAATAGGTTATTTACAGAACTCAACTCATGGTGGGCAGATCGTAGAAGCATATCAAGCACCAGAAGTAAAACAAACAGCAGATACAACCAGTAGGTTCGCAGTAGATCTTAGAAGAGTTTTACCATTTTTAAGAAATAGTCAATTTTTACCTTCTATGATTTATCAAAATCTAAGACTTGTAGTAGAATTTAATGTTGATGCTCTCTCCACCCTATACGATGCATCCAATATTTTAGAATTATCCACATTACAGGACAGTTTATTAGTAGTTGATGAGTTAGTTAATGAAAGTGTAGTAGCACAAGCGATGAAACAATATAAAGGAGTTAGTTTTAGTGCTATAGAACATGATGCCTTCCAACTCCCAGCAGACGCACAAATTACTGGTGAAGATCAATCAAGTGTAAGAACCACAAGCACTATTTTACATGGTTTCCAAGGAAAATTCTGTAATCGTTTATTAATGTTCGCAAGTCCAGTATCTACCCTCGCCAGTGCTAATGTTGATAACACACTTATCTCATCTGGTAAATTGAGAGCAGTTGCTAACCTTGATGAAAATATCCAGATTAGGTTGAATGGTGCTAACATGTTCGGAGGACAGGGTATCAATCAAACTGGTGAAAAACTTGCTATGCTTCATGATACTTGGGGAATGTGCGATCATGCTCCAGGATCAGAATTAATAGGTGTATTCTCAAATGATGCCGCAAATGAAGTTGGTCTTGCCTCAGCAGAATATACCCACGATATTACAAATAGTAATAGTTATTTTGGTTGCTTTATTCGTGATCGTGTAGAAAGTCTCCAAGTTGATTATACAGCAACGCAGTTCATCCCTGCTGGTGCTGGGTTCCCTCAAGTTGTTGCTAATGGTATCCAGCAAGCACAAGATGTCGTATTGGGCGGACAACCACAGCAGGTAAATGTATATGCTGAAGTTAGAAAATCTGTTTTAGTAAATGGTGATAATTACTCTGTAATCTACAATTAAATATAAATATCTTCTTATAATATAAATGAATATATTAGAAGCAAGACAGAAAGATAATAATACTATATCTAAGGGAAATGGTGATTATGAAACAATATTACAGGGTGATGCTATTGTCTTGGAACAAGGTGATACATTAGAAATGAGTGAGGCGTTTATTGATACTACAGAAACCGCCGCCCAGTCTATATTTTTAAAAGAAGATATAGAGGTGAAAATATCCTATGTCATGTATAAAGTTTTAAGTGATACTACTATTCCAAAAGATGGAGTAGAAATATTTGGAGGTGGAGATAAAATGATATATAAATTTTGGGGTTGTGATAGAGATGCCGCTGCTGGTAATACTGCTTTTTATAAACAACCTTTATCTACACCTGATGGACCTGCTATTATGGGACAATATATCGCTGGTGGATTAATAGATGATACATTATCAGAAATAACAGGGATAAGATTTAAATATATCAATACTATGTTTCGTATTCCTGAATTTACGATGTTAATAGAATTTACAGATTGTAGAGGGGTAGTTTCTTCTTTACCTATTCATATACCAGAACAACCACCAGTAGGAAATAAAGAAAGTGAAATATTAACTTTAAATTTTATTGATTTAAAAATGGGTAATGGGTTTAGAGTAAATAATTTAGGATCATTCGGTTCTGCTGGTGGAGGTGGAAAATTTAAAGTATTAAATCCAGAGATTTTACAACAAAGTAATTTTAGTTATGTAGATACTTTATTTACTAATATACCTAATAGTCAAAAACATTTTGTTCCTGTTAGAAGAAGATTTACCTTTAATTTGAATGCTGGAAAATATGCTCCTGCTGATATAGCACAAATTATAACAAGAGAAACTCAACAAATACGAAATTCAACAACTAATAGAACCTATATAACTAATGATCCAAGTAATATTACCACAGATTTAAGATATTTATTAACACCTTTTACACCACAATCAGGACAAAATTATAGACCTGAAGAAAATGCTAACCCAAATGAGTTTCATGATTTAAATGCTGTAGTATCCGATTCTAATCTTATTAAATCAGGTGCTTATTTAGGACCACATTTTTATACAAATACTCTTTTTTATCCACCTATGGATTATCATGCTGGTGATCCAGCAAATCCTTCGGCAGAAGAATTACAAGGATTAGTAAATAGATATGGGTTCTATTATGATGCTACGGATTTTGATAATTCTAATTCTGCTCTTATTAAAAAACAATTGATGGTATCTCAATCTATATTAAGTGCCTCTCCGCCACCCAATACAGATGCAGCACCAGTAGCAAACTTCGCAAGACAGGTTTATTTTGGTAGTAGTCAAGGTGTAGTAATGTCTTTTGACGATCGGACAAATCGTTTCCAGATAGATAATTTACATTCTCCATATTTTTTACAATCATCCTTAAATATTGGTAAAGTAGGTTGGAAAAGTTGTGCTGAAGTTGTTCCAAATGAAAACTCTAATAAATATGTCCGTGGGCAACCAAGTCAGGATAATATTGGTATCCAAGGTTCATTAGGAGGAGTTATGCTAACAGGGTTAGAACCATATAACTTTTGGGAAGAAACCCTTGGTTTTTCTATTCATGATGTTTGTGTTCCTCTATCTTTTAGATCATCTCCTACTGAATGGAAAAAGGGTTTTATAGCAAGTGGTTATAGTTCGTCCGCACTAAACGATCAAGGATTATCAGAACTGGTAGTAAATGGATCAGACGCACTAAATACTGCCCCTCGTATGTTTTATTTAGTTAATGATAATAAAGATTTTAATCCACCTTATCCTATTGGTGGTTTATCTACAATAAGAAATGTATATCAAGGTAGAAAATTAACATCTTGTTTTGTAGATAAATCTTCATCCATACAATTTAATATAGAAGCAGATCCTACTAATCAATTTGATGATCCTAACTATGAATTTAATATTAATCCAGGTGTATGTAGTTGGGATGGGAGTTATGTTGGTGCCGACGGTGCTGATCCCAATAATGTTGGTCGTCCTTATTTAATGCGTGTCGCTCATAAAAATGGTGCTGATCCCGCCACCATAACTTATTTCCCAGGAACAGAACAGGAACAAACTGCTACAACTTACATCAGAGCAAAAAATTTCGCTCAAGGAACTACTTTATCCAGTGCGTATTTTTTAGTAGAGGTAGCAGGATTATTCCAGAATACATTTATCGGAGGCAGTCAATATAATAAAATGATATGTGGTATATTAAATAGATATTATTCTACAGGACAATATACTTCAGGATCTACACCTTTTTCATATACACATTTAGGAAAAGAACCCTTGCATCTTAGATCTATAAGAGTAAGAATTCTAACACCGGATGGGAACTTGGCGACAGGAATCGGAGATGATAATTCAGTTATATTAACTCATAGAAAAGCACCTAAAACAATTATGCTGGATAACCTTAATATACTTGATGAAAACTCATCAAAAAAAGATATAAAAGATAGAGAAAAATTATTAAAAGAATTAAGTAAATAGATTTTTTATATTTATTAATAATATATGAAACCTAAAGCAAGAAAAGTATGGAAAAAAGAGAAAAAAGATATGAAAGAAATTAAACAATTTTGGATCGATAGGAAAAATAAAAAGAAGGAATAATATAAATATGAAATCTAAACTTCCCAGTAATGTAGTTAATAAAAGTTTATATTCAAAAGCAAAAAAAAAAGCAGATGAAAAATATGGTAAAAAGACAAGTGCCTATAAATCTATGTATATCGTTTCCCAGTATAAAAAAATGGGTGGTAGATATACTGGAAAGAAGAAAGAAACTTCAGGAACAACAAGGTGGAATAAAGAAAAGTGGGTTCAGGTAGTTCCTTATATTAAATCCAATGGTAAAAAAAAAATAGTATGTGGTAGTCGTAATAAAATGAATAAGGCATGTCGTCCAACAAGAAAATTATCTGGAACACCAATTACACTTCAAGAGAGTATAAAAAAACTTGGTAAAAAGAAAGTTTTAGAAATAGCACAAAAAAAAAATAAAGATATGTCTAAACGAATTTATTGGAAAACTGGTAAAATAAAAAAATGAATATATGTTAATGCCCTATACAATAAAAAAAGTCAAAGGTGGTTATTCTGTTAAAAATAAATCTACAGGGAGAACTATGGCAAAAAAGACAACAAAAACCAAGGCATCCGCACAAGTAAGATTATTGAATCGGATAGATAATAAAAAAAAAGTTGATAATAAAAAAAAAGTAAAACGAACAAGAAAAAAATATTCTTATTAGTTATAGCAGTATGTTTAAATGGATTTGGACGATGTTAGGTTATAAATCGGAAAACGATATTAAACGAGATATGATATTAGATTACAACTATCAAAAGGCAAAGATTTACTTAGAAAGAAGTAATGAAGAAGTCAAAAAAAATAATCAATCTAAACCAGAACTCTCGCAAAAACAAAAACAGCAAATACAGGGTTGGAGCAAAGACTATGCATCTATAGTTAAAAAAGAACTAAAGAAGCAACAGAAAGGAAAAAATAAAAAGCATGAACCTGTAGTCTAAAATATACTTATATACTTATGCTATCATTTATACATGTAATTAAAAATCTTTAATTATATATATATGTTGAACGAGGACGACTTATTTAATAAAGAAGCAACTGCTATGGATAGTGCTGTTAAGATGGCAAAGAAAGCAAGTCAGGCAGCAAATAAAAGCGTCAAATCTATTACTAAAACAAAAACAAAAACACCTAAAAAAACTCAAAAACAAAGAAGGACTAAGAAAGAGAAAAAAGAAGCAGAAACGATGAGTGGTGAGGATAAAAAAATGAAGCAAAAACCTGCTAAAAAGACAAGAGCAAAGAAAGGAGAACCAAAAAAACCAAGAAAATATTACAAAGATCCAAGAGTTAGTAAAAGAAATAGAACAACAAAACCTTTACCACCTTTAATTACTGGTGAATATGCTGAGTATATGGAGGCAGTTAAAATAAAAAATATAAGATTAGATAAAATACCTAATTATGAAATGTTCTTAAAAGATAAGTTAGTTGAGGCGTATGGTAGCAAAGCAAATAACTGGAAAAATTTACATATATATGCCGTTAGGTTTAAAACTGAAAAATTATGGACTTTAGCACATAATTATTTAGAGGTGAATGATTTAGAGGCGTTGGAACAAATTGAGGAATGGATGCCAGCACAAATAGAACCCGTTCCTACAAAAAAAATATTTGTAGAAAATGTATATAAAACTGAACCCCCAACTGCTAAAAGTGGAAGAGAAAATAATACTATTTATGCCGATGCAGAACTTTTTACAGTAAAGACATTAAAATATAATTGTGGGACTTATGGGAGTTGGACTATTCCAGAATATCTAAGTGAGGAAAATCAGGAAACAGAGGAGTTTGGATATTATAATTATGAAAAAACTTCTGGAGATAATTTAGAAGAAGAAGTCCCTATTGCTGGAGGATTTTTAGGATTAGAATACATGCATCATAAATGGGATTCAGAAATAAAACCCACCGCAAAAAAAAATAAAGAGGGAAAATATACAAATAAAATTTTGTCTGAAATCAGTCATATAGTTAGACGAAGACCATTACCTCATCCATGTTTAATAGTAGTTAATCCAGAATATAATAAAGTATTAATTAAATTTAGACAGTGGGATCAAATAACCACAAGTAAAGGGATAAAAATTATAAAAGAAATTTTATACAATTATAATTATTATGTAGAAGGTGATAACTACGATATCATAGGAGAAGATATATTAAATTATTATGATATGGTTTATAGACAAACAAAAAGTAAAACAGTTTTAGACAGTATAAAAGATGATATGGTTTATTTTTCTGATGAAGAGGATTGATCTTCTTCGTCTTCATAACTATAATTATTAATAGCAGTTTTAATAGAATGACCCATTTCATCAGTTATCTGGTGTGCTTTAACAAGTATTTGATGGATCTCTGGTCTGCTATCGTGGATTGCTCTTATCATTTTACTCCCTATAACTCTTTTAACACCATTTTTAGAAGGGATTGAAAATGCTTCATTAATCATTTTACTCATTAAATCTGTAGATACAGGTTTATCCAAGTTGTTTCTTCTAATCATAGTTATTAGATAATCGCTTTTATTATGTTTTCTTGTAATCTTAATTACTTTTTTCAAATCCTTAGGTATTTGTATATATTCTGTATGACCCTTAGATTTTTGATTCGGAATATAAAAGTATAATTTTCGCCAGTTTTTTTGTTTAATAATATAGTTTTGGTCTGGCGGTAATTCATTATTTTTTTGTAATTTTTTAAATTCTACATAGTCAATAAATTTGCATGTCCTCCATAAATTTCGTCTTGGATAAATCATAGTGTATAAACAAGTAATTAAATAATGTTGTAATGTTTTATATTCTCTCATAGTAAGTTTATCTTTATGATTTAACATTAATGCTTTTACTGAAAATTTAAGTTGTTCTCTACATTTAATTAACTCATCCCAAGTCGCCCAGTTCTTTTTAATTGCTTCTGTTTTTACAAGTTTTTTATTTTTTTGTTGTTCTGATTGTTTTTTATAAATAGGTTGTATAATTTTATTAATACCTTTAATAAGTTTCTGTGTTTGTTCCACTTCGTCGTAATGGGACGCCATCGTAGTTTCTTTATAACCAGTTAAAGCACTAATTAAAGCACCCATCATTAAAGTCATTCTTTTCTCTGTTAATTTTTTCTTAGTTTTTTTACCAGTAGCATCTTTTAACTTATTCCATATATCAATAGCAGGTTTGTATATAATAGTAATTTTATTTTGACCTTCAGGACTTAATAGAGTTTCATAAGTAAGATTTTTTGTAGGTGTTTCTCTGTCGTGGAGTATAAAATCCAAATCTGTTAATAATGCTGTATAAGTTTTGATACTACTTTTAGCAAGTGGTTGATTACCTCTACCAGTTCTTTTAAATGTAAGAGATGTCATATTATATATAATATATAATTCTTAAAACTTTAAATAAATATTAATCAAATTTTTTATAAATTGAAAAATGAAAACAGCAAAAAAAAGAGTGTGTAATAATAGTCCATATGAGGACATCAAAATCTAAATTACTTTCTTTAATACACACCCTTTTTATTGCCGTTTGGTATTTAATAAAAAAATATCATAATATATAAAATATGAATAATAAAGTAGGTAATAAAATTAAAAAGAAGAAAAAACCTAATGATGTTATCTATACACCAAAAAAATTAGCAACATTAATGATAAATTTATGTGATATAAAACCAGAAGATAAAGTATTAGATCCCTCTCGTGGGAAAGGTGTATTTTATAATAACCTCCCAACATGCAAAAAAGATTGGTGTGAGATTACAGACAATAAAGATTTTTTTAAATATGATTCAGAAGTAGATATAATAGTAGGCAATCCACCATATTCATTATGGACTAAGTGGATAAAAAAAACTATAGATCTTAATCCAGATAGATTTTGTTATATATTTGGTGCTTTAAATTTAACACCTAAAAGATTAAAAACCATATTTGATAGTGGATATATAGTAAAAAAAATATATGTGATACAAGTTGATTGGTGGTTTGGTAATCAATTTGTAGTATATTTTAAAAAAGGTGATATAGAAGATAGTATATTAAATTTTTGTAGTAGTTTTGGTTGTGATATATGTAATACCCATTGTAAAAGAGGGAGATATGGAAACGACCCTAATAAGTGTGCTTTAAATCCATAGATTAGATTTATTAGTCATTTTATAACAGACATAGATAGAGTTAAAAGAGCAGTTATTACTACTAACCATTTCTTCTTCTCCTCCTTCTTTATATTTGTTATAGTTTATTTTTTTAGAGGGGAATATAAAGGTAATGTCTTGATTTCTCCCAGCAGTTAAATCTTTAAACCACCTACTAAATATATTAGTAGAGTTTAAGAGAATTATAAAAGGTTTTTCATTTGTTAGTAATTTTTCAATACAACGATATTTTAAATTTTGTTTTCTTTTAGCATAGGATTTAATTCTCTCAAAGGGAGGATTAGATACTACTATATCATATGTGTCTTTTGGTAAATCATTATTTAAAAAGTCAATAGTTTTATCTCCAACAGTATTAAATCCAAGTTCTTGGAGATATTTTTTGCTCTGTTCGTTAGAGTTTAATAAGAATGCTTCATATATAGTAGGATTTCCAAAATTATCATTAATAATATCTTTTATATCCGCCCAGGCGTGTTTAGGTGTATAATAGTCATTATGAATAGAGAAGTGAGGACTGTCTTTAAAATTCGCCATTTATATATATTTAGATAATATGTAGATTAATCAAAAATGGTGTTTGATAAAAAAACTAATCAAATATTTTTTTGATTGATTTTTTATTTTGATATGAATATTTATTACACACTCTTTTTATTGCTCTTGTATGATTTCAATTGTATTTTCGTCTTTTTCTCCTTCTGGAACATTAAATTGTATATTTTGTGTTAATTCTTCTTCTGTTAAATCAATGTTAGCAGCAACTTCACGAACCATATGTATAAAGTGTCTAAATATTTGAGTTGTAATTTTATTATAATTGTTTTGTATTTTTCCTTGGAGGTCTGCTTTTGTTATTTTACGGTCTTTTATATCCTCAAGTGCTTTAGTATAGGCGTGAATTTCTGCTCTTTTAAAATATTCGTGAATAGAACTCTTAATAACACACATTAAATCCTCTGTAGGTATTTCCTTTAAATCTTTTTTATCCAAATGTCCTTCTTCTTCTTCTTTTTTTTTATTACATTCTTCTGTTATATCTTTTACATGATCCGCAAAGTCAATTTCGTCCATTCCACATACACAATCAACAAATTCCTCTTCACTTAGTCCAGACATAACGACCCTCATTTCATAAACCCTCTCTTCTTTTTCTTCTTCAATAGGTTTTGCTTTAACTTCAACAGAATTTTCCAAGACATTAATATCAATATTTTTATGTCCTTCTTCTTTAAGTTTATCAACTGCCGCAAAAACCTCTTGGACTTGTTTTTTAAACGCCGCAGGGTGAATACACGAGGGATTATTAACCTCATTAAGAGTTTGTTTAACAGCAGACATTTTTAAAGGTGTTTATTGCTTTAAAACTTTTTATTGCTTTTCTGTTTTTTTTATATAAATTATAAAATTT
>WLWF01001084.1_pt1 | contig 23968 bp, 21 predicted proteins | sample 6718331 | NCBI WGS metagenome assembly WLWF01 (sample SAMN12718692, study PRJNA515312) | sponge metagenome | isolation source: marine sponge | host: Mycale hentscheli | place: New Zealand: South Island, Marlborough, Capsize Point | collected 2003-05-01
GAGATCTATACCTAAAAGACCTGACGCTCTTCGGCTGCACCTTCCATCCCCGATCGGTATTCGCCGATCTCGTCGGCTATATCGAAGCCGGCGCCATCACCCCCATCGTTGCTGACGAGTACGACCTCGGTGACATCCAGGCTGCGCAGGAGCGCTTCATGTCGAAAGACTTCTTCGGCAAGATCGCGATCGTCTCGCCGTAGAGCAACTCCGCTTCTACAGCTCAACGTCGATGGTTCGCATCAACTCCAGGGACGCTCGAACGCGAGCAACCTCATGCACCCGGAGAATGCCCACGCGCCCGAGGAACCCGAGCACCGCGAACACACCTTCGGCGGATCGGAACTCCTCCTGAAAGACATCGAATGCGTGCGGCATGACCTGACAACTCGGCACTCCCAGCGAACGCAGCCGAAATGAGTGGAGCAACACCTGAGCCTGGTGGCGAATCTTGCTGATCGGATCCACCTCGGGTCCGTAGAAGAAACCCAGACCGGCGTCGATCGCGATGCTGCGCACGCCTCGGGACCGAGCCTGTTCGATTCGCGGCTCGAAGTGCTCGATCAACGCAGGTATCGGATCCGCTTCGATACGAATCGACAGCTCGTCGCGGACGGTCTCTCCGGGCGTGAAGCACATCAGCAGCGATGCTCCGGCCGATCCGACGATGTCGAAGATCGCATCGTCGTCACGCGTGCCGGTCAGGTTCACCACACACGCGCCGGCGCTCACGGCGGCTTGAATCACGTCGACGTCATAACTCTCGATAGACACCGGTACCTGATCTGCCGACAACTCTTCGACCACGGGGATCAGTGCGTCGATCTGGTCGTGGGCCGATACGCGAAGGCCACCGGCACGCGAGGATTCCGCCCCGATGTCGATGACATGGGCGCCCTGGTGGAACAAGATTCGCGCCCGACGGACCGCATCCGCTGGGGTGGGCGCGATGCTGTCGCGGTAGGTCGAATCCCGCGACCGATTGACCACACCCATGATGAGCGGCTCGTTGTCGGTATCGAACGTGCGCCCACCGATCGTGAACGGCTCAATCTCCGTGGTGAACGCACCCGCATTGGCGGCCGCCAGGGCCTCAATGTCTCGCATTGTCAGCATCGACGGATGCTAACCGCCACAGAAATCACGGCGAACGCGTTGGTGGCAGGTAGTGGATTCGAACCACTGTAGGCATAAGCCGACGGATTTACAGTCCGCTCCCATTGGCCGCTCGGGCAACCTGCCGTGCTGTCGTACAGCGCGGGAAACCTTACAGGGGGCTCATTGACTATTCGAGGCCGAGCCCTTGCAGTGCCTGATCCATCGTGGGCGCCGTTGCGATGCGCTCGCGCATGCCTTCCCCGAAGCCGTCTGCGGGGACTCCCAGAAAGGTGGCCCCGGCGGCGAGAGCCGCCTGCGCATCCCACGTGGAATCACCGATCATGGTCGCGCTGCCCGGTGCGACACCGAGAATCCGACAGGCCTCGATCACTCCATCCGGTTTGGGTTTTGGTCGCATCTCTGGGTCCCGTCCCACCACCACATCAATTTCCTGCCCCATGCGCAGGCCGTGGAATTCCAGCACGTCCGTGGCCACATCGCCGGGCAGCAGGGTGATGACCGCCGTCGGTCGAGAAACCAAACGCCCGAAACACTCCTGCACGGTGGGCATCAGGTGCGACTGAGGAATCGCGACCCGCTCGTGGCGCGCGATGGTCTCGGAAATTCGACTCCACCGGGCGTCGCCGAAGAAGGCGTGCAACACACTCATGCAACTCATCGTGGCTCGATCCCAATCCGTCGTCGGGACGTCGACGTCGGACCACTCCCCCACAAGTTTCTGAACGTCCGCAAGGGCGGCCGCATAGTTCGTATAGGACTGAAGATCCACCAGGGTGCGATCAAGGTCGAGAAGAAGCGCTTTCAACGAAATATCACCCAAACATTGCATCGTGACACTTACAACTGTGCCGCGATATTCGTCCTACGCGAACCACCTCTGTGCATTTTCATGAAGCACTTGTTGGACGCCACTTTCATTGAGCCCGCTCGAGCGAACATCCTCTACGCATCGTGCGAGTGATCCACGGAACGGAAAATCTGATCCGAGCAAGATTCGATCAACGCCCATGGTGTCAACTGCGCACTGGAATGCAGGTCGGTGGTACGAGCAGTTATCAGTCCAGATGCGCTCTCGCAAATAAGTGCCGACGTCGTGTTGCGCATCGCCATGACCACTCAAATCATCTATTCGCGTTTGTAGGTATGGAAGAACACCGCCGAGGTGTGTGACGATGAGGTCTAGATTTGGAATTCGGTCCAGCATCCCCGACAGAATAAGGCGAGCGGCCGCGAGGCTGTTTCCAAACACGGCCCCGAGAGATCCACCCAACCCCCACGCCATCATCGCCTCCGCCGGTGGCTCGAAGGCTGGATGCATTTGGGCAACAAGTCCAGCATCAGCTATGGCCCTCAATACCGGTTCGAATTCAGGTTGGTCGGTTTGGAAACGACTCGTAACGCCAAAAAGCTCCACGCCACGAACGAATTCGCTTGAGGAGACGCGCTGAATCTCGGCCATCGCCTCTTCGGGGTGCGGTAAGGGAAGCGTAATCATCGCGCGCAAGCGAGAGGGGTGCTTCTCGCACGCAACAATCAGGTCATCGTTTACCTCGGCTGCGGCATTTGCTGCTCGTTGCGGATCCGTAAATCCAACACCAGGTGGCGGAATCGAGATGACAGACAACTCAACCTGCGCCTCATCCATTTCTTGGAAGCGAGAGTCGAGGCTTTGGAGAAGGTCTGCTCCCTTGGCTCCCAGCACAATCCGACGAGTGGCTTCCACTCCCGGATCAACTCGACCTTCCTCCTCCAAGAGCCTCATGTAAGCAGGAGTCAGCCAGTGACTGTGGGTGTCGATCATGAACCTCTCCCTAGTTTCATTGGTTGAGGGGTTGTGGGGTTCAAGCACCGAACCCCACAACCCCTCATTAGGCGGAACTACATGTTGGCGTCTGCCCAGGCTTGCATGTCTGCTTCCACCTCGGCCCGATCCCAATCGTTCGAGCCCTCAACGAAGCGCTCATCAATGAAGGAACCGACATCCAAGGACTCGAAGTCAAGTTCCCCAATTTCGATGAGATCGTCAGCTTGGGCTTGCCAGACGTCTCGCTGAACGGTTCCGAAGATTCCATCAGATCCTACCGGCTCCTGATATGCAACCGACTGGTCGTAGGACGCGATACCGACCGACTCTTCCGTCCACTCTTCAGGTACTGCAGCCTTACCCATTGCCTGCGTAACTTCGCCATTGACTAGTCCTGCGTAAGTTCCCTTGGCCCAGGCTCGGAGGAATCCCTCAATGCAGTCACCGTTCTCTTCAATCGTCGTCGGAGTCACGATGAACGAAGCGGACGGTGAAGCCCTGAAACTGTCAGGTGCGATGTCCTTGATATCCAGGCCCGCCGCTTGCATGCCAATGAAGTCACTGATGGCTCCGGCAACTGCATCCACGGACCCGCTTTCGAGTGATTCAGCCAAAATGGCAGGGCTCTCGCCAAGCGTCACCGTGTTGACTGAACCTGGGTCCACACCGAGAGACGACCAAATGATCTCAACTGTGGCAGCGTCACTATCGGTGACAAGGCCGACTGTCTTGACGTCTGCGGGATTATCCGGCCCATCGGCAAGCGTCACCAGGCCTTCGGCAGCCACATTCCAATAGTCATAAAGGACCTTCAAGTTTGCTCCCGCATCCAGAGCTTGCATCACTTCTGGGCCGCCTGCAGTTGCAATGTCCGCGGTGCCGTTGTCCACAAATGCCGTTTCTGGAAGCTCACCCCCGGGGAGAAGTTCGACTTGCATGCCCTCATCCTCAAAATATCCAAGGGCATTAGCGGTGATGAAGGGCCAGAAAATAATCGACTCTGGTAGAGGCTGCAGGAACCCAATTGTGCCGCAGTCTTGCACCTCGTCGCCTTCTGTGGATTCCTCCGAAGAGTCGTCGGAAGCCTCCGAAGAAGTGTCGGAAGCCTCCGATGCAGACTCGTCGTCGCCACCACAGGCTGCGAGGACTAGGGCGCCTGCTGCCACTACAGCAGCCAAGCGCATGGATGTTTTCCTCATTTACTTTCCTCCCTCATGGGGTTGGTTTCCGAATTCCTCATAGAGGACTCCGGCGTATTCATTTCATTGAGCAGCATCGTGACTCCTGATGCTCCTCTGGTAGCGCGACTCCATCCTGCGAGTGCGCTTGAGCATTCGCTCATTTCTATTCCAGAAAATGAAATATCGGTCAAGCAATTCCATGAATCCGTATAACAACAGGCCGAGCAAGGTCAGTGAAAAGAGGACGGCGTAGGCAGCTGGTGTGTTCAACTGGAAGGAGAACCGCTGAATGAGAAGGCCAAGGCCCTGGTCTGCAGACACAAACTCTCCGACAATGGCTCCGATCAAGGCAAGCGAGATGGCAGTCTTGAATCCCGCAAAGGTTACGGGCATTGCGGATGGCAATTGAAGTCGGAAGAACTCTTGTCCCTTTGACGCTCGAAGGGAACGAAATAACTCCCTCTCATCTTCATCAATGATCGTCAAGCCTGTCAGTGTGTTGATGAAGACCGGAAAGAAGCAGATGGTTGCCGCCAAAACAATCTTCGGAAAAGTTCCGAATCCCAACCAGATGAACAAGAGAGGCGCAATAGCAACACGAGGAGTGACCTGAAGGGCAACCATGTACGGCGTAACCACTTGTCGAAAGGGGCCATAGAGGGCAGCACCCACCGCGATGAGGAACCCACCAAGCGAGCCCAAAATAAATCCAGCAATCACCTCGTAGACGGTGATCCACAGATTGTCCATGAGGATGCCCGAGACCACCAGATCCCAGAAGGCAAGCACCACATCGCCGGGTGCAGGGAGTATTCGCGGGCTAACCCATCCTTGGTCCGCTGCCAACCACCAGATAAAAATGACAATCGCGAACGCACCCAATTGAAGCGGGAGCGAACGAAGAATCCCTCGCCAACCACGATTACCACTTACTGAACTACTCCCTACAACGACGTCACTCATTGATCCGCTCCAAGAATCTCGCGGACTTCGAAGACGAGGTCGTTGAAGTCTGGTGATCTCATCAGGCCTATTTGTCTTGGGTGCTCAAAGGGCACTTCGACGACACGTGCCAACCGCCCTGGGCGTGGGGTCATGACCAGGACCTCATCAGCCAGAAAGATGGCCTCGGCAATATTATGAGTAACGAACATTGTCGTTGCCCCTATGTCTGCGTGGATTTTTAGCAGTTCAATATTGAGACGTTCTCGGGTGAATTCATCAAGCGCCCCGAACGGCTCGTCCAGCAACAAGATATTGGCCCCCGTCATGAGCAGGCGGGCCAAAGCCACTCGCTGCTGCATGCCACCGGACAGATGCCTGGGGTAGGAAAATTGGAAACCTTCAAGGCCAACCAGTTGGAGCAAATCCATGCCTTTTTCTTGATCGGACTTAGATACACGACCCCGAAGTTGTGAGGGAAGCAAAACGTTCTCGATGGCTGTCTTCCACGGGAGGAGCGTGGGTCGCTGGAACATCATTCCGACTTCCTCACTGGGCCCAGAGACTTCGTGACCTCGAACTGTCAAACTCCCGCTATGCGAGTCCAGGCCAGCCACCAGACGAAGCAAGGTCGATTTTCCACAACCGCTGGGCCCCAAAACAGAGGCAAATCCACCTTCAGGGATCGAAAACGACGCACCCTCAAGGGCGACGACTTCGTCGAAAGTCTTTCCCACCAAAGATCCCTCGATGCACGGGCCAGTACTTCCCTGAGCCTTACGTCCAATTTCGTCTGCCATCTCATTTACTCCGTACTACGGAAGAGCACACACATTCTCGAGATCTCCCAACCCATCAATGTGAGTTCGAACCCTTGACCCTGGGGTCAGCCAGGGCTGATCAGGATGTGAAAGAGCGACACCACTCGGAGTACCAGTAAAGATCAAGTCTCCCGGCCGCAACGAAATCATCTGACTGATACACGCGACCAACTCGGCCGGCTTGAAGTGAAGGTCACCCAACTGTGATGACTGAACGGTTTCACCGTTCACTTCACACGTAATGCGCTTGCCTTCCAGCGACCCAAATTCATCCTTGGTCACCATCCATGGCCCGACAGGCGACGAACGCTCAAGAGTCTTGCCAAGCAACCACTGAGTAGTACGCAACTGCCAATCCCGCACCGAAATGTCGTTCCCAACCGTATAGCCCGCAATTGCCTCCTCCGCCTCAGCCTCCCCGCTGAATCGACATTCACGGCCGATCACGAGGACGAGCTCAGTTTCCCAATCCAGTTGCACGGACACATCTGGGGGAGGCATCACTATGTTGTCCCGCGCACCGATGAGGGCTCCCGCCATCTTGCTGAATACCGTGGGAAATTCCGGAAGATCTACTCCTGTTTCTTCCGCATGCCCCGCGTAGTTCAGTCCAACGCACCATGTGGCGGAAGGAACTGGAATGACAGGAGCGAAGTCTGCGCCTGCTACCGGCACTTGTTCTCCGGTCCTATGAGCTTCGGCTGACTCCAGCCCTTGCTCCAAGACTTCCTTGACCGATGGGAAGTCAAGAACGTGAACGACATCGTCAGCAACGAGCCCTGCCGCAGTGCCTGACTCGTGCCGAATGGTTGCTAACCGCATCATTGACCTTTCACTGAGTAGGTTTCTCGAAGAAGTGCCTTATCAACCTTGCCAACATTCGTTAACGGAAGGGCGTCCACGACTTCGAGAAACTCAGGGAATTTGAAAGTCGCGACCCCGCTTTGTGAGAAGTGCTCACGAAGATCATCAAGACTCAACTCGTCAGACAATTCCGCTATGACGCAAATTCTTGCACCGAGGGCTTGATCTGGAATTCCAATCGCAGCGGTATTAATGACAGCTGGATGAGCAAGTACATAATTTTCAATTTCTTCTGCCGAGATCTTTTCTCCACCGCGATTAATGTGGTCTTTGGATCTACCCTCAACGACCAAATTCCCCTGCGCATCCGCTCGGACAAGATCTCCAGTTCGATAAAAGCCGTCGGCAGTGAAGGAACGTTCATTGTGCTCGGGCGCAGAGAAGTACCCCCGAATGGTGTACGGCCCGCGCGTGAGGAGTTCACCCACTTCCCCGACCGCAACCGGCTCGCCATCTTCTGAGACGATTCGAATCTCGTCTAGTTCGCTGATTTTCCTTCCCTGGGTGTGAATGATCACATCTTGTGAATCGTCGAGGCGCGTGTAGTTCAAGAGCCCTTCCGCCATACCAAATACCTGCTGCAAGGTGCACTCAAGCCGTGACCCAACGTCTTTCGCGACCTCAGGATTGAGCCGGGCACCACCCACTTGCAACACGTCAAGACTTGCGAGAGCTGATCGGTCGGCCTCGTCCATCCACGAGATAGCCACCGCCGGGACTACGGCCGTAATCGTCGGCTGATACTTCCTCGCTATGGGAAACACAGAGTTGACAGATGGTGAGGGTGACATGATCACCACCCCACCATTCGCGATCGTCCCAAGGAGGCCGGGGCAACCGAGAGGAAAGTTATGCCCAGCTGGCAGTGCCACCAGGTATCGGGAGTGCTCGCCTAGATCGCTCACCCGACTAGATTCCTCAATGTTGTACGTGTAATCGGTGTGAGTGCGAGCAATCAGTTTTGGTAAACCGGTCGTACCACCGGAAAGCAAGAAAAGTGCAATATCGGTCGGCGCGGGCACATGTGGATCCCGACACTCGTCGTTCGGAATGTCATCTAAGGCAACATCGCCAACTCGCTGACCATCGACGATAACAAGGTCCAAGCTCTCGACTTCCGCTGAAACTTGACGGGCAAGTTCCACAAAATCAACGTCAGAGGCGGGGCTACTCGAGACACAAATGCCGCGCGCACCCGCAGTACTGGCGACGTGTCGAAGTTCCGCTCGCCGATGCCCAGGTAGGGCGAGCACGGGTGTGACACCCGCCCAAATCATCGCCAAGAAGGTCAGGACAAAGTCAGATGAATTCGGGAGCTGTAGAACCACTCGATCGTCGACGCCCAGCCCAGCGCGCCTGAGACCCTCAGCTCGGCGACGGACAACTTCCCACAACTCACCCCGAGTCCAACAACGCTCTTCAGCCACCATCACCGGTGCCTTCGGATTCTCACTCAGTGGTTCTCGAACGAAGTCGAGGAGAGAACGGTCGCGCCACATCCCCGCAGACCGGTACCGGGCGGCAAATTCATCCGGCCAGGGCACAAACCCCTCTTGCATCTGGCCTCCCTATTTATGCTCCATCATTATGAAACATAAAATCTGACACGGTCAATGAATCTGTCACACTTTCGATTGACAATCTAGGCCCGGGAGGCAAAAAGAAGCAGCACATTCAACAAAATTGTTGTGGTTTCGTTCCCGGACATCGACCACCACACTTTTCCTGCCGGAACGTCAAGCACTCGACAGCCAATTTGTTCCAACATCCGGACCGCGACTCTCAAGGAGTAACGTCAAATCATGGGCCAGGACCACACCGCCAATCAACTTCGCTCGTGGGCGCTTGTTGGTGTCCTCGCCGCCTCAACTTTTCCCATCATGTCGGGGGCAGTAATTGTCCCCGCGCTCAACGAACTCAGATTCGCTTTTGGACTTGGAAGTGTTGGCGCCGCCGCGCTTGTCACCGCTCATACGATCTTTATCGCGATCGGCAGCCCCCTGGCTGGGATCGCAATCGACCGCGTTGGAGCCAAGCTCCCCCTAATTTGGGGACTTGTCGGCTTCGGGCTTTTCGGTGGCGCGGGTGCCCTGGCGCCCACGGTTGGCTGGCTCGTGGTAACTCGCATTCCTTTTGGCCTGGCCACCGGGTTCATATTTACAGCCATCACCGTTGTAATTTTGCAAGGGACTTCCGGGGACCGCCGCAACACGGTTATGGGGTGGCGAGCGGCATCGAACCAATTTGGTGGAATTGTCTATCCGACGATTGGCGGCTTCGCCGCCCTCGCGGCTTGGCAAGGAGCGTTCTTGGTGTACGCCGCTTCCCTTCCCATCGCACTACTCATATTTGTGACTCTTCCAGGTGACAGGCCCGGTGGGCGCCCACCAAGCGGCGTCTTGGGGTTGATCAGGCGCGATTCTCGACTACTTCGCCTCTTCTTGGCTGCCTTCAGCGCCTATGCAGCGCTTTACGTCATTGTCATTTTTGTTCCTCAACTTCTCGAGGCCGTTGGATTAGGTAGCGCCGCGATTGTCGGGCTTTTCCTTAGCGCGATGAACCTGGCCGCCTTTGTCGTTGCAAGTATGTACGGCCGAATTCGTCGTTCGCTAGGGCCCGGAGTTCTTCTCTGGCTTGCCGGTGGGCTCTACATCACTTCAGCACTTATTTTGATTGCTCTCACCGGTTCAGCTTCCATCGTTGTCGCAATGCTTACGTTCGGTGCGGCCCATGGTCTGGTAGTCCCGGCTCTCACCGTGAGTGTTGGCAACTGTGCTCCGCCACCAATGCGCGGGCGAGTGACTTCTGGTCTGGGAGTAACCAACTACCTCGGTCAATTTTCGAGCGCCTACATGGCCGCGCCACTGGTGATCATCTTTGGCCTCGCAGGATCTTTCGCGCTTCTCGGGCTAGCCGGAGCAATTGTCGCGGTCGCTGGGTCCCGTGCCGCGGAAGCATCAAGAACCCAGATCGGGGACGAAACATGACCCATGAATTCGAACCGCGCACAGATCCGGTCGTCTGGCGTGAAAAGGAGGGGCGACGCGAGACGGTTGAGGCCGCCTTCCTGGCATACACCGGCGTGAAAGACCGAACCATTGGGCATCAGAGCTCGATCGAAAACCCCGGGCGCTTTTGGTCTCAGGTCATTGACTTTCTCAACATCCCCGTCCTACGGCCGCCGAGCCGGGCGATTGTGAACGGCTCACACATGTCAGAAGTCCAGTGGTTCGAAGGCGCATCAATCAACTTTGCCCACGCCTGCCTGGCAAAGTGGGAGAACTCAGACCGTGAAGCACTCATCGAGGAGCGCGAGGACGGCTCCATTGAACATTGGAGTGGGCGCGCTCTTTGTAGCGAAGTGCGTCGCGGCGCCGGCGTACTTCGGGATATGGGCGTTTCCCGCGGCGATCGCGTTCTTCTACTTCTGCCCATGTCATCCGAGGGGGTCATCGCCCTCCTGTCCGTTGCCTGGCTCGGAGCGGTGGCTGTACCCGTCTTTTCCGGCTTCGGCGTCGAGGCGACTCGAGTCAGACTTCTGGACTCGAAGGCGCGAACCGTGGTGACGATGACCGGTTTGACGCGCAGGGGTCGGCCCGTTGATCTGCGCTCCGTAGCGATAGCCGCAATGTCGGGCACCCCTGCCGAGGGGAACCTCCTTGTCTGGGGCGACTCGCCTGGGAAACCGGATTCCACCTACTCGTCATGGAACGAAAGAGCTCGAGACACCACCCCGGTGGTTGACCCCGCGTCAACTGACGCGCAAGAAGAACTACTCATCGCCTATACGTCGGGAACAACAGGAAAACCCAAGGGAGTCGTTCACACCCACGGAGGCCTCACAGTCAAGCTTGCTCAAGAAGGGGCATTTCAACTCGACATACAGCCAGGTGATCGGGCAGCATGGGTAACCGACCTGGGCTGGATCATGAGCGCTTGGATTATCGCCTCAACGCTCATCAACTCAGCCACCCTTGTGTGCTACTCCGGAGCGCCTAACTTTCCTAACTCGACCCGCATCTTCGATTTCGCCCGCCACCATCAACTCACAGCTCTTGGGCTTTCGCCCAGCCTCATCAGAGGAATGATGGTCGATTCGCAGCAAATACAACCCGCTGAACTGCAGTTGCCGAACCTACTGGCATTCGGCTCGAGCGGTGAACCGTGGACGGAACAAGCCTGGTGGTGGTTGTTCGAGGAAGTCGGTTGCCGCGACATACCCATTGTGAACTTTACGGGTGGCACGGAGGTCGCAGCCTGCTTCCTCAGCGTAAGCCTCCTACAAGGCATCAAGCCTCTGTCTGTCGGATCTCCGTGTTGGGGAATGGACGTAGATATCTGGAGCACTTCGGCGCCTGTGGGCCCCGGGGCTGAAGGAGAGCTGGTCTGCAAGACCCCGTGGCCATCCATGGCTCGCACTGTTTGGGGAGACCACCAACGCTTTCTCGATACATATTTCGACACCTGGCCCGACGTGTGGAGGCACGGCGATCGCGCTTCACGCGACGACGATGGCTTCTGGACATTGCACGGGCGCTCAGACGACGTCATGAACATTGCGGGCAAGCGCCTGGGGCCTGTCGAGGTGGAGGCTGCGGTTCTTTCCTGTCCAGGTGTGGCGCAGGTGGCCGCCGTGGGTGTTCCCCACCCAACAAAAGGAGAGTCAATCGCACTATTCGTGGTCTTAACGGAAGCCACAGGGTCGAACGAAATTCCAGCCGCGATCGACGAGTGCATTCGTGCGTCAGTCGTCTCGGCCCTCGGGAAAGCGTTCACTCCGTCTCACGTAGTGGCCGTTGCTGATTTACCGCGGACGCGCACGGCGAAAACTGTGCGGAGGGCAATACGCTCCATCGCTCTTGGCAAGGATCCAGGGGACCTCACCACTATTGACAATCCGGAAGTGTTGTCTGAATTTCCGGTCTTCAATCTTTAACTTCAGCCTAGACAACGGCCCCGTCGCATGACATTATCGAGGCATTCTCCACAGAACCGTTACATGTCCCGTGAGTGGGAAATTAGGAGGCGAGGAAGCTCATGTCCACATACGTAACGTCGCTGAGACACGTTGCCCTGACCGTGCCGGATCCAGCTGTGGGCCGCGACTTCTACCAAGCATTCGGTTTAGAGACGCACGAACGATCCGACAAAGTGGCCATGCGCTGCTACGGACGGGACCAGGACCAGATCGTCATGTTGGAGGGGGCAGAGAAGAAGATCCATCACTACTCCTTCACGGCCACGGACGAGGGTCTCAACAAGGTTCGTGAGCGCGTCCTTGCTCGAAATATCGAAGTTTTTGACGAGGCCCCCGACGGAGCTGACAACGGTGGAATCTGGTTCAAAGACTTCGAAGACATGTGGGTGAATGTTACGGACATTGAACCTGCCACCCCCGTTTCCTACGACCACGTCCCAGAGGTAAATGTTGGTGGCCGCTACCCACGAGTCGACGTGCCCGCTTGGCGCTCCTCACCCAAGGAACCCCGACCCCGCCGGCTTGGTCATTCCCTCATGTTTACATCAAGTATTCCTGACGCCCAGGAATTTTACGGCGACGTCCTCGGCCTCCGCTTGTCCGACCGAATCGTTGCTCAACCCCCGGGAGCGCCGGAGCCATTTCCCGTTGTCGCCTTTATGAACGTGGGCGAAGGCGATCACCACGTCTTCGGCTTCGTCCAAGGAACTCACCGCGGATTTCATCACGCTAGTTTTGAAGTCAGTGGCCTTGATGAAATGGCTGTCGGCGCCGACAAGTTGAATTCGGCCGGAGCCACTATGTGCTTTGGGCTTGGTCGGCATGCGCTGGGATCAAATCTCTTCCATTACACCCGGGATCCATGGGGTAGTTGGGTCGAATACTTCTCTGACATAGACCAAATCACGACCGCTTGGGAGGCAACAGACTGGCCCGAGAGCGAAGCCCCTGTCGCGATGTGGGGCCCGCCTCAGCCCGACGAGTTCTTCCAGAATCACGAGTCAACGCCGGGGTCCTAGATCATGCGTGCTGTAGTGATCCACGAACACGGTGGGGTTGAGGTCCTCAACGTCGAGGACGTTCCGACCCCTGAGCCTGGGCCTGGCGAAGTACGTGTAAGAGTTGGTGCGGTCTCCGTTAACTCTTTCCTGGACGTCTCGAATCGAGCGGGCCGCGTCCCATACGCCAGTTACTCCTTTCCGCACATCCTTGGTGTTGAGCACGCCGGCGTTATTGACGCTCTCGGAGACGACTGTCCCAGCTGGATGAAAGAGGGAGCCCGCGTCGTTGTTCAAGCAGCATACCCACGCACCGATGGAACCATTGGTCTCATCGGTGTTCACCGTGCCGGTTCGGCTGCCGAATACTCAGTAGTGCCGACAGCAGCCGTTCGTCCCTTGCCGGACAGCGTCTCCTTTGTTGATGGCGCCGCACTTGCCCTGAATGGCCCGCTCGCTGTCAGGCAACTGGAGTACGCAAACTTTGAGCCTGGCGAGTGGGTTCTCGTGCAGGCGGCGGCCTCGGCGAGCGGAACGATGATGATTCAAGTGCTCCTACACCTCGGAGGTCGCATTATTGCCACTTCCCGAGATGCTTCCAAACGCCAAGCACTCATGAGCCTTGGTGTCGAGCATGCGCTTGACTCCTCCAGCGCCTCTTTCGTTGACGAGGTCCGTGAAATTACTGGCCAGGGAGCGGATCTGTCAGTGGACAACATCGGTGCAGGAGACTTATGGCGCACCTCCATTGCAGCACTCCGTGATGGAGGACGCCTTGTGACGTCCGGTGCGAGGTTCGGTGATGAAGTGCCCCTGAACCTCCGTGACCTCTACACACGAAACCTTTCCGTCCTCGGTGTTCGTACCTACAACCCACAAGCAGCGGACAAATTGTGGGAGTTGGTTCAGGAGGGTCTGCGTCCCGTCATCGCTGAGACATTTCCTCTCGAGGAAGTACGGTCAGCTCACACAATGATCGAAGACCAGGAGAACGTCGGTCGCGTTGTTCTGTCCGTGTGGGACGGGTGACCCAGCAGTGGACAGCGACATCATCGGGGGCGTTGTCCTCCGAAGAGCCCACCCACGCCCTCTCGGACTCGTAGTAGGTCAGCACGTCACTGACCTAATAAGTGCCATTGAAGAATTTGGTTACGGCATCGATTCAAATCTGTCTATAAGGGAACTGTTGGCGCGCTGGCATGAGTTCGGTCCTGTCGTCGAATCAGCACTTCGACGCCTTTCGGCAAGTGATCGCGAGACAGTTAGTTGGGAGCCGATCTCGCACTTTGACCTGGGGGCGCCCGTGCACCCCGAAGCCTCCCTGATCTTCACCGCTGCAAATTACGCTGCTCACACTTCGGAGGCAGAGTCATCCGAAAAGGTCACCAACAAAGTTTCGACGGGCTCTGATACGCCGTATGTGTTCCTCAAGCCCATGCGCAGTGTTATCGGCCCGTGTGACGATGTGGTCAAACCAAATGATGTTGAACAACTGGACTGGGAAGTGGAGTTAGCGGTCGTCATCGGTGCACCAGGGCGTCGCATTCCCGTCGGCAAAGCTATGGATCACGTTGCGGGGTACGTGATCTGCAACGACGTATCCGCAAGAGACTTCGTCCAGCGCTCAGATTGGCCGATGTTCTCCTCTGACTGGTTTGCGCAGAAGGCCTTCGATACTTTCACTCCGATAGGCCCGGCTTTCGTGCCAGCCGGACTCGTAGGAGATCCCCGCGACTTGGTGCTTCAACTCTCCGTCGACGGTGAAGTCATGCAGGAGGCCAACGCAAGAGACATGATCTTTTCGATCGCTGAACAGATCTCCTACGCGAGCAGATTCACGTCTCTTGAGCCGGGCGACATTATTTCTACCGGAACGCCCTCGGGGGTCGGAATGGCGCGCGGCAGGTATCTCGATGTCGGCGAAGTTATGACAGCGCAAATATCTGGTCTCGGACGGCAACAAAACCGAATCGTGCAAGAGAGGTAAGGGGCTCTTCAGGACATGCCAACGCCAAGAACCATCTCCATCGTTGGGGGCGGACCGGGGGGGTTGTTTCTCGGGATTCTCTTGCGTCAAATGCGGCCCGACTGGGCCGTCGAGATTTGGGAGCGGAATGCTCCTGATGCCACCTTTGGCTTCGGCGTAGTCTTCTCCGACCGCACCGTTGAACTCCTGGAGCAAGCGGACCCCGAGTCACTCTCACTTATTCGTGCGAATTTTCAATCGTGGACTGATATCGAGATCAGCACGCCGAATGGGTTAATGCGCACGGGGGGTCACGGTTTCTCCGCGATCGCTCGCCACCGCCTTCTCAACATTCTCCAACAACGCGCTCGTGACGTCTCTCTCACCGTCCATTACGAGAGCGAGGTGGCAAATCTTGATGAGTTGTACGCGAAATCTGATGTCGTTGTGGGTGCCGACGGCATCAACAGTCAAGTCCGAGAACATTGGAACTCTCAATTTGACACGGATATTCACCTGGGAGCTGCGCGGTTCATCTGGTTTGCAACCCCACGACGATACGACGCGTTGACTTTCCATTTCGTGGATACAGAATACGGCCCGTTTTCAACGCACGCCTATCCCTTTTCAGACGAACTTTCTACCTTCATCGTAGAAACTGATACCGACACGTGGCAGCGAGCGGGGCTTGATCAATCTAGCGAGGGGGATCTTGGCATCGGTGAGTCTGACAAGAGATCAATGGATTTCTGCAGGGAGATCTTCACAGAATCTCTTCATGGACAAGAGCTAGTTGGGAACGCTTCCCAATGGCGTCAATTCCCGACCGTGCGTAACCATTCTTGGATTGCATCCAACAAAGTTGTCATCCTGGGTGATGCAGCCCATACAGCTCACTTTTCGGTTGGTTCTGGAACAAAAATGGCAATGGAGGATGCGTATGCCCTCGCTGAAGCCCTGACCGAAACCGACGACCCCTCAAGAGCTCTGCACTCGTTCGAAACGTCGCGCAAACCCTTAGTCGGTCGAATCCAAGAGCTTGCAGAGCCAAGTAGAGGTTGGTGGGAGAACTTTCACGCGTGGGTTGATCGAGACATCCACACGTTTTCAGTCAACTTCCTCAGTAGAACGGGGCGTGAAACGGTTGATCACCTTCAAAAGCGAGATGCCGCTTTCGCGAGCGAGGTGATCGACTCAGATTTCCTCGATAGGGAACTGAGTATTTCGAGTGACATGACGGCTTCAAGTCGGCGAGTACTTTTACTTGATGCATCGGATAAACAACTGCCTGATGTGATCGACGCACTGCAAGAGGTTCTTCCTTCCCAATCGCTCGTGATTGTGCAACACGGCGACACTGAAACACTGAAGCTGATCAAGACTTCGCTACATCACCCCATCATCGCGCAGATGAGCGAGCACGCAGGAGAGCACTTTGAGAATATTCCTGACCTTCGCCTGACGACCACGGTCGATGGAGAGACACCGGACAACTGGGCATTCATGATTCGCACTCCGGGGTCCATCGATGACGCAGAGGGGTGGAAACAGACCCTGGAATTGGCCCGCCAAGCGCAGGGCAAAGGTGCGCGGCTGCTGTTAGTTGAGGCTGCTGAGTCAACGACAGATAGACGCGCTCTTTTGACGCATGCAGGAATCATGCTTCGACCCGACATCTCCATTCCCCTGATCTTGGCACCGTGTGCGAGCGACGCTGAGGGGCTCATACATCTGAACGCCGGCCGAGCAGATGCGATAGCTGGATACATCGGCCCTCACTACTTTCGTAGGGCCCACGACGCTCTCGCACTTCAAGCGCTACTAGAACCGAGAGGCATCGTGGTTGTCGGTGCTTCACAGGACCCGTCGAAGCCTGGGCATGTTCTGCTGCGCAACCTTGATGCATTCAAAGGCACCGTTATCGGGCTTAGTCGCTACGCAGGAAATATCCACGGAAGAACAATCGTGGCTGACACCCGGGAAATTCCCGATGATGTCGAGCTCGCCATTTTGGCCGTCCCAAGCTCGGCAGTACCAAGTTCCCTCGAGCTTCTCGCCAGACAGGGCATTCGCAGCGCGATCATTTGCTCCGGAGGTTTCGCCGAACTGCAAACAAGTGAAGGCCGTGATCTCCAAGACCAGGTTGATGCTATCGCAGCTAAGTACGGCATTCGTGTTCTGGGGCCGAATACCGCGGGCATGGCTATTCCCCACCTCAACTTGCACGCGTCTTTCGTCCCCGCTGTAACTCAGCTGACACCCGGGTCTGTGGCTGTTGTCGCTCAGAGCGCAGGAGTGGCACATGCTGCGGCTCTGGCGCTGGAGCAGGAAGGCCTCGGTGTCGGTCTCATGATCGGAGTTGGTAACGCCTGCGACATTGACCTGCCGGAACTCATTCAAGCAACTGCCCTCAGTGGCCAATACGCTGCCATTGCGGTCTACCTCGAGGGAACTGCACATGGCTTGGAACTCTTGGAGGCCATCAGGAAGAGTAGCCGTGAGGTCCCCGTGGTTGTTCTCAAATCCGGTATTTCCGATGTGGACCGACTGACGGTTTCCCACACGGGTGCGATCGCCGGTGACTGGGCAGTTGCCCAATCTCTCCTCACAGAAGCTGGGGCAGTGGTTGTCTCTACCCTTGGAGACCTCGTCAACTCGCTCGCAGCGCTGTCGCTCATTCGACTACATCCATCTGACGCCCCTACCACGAAGGGCGTCGGGGTAGTCACGGGTCAGGCGGGGCCAGGAGTTCTCTTGACCGACCGCCTCCAAACACTTGGCTTGGAGGTCCCACCGTTTGAGTCGACGGTCGAAAGCGAACTTCGCAGCCTCCTGCCTCCGATGACACATCGCCAAAATCCCGTTGATACCGGAAGACCAAGTCACACCTTCGCCAACGTCATTGCCACAGTTGCCAAGGATCCTGGCATTGATGTTGTAGCCACGTACGTTTTGCTAGAACCCGGTGCACTCGACCTCACAGAAACACTCACTCAGGCAGGACTCACAGCCACTGCTCCAATCGTGGCGGCCAGTGGAGGCCTCCATGCGGACTTCGCCTCGACTCGCGATTCATTGAGATCGCAAGGGATACCTCTCTTTCGGAACCCCGAGGACGCCGCCATCGGAGCCTGGGCGCTGATTAGCGACCGGGATGCCGCGGCTCATCGGAGAAAAGAAGCACCCAACGCACGGATTTCACCTTCCCAAGCCGGGCTACCTCCGCCAACGACCGAGGCGGAGACCAAAGATGTTCTCCGGTCCCATGGAATTCGAACTCCCGCCTTCTTCGTATGTCCCACGAGAGAGGATTCGATCGCGGCTTTCAACGCCATAACCTCCAGCGGAGACTCCGCAGTCGTCAAGGTCCTGTCGCGCGAGATTGCTCATAAGTCCGCCATGAATGGGGTTCACCTTGGGCTAAAGAGTGCGAGCGGGTTCGAAGATGCACTCAATTCAATAGATAAAATTGTGCGTGGTGACACCGGATATCTCGTCGAGACTCAGGCCGAGAGCGGATCAGACTTGTTTGTCGCGGTGCGACTTGATCCGACGTGGGGTTCCATTGGGCTGCTTGGCCTGGGCGGGACCGACGTTGAGCAGCGAGGTACCGTCCAGATGTTCGCTCTCCCAATCCCCGATCATTTGCTCGCAATGCGAGTGACCAACCTGGACCTTCAGGAGGACTTAGACGTCGCCAGTCTCCAAGAGTTGTACACAACCATGACGAACGCTCTTGTGTCATGGAGCGGGAGCGGCGCCACGAGCTTTGAGGTTAATCCACTGAGAATCACCGACACCGGGCTCGTAGCCTTGGATGCCCTTATCTCTCACGACTAACGGGATCGCTTTGAAACCACGATCGATTCTTTTCGATATTTTCGGCAGTTACGTCCGCTATCGAAGCGGCGTGATCGGACTCAGCAATCTGACACAACTTCTGGGATGGTTCGGGATTTCAGAAGACTCTGTACGTGTCACCTTGTCGCGCATGAAGCGCGAAAAATGGTTCAGCAGTGAGCGTGCCGGACGAGCATCCTTCTACTCACTCACGCCCAAGGGATGGGAGCTGCTGGACGAGGGGCTGGAGCGCATCTTCGAAAGGTACTCGAACCCGTGGGATGGAAATTGGCACATGCTCATCTACTCAATCCCGGAAGAGCACCGGTCGGCGCGCGAGAAGTTTCGAAAGGAGCTGACCTGGCGTGGCTTTAGTTCGCTGGCTGCTTCAACCTGGGTTTCACCGCACGACCGCTCCGAGGGTCTTCGATCCTTTCTGCCGCCGGGATCACAAATGCAGATTTTCTCTTCCAGAACTCCCTCATCTACAGCGGATGTTGAGATCGCTGCATCTTGTTGGGATCTAGTTTCTCTCAATCAAGATTACAAAGACTTTATCCGTGCCTTTGAGCCGTGGGCCGATCCATCCGCAACCAAAGATTTTTCACCCGAGCAAGCATTCGTTACGCGAACCCAGATAACCCACGACTATCGGCTCTTCCCTTTTCGAGATCCGGATCTCCCAACTCGGCTGCTACCTCACGACTGGAGCGGACACAAGGCCCACAGTGTCTTCCGTGCCACGCTTCGGAATCTCGAGGCTCCGGCCTGGATCGCCTTTGACTCCGTCTATGAGCAGCCACCGACGGTGATTACAGGTGCGCCAGATTAGAGCCACTTGCCTAACTGCGGGCGCGAAGCCGAATCACCTTGGACGTGCTTAGTTGTACGACCCGTTAACCATGCAGCGATATCGCTCAGGTTCCCTGACGTTTCCACGGGATCGCCAACGCCTTCAAGCAAAAGACGCTCACCATCATCCAAGACGATCGTCACGGCTGGATTTTCTCCAGAGGACGAGTGACGACTCACGGCTTCATTGATGAGGCGCAGGAGGAAACTCTCCGGCAGATCTTCCCAATCGACAGAAGCTGCCAAATCAACAGCGTGGATACAAATTTCCCTGCTGCGCATCCACAGCGTTTCACTCGCGGGAACTTCTCGACCCTGCGCAGTCAAAACCTGAGCCTTCCATGCTTCATCTGGCAGAGTCGCAAACTCTCCCAACAGGTGGTCATCTGTTCGCGTCCACCACGCCCGCAGGTCATCGCCTGCCAATTGAGCACCCTGACTAATTTCCTCGTCCCGCTCCTCAACGGATGGGTACATGTGTGTCACTTCTCCAGTCTTCGCCCAGTGCAAGAGTCTGCCTATCGCCTGTGCGTTAGCGCTCACATGTGAAACGACGTGACTTCGGCTCCACCCGTCTAGGAGGGACGGATTCTTGAGTTCGCCGTCTGATAGGGACGCCATAGCCCGCCGGAAGAGACCAGACCCAATTTTCACCCAATCAGCCTCGACCGACGACCAATTCGTCATTCGTTCACCGTTTCGACAACGCCACGGTTCTCTAGTCGCCCGATGTCCCTGATTGACGTAGCCAGCACCTGCCCCGGCGCCAGATACATCGGTGGCTTTCGCGCGTGGCCGACCCCACCCGGAGTCCCTGTTGCAATCACGTCACCTGGATTCAAGGTGAGAATGGTTGAAATGTAGGCGACCAACATAGGTGGATCAAATACAAGATCGTCCGTTGTTGCATTCTGGACTACGCGCCCATCCACTTCCGTGGTGATCTCAAGGGCGGGACGAGTACCTCCGTCAAGCTCTTCTGGCCCCACAAGGGCAGGCCCAAGGGGGGACGATGCTTCAAATGTTTTTCCTTGAAGCCACATCGGGCTTCGATACTGCCAATCCCGCATTGTCACGTCATTGAACACCGTGAATCCAGCTATGTGACTCTCAGCCTCACCTGGGTGGGCTCGCCGAACTCGCCGACTGATGATTACTGCCAACTCAGCTTCCCAGTCGACGCAGTCAGACTCCGGTGGGATTTGTATGTCGTCCGTTGATCCAATCAAGGACTCTGGAAACTTTGCGAACAGGGTAGGAAATTCAGGCAGCTCTCTACCCATCTCAGTGATGTGCTTGGCGTAATTGAGGCCTACACACACGATCTTGGATGGCTTCGGTATGACAGGAGCAAACTCAAGTTCATCTGGCTCTACACGGCCCGCATCGGGGGTTGCGGCCACGAGCTCTTGCCACTGAACATCGGAGTCATCAGCGGCCGCAAGCAGTGCCCCCACATCTGCCCACGGGAGAAGAGCGCCAGAGCCGTCCGAGTCCAGACGGATCGCCTGCGTTTCCTGGCCCCTACGACATGTCGCAATCCTCACGAGGATCCGCCGCTTCTATGAAGATCGTGGGCACCAAGGGCTTCAATTATCGGTGCATCACTGAACCAGAAAAGATCAAGAGCGCCTGAATCCGACTCAGCCTGATCCACGTGAGATTCAATCGTTAACTCCTGCCACGAGGGCACAACAAACATGTCTCCTCGACCGACAGGCCAACTGTGCTCTCCGACGGTGACTGTTCCCGAGCCATCGAAAACTTGCACAACACTCGACCCAACGACCTGCGAAGGCGCTGTCTTCTTACCTGCAGCGATTCGGTGCATCTCACACCGAAGGGTGGGTAGGACATCCGCTCCAGATCTCGGATCGGCAAACCTCACTGCTGCGTGCCCCAGCTCAATGGTGGCGTCGTAACCCTCGGATTCGAGTGAAAGCTGCTGAGCCAGAGCCTCGTCGGTGTGCTGCCAGCGATAAGCCAGCAACGGCGACCCCTTCGCACTCTTGTCGGGTGCCACCGGCACGAGCCCAGGGTGCGCCCACAGACGCTCTGATTGCGAAAACGATGGCGTGACCATCTCGCCAGGACTCAAAACGTCGCGACCGAACTCAAAAAACTGCGTCTCGGTGTAGTACGAATACGGAATATCGAGGCCGTCAATCCAGGCCATTGGTGCATCAGCCGCGTTGTGGTGAGCATGCCAATTCCATCCCGCCTGCGGCAGAAAATCCCCACGCCGCATAGCGACCGAGTCTCCGTTGACTACTGTCCACACACCTTCACCTTCGACAACAAAGCGAAAGGCATGCTGAGTATGCCGATGTTCAGGTGCGTCTTCTCGAGGCATCAAATATTGAATAGCAGCCCAGATCGTCGGGGTGGCAAATGGACGACCTCCGAGACCAGGGTTAGCGAGTGCAATGGCGCGACGCTCACCACCTCGTCCTACCGGAACGAGCTCGCCAGATCGCGCCGCCAGTGGCACCAGATCCGCCCACCTCCACAGGTGCGGACGAGCTTTACTCCTGGGTTCCGTCGGCATCAGATCACCGATTTCGGTCCACAGCGGAATCAAATACTCGCGTTCGAAGCCGCGGTATAAGTCGACCAAGTCGTCGCTGACCTCTGGCTGGCTATCCGATTCGGTTACCGGTATCTCGAAGGTGTCGGTCATAACTGCTCCTCACAACTTTCCTCTTACCAGACTATAGTGTTCTGCTATGGAGAATCGCCCTCGATACTCCCTCAACTCCGTTGACAACGCTCTGCGAATGATTCATCAACTCAAGTCGGGTCGAATCCTGTACGTGAGTGCGGTTGCCACCGAGCTCAATGTCGCCCGGTCAACTGCCCATCGACTGCTCTCCATGCTGGTACACCACGGTTTCGCATCTCGCGGAGCATCCCGCGAGTATCTTCCTGGACCCGCTCTGAGAGAGCCTTCTCTCGGATTGCCTACTGGGTGGACCATCGCCGATTTACGGTTCCGAGTCACTCCACATCTACGATCCTTAACCGACGCGACAGGAGAGACATCCAATGTGCAACTTCTCATTGACGAGTTCACGCATGTCATCGCATCTGTCGAAAGCCAGCGTGCCCTCCGCGTAGGCAATCGCGAAGGTCAATATCTTCCAGCGCAGCACTCCTCCGGCGGGAAAGCCTTGAATTTCCATCCGACACCTGCAGATCGCGTCAAAAGAGAATCTACTTTCCTCGCGGTAAACGACCAGGAGATCGAGAGCGGAATCACTGCCGTCGGTGTAGCGATTCAGTGCAAGGCTCTCCCACGCCGTCTTGCAGTATCCGTGGTCATGCCGAGCTCGCGCTTTAATCCAGAAGTCCTTGAAGTGGTGCGAAATCCACTCGGTGCCGCCGCTGTCAGCATCGCGACCGAAATCGACCGAGACTAGGGTCTGGCCAAGAGGAAGGTGGATTTTATGGCGGACAGCAGTTTTGACATCGTCAGTGAAGTGGACAAGCAGGAGGCGGATAATGCCCTAAATCAGGCCGCCAAAGAGGTCGCGCAGCGTTTCGATTTCAAGAACACGGGAACGACAATCGAATGGAAGGGCGATCTCGTTGTGGAGATCACCTCCTCGACGGAAGAGCGAGCATCGGCTGCTCTCGATGTTCTCAAGGACAAGATTGTCAAGCGGGGCATCAGCCTCAAGGCTTTCGATCACGGTGAGCCCCGCTCCTCCGGCAAGGAGTACAAGATCAACGGAACGTTCACCTCGGGCATTTCCTCCGAGCAAGCCAAGAAGCTGAGCAAATTGATTCGAGACGATGGACCCAAGGGAGTGAAGACTCAAATACAAGGGGACGAGCTGCGCGTCACGCACAAGAGTCGTGACGCCTTGCAGGACGTCATCGCTCTGGTCAAAGGAGCCGATCTCGACTTTGCCGTGCAGTTCGTCAACTACCGGTAGGCCACCAGCGAGAAAGATCGACCGCGTCCTGCCTGAGTCCCTGCCGGTCGCCAGAGGAGTAATCGAACGAATCCCGCCAGGCAAGCGCGTCGAACGGGCAGGTTTCGATACAGATACCGCAGTACATGCACAAGCCGTAGTCGATGGTGAATTCATCGAGGACATTGATGGTCCGTGGACGCCGTGCTCCTTCCTCACTCACCTCTTCCACGTGCGATTCGATGGAGATGCACCACGACGGGCACTCGCGCACGCACACCATGCACGACGTGCACGCTTCCGGCAGCAGGGCGATCACGTTCCGTTGAGGGGTTGAATCACTCATCGCGTGTCCATTCGGCCCGCACACCCGGGGGAAGTTTCTGACGCCTTCGACCAGTGGTCGACTCATGCCCGGGCCACGGGGTCCTCACCCGCGCATCGAGGGCTGCGGTCTTGCGCATGGGAGATGACCCGTCTCCCGCTCGCATTAACAACGCATTGGTTTGAGATCGACCCAGGAACTCGATTCCGAACATTTCGTGCGTCTCGCGTTCGTGCCAGTCTGCTCCCGGGAACAACGACGTGATGCTTTCGATCTCGGGACGCTCGCTGTTGAGTTCACAACGCAGCATCTCCGAACGCGAGGAGCCGGGGTCGACCAGATGCACCACCACGAACAATGA
>WLWF01001085.1_pt1 | contig 23966 bp, 26 predicted proteins | sample 6718331 | NCBI WGS metagenome assembly WLWF01 (sample SAMN12718692, study PRJNA515312) | sponge metagenome | isolation source: marine sponge | host: Mycale hentscheli | place: New Zealand: South Island, Marlborough, Capsize Point | collected 2003-05-01
TATCGCACTATTGCCAGCAGCGATAGCATTCGTTCCTGAAGCTTGGGAATTAAGGCCAGCAGCGTTGGCTTGATAACCCGATGCCTGGGAGTAATTACCAGCAGCGTTGGCATGCGAGCCCGTTGCTGTGGCTTGATTGCCATAGGCATTGGCTTGAACACCAATAGCTGCCGAATTCTCTCCATTAGCGTCTGCGATGTAGCCAATTGCCAGCGATTCCGATGCAGCAGCGGTTGCGCCTCGACCAGTTGCGGCAGCGTTTGTGCCAGAAGCGATGCTTGAGCGGCCAGCCGCAAATGCAGAGTCTCCATTAGCGGTTGCACTACGGCCTACCGCCGTGGCGAATTCCTCATTGGCTTTGGCTACATCACCAAGAGCCATAGAGTAGGGAGCCGAAGCATTTGCGTTGTAACCCAACGCAATGGCGGCAATGCCTAACGCCTTGGCCTGGTAACCAGATGCCTGGGAGTATTTTCCAGCAGCAGTGGCCTGATAACCCGATGCCCTTGCGAAGTTTTCTGCAGCGTTTGCTTCGTAACCGATAGCAGTGGAGTACTCATAACCACCTGCTTCAAATCCACCCGTCGTTGCAGATATGCCAATGGCGAAAGATCCAGAGCCTGCTGATGTAGCAGTTCCAAAAGGATCTCCGGCACCTGGAATACTTGTGATGTCTGCTTTTGCTTGTCGCGGCTCACTCACCTCAGCAACCAGGAGCCCCATTCCGCTTAATTGACCAATGACGGCCCAGCTGGCAAAAACCGTTAGAGCAGACCGGCTCCAGCGCTTGCTACGACGAGTTCTCCTCTTCGTCCCACCACGACGGAAACCAGCAGTTTTCAGGAAGAGGGGGAGAAAGGCCAACGTCTCACAGCGAGATCTAATCCAATACTCACTCTGAAGAGAGACGAAGGAAACGCATAAACCAATTAAGACTCAATAGACTCGAGAAGAGGCGAGTTCTACCCGGCATGGGGCATGCTGGAGTCTCGGAATCGGAAACATTGGATGAGCTTTTCCACTATTTAGAATTCTCTTTATATAGGCATTACTTAAACATGGATCTGCTACTTAGAACTTAGAGGAAATCTCACACGCATTAAGCAAGCCTTCTAATAGCTGAAGGATTCACGCTTAATGCATTTGCAAGCTGAGCCAGCGGAACACCATTACAGAAATGAATACAAGCTCTAATGTTGTGCCTATGCGCCTCATTTATGCCAAAAGTCAGCACAACCATGCATCCACTCACCTTCCAAGCCCATTAATACCAAACCTTAATAAACACTTGCAGCCATCAGCGTAATCAGCCCTTAGTACCATCAGCAGCTCCTGTAGTAGAGCCAGCCTAATCTGAGTTTCGAGCGTCATTGGCTAAGGGTAATTGCTTCAAACATTCCCCGCTGCTATAGAAAAACCTGCTCATGTGCGTGTGTGCGTGGGATAAATGAGAGTCAAATATCTTTTACCATGGCATTTTCACTTCATACGAAACTCTTTCACAATAGCTGCTATCTCCTTTCTCCATATTAGCTCGAGACCAGCACACATAGATCAGCCTATAAAGCTATTGAGTAATCATCATAATGGCAATCCTCGGCATACCGCCAATCAAAAAAGGATGCAGAAATCAATGAAGTCTGCGTGCGCCTCAATACAAAAAGGGCCAAATTTGAAGACCTTATCTGCATTCACACCGGGTCCTTTACGCTCAGTACGATCGTTAGCTCTACCGCCATCAGTAATGGCGGCGAATTGATCAAGGGTGACTGCGATGTTGGTCATTAGTTTGCAGGTGTGGTGGAGGTGTTCCCCCCCGATGAACACACCATCTCTCGAATCAATGGCTGAGGTGATGCCTTGGATCAAGCGCTGCGGTGAGCTTGGTCACACGTCGCGTAAAGCACTGCGCTGCAACGGTTCTGACTCCGATACTTCGTCAAATTAGAGGCTCACAGCCAGCCACCAAGCAATAAGCCTGTCCCTCTTTGCTTCAACCAATCAAGACACCATCCAATCCGCCTCAACCTCAGCAGCCCCATCCCTTCCAAGCTGTTCAATGCCAAGAACAAGCCAACCTTTGCAACCATCAACTTCATTGGCCCTGAGTGCCATCAGCAGCTCCTGCAACACAGCCAGCGTCATCTGATTCCGAGGGTTATTGGTTAAAGGCAACGGCCTAAGGCATTCCCCTCCCACGGCAGTAACAACGCCGCTCGTAGTGGGATACGTAACTCTTTGATCTACTAGCACCAGCATCCATGCCAAGTTCAAGCTTCTCATCACTGCAACAATTAGTAGGCCTGCAATAGGCCGTGATGGAACCGCTTATCATTTCAACCTTAAATTTGAAGCGGAAAGCTCAAAAAAATTCCTTGAACGAGCAAGTATAAGTTGAGGACAAAAAACAAATTAGAATCTGTTTATTAGCTCGTTATCCAAACAATTTGTCAACAGAAAGGATTGTAGAAATGAGAGCCACGTTAAGGAGAACGAGGGTTCCAGCGACAGCGAAAGTAATCATTTACAAATTGTGACAAGCGGAGAGGCCTGACTGCGAGCCGAAATCTTTAGCAAAGCGGAAGATCAACGGCTCAAGAGACCTCACGCAAAACATGCATCACCCATCAATACAAACCAAACATGACCCAACAGGTTTCACCCATAAGAATCAAGCCTGGGAGGCATTGGCTAGGCACTGCCACAGGGAAACATTGAAAAACAGCGGATCACATAAAATGGGTCACCTCCATGTCAATGGTGGTGATTAGTAACCCTTGAAGATCGCTGCTCATGGGACCTGATACGGAAATCTGGCCAGTGGTTCTGATTGCAGCCACGATCGTGATCATCTTCATGGCTGTGGCTTCCTCCGGAGGAGGAAGCTTTGAATGCGTTGGTGCCTGCGGCTAAAGCCCATCAAAAACATGGCTTCAATGGCTGCTCAGTCCATGGAACCAGCGGCTAGCGACAGTGTTCACGTAGAAAACTGCTATCAATAGAGGATCGGTTGCTCAGCTTCTAATGAACGAGAAGATGGAAGAGAGCCTGAACTGGCTTGGGCTCACCGCAGACGAACAAGCAAAGATCTACAAAAAAATTCCAGAAGAAGCAAAAAAATATGGCGAGTTTTACCGAATAGGCGGCGAGATTTACTACGCAGGTAGCGACAGCAGCTGGTTTATCACAATCCCCAATGAGTACCGAACGCTCTACCCAGATCGGTTTGCCTACCAAGAAGGCAAAGCAGAAGAACCTGCCTTTATTCATACACAGGTTATCGAATGCCTCACAGGCGAGTTCAATGAAGACGCCGTTTTAGGAGACTACATTGGAGTAAAAAGAGAACATATTGGAGAATTCTCAATCTGCTAAACATTCAGCAACGAATTCTCAGATCACTGGAAACGAAAATGCTGAAGCATCAGAGAGTGTTTTTTTAATCGACTCCAAATAAGCCACATAATCTTTCATCAAGGATTCCCTCATCCAGATGGCATAGATCGTATAACCATTTTTATCAACTGCTTTCACTCTTACACCATCAATTTGCTGACGAACCCAGGAACCTGAGGTATTGCTTGGCTTAATAAAAGCATCAAGCTCTTCTTTCAAGACAAAATCAATAATTAGATTTTTATCAACACACAAACGCACAAATTGCAGCACATCTTCTACTGATGCAAGTCGATGAAGGTTGGTAATAGCATTGGATTGGATTAAGTCCATCGTCAATGGCAGGGGCTTAAAAGCCCAAAGAAGAAGCGGCAGGCCTTTGATCAATTGAATTATAGTCACTGATCGCAGCTAAATCAATGCACCATCTACAAGTAAAAGAAATAGAGCAAGAAGAACAGCAAAACCATCGAGCAAAAATGGGGGCATTGCACCCAAGAGATCAATGAAGGATTGGAGCCATATCAGAGCATCCTTTAATAAAAAGATTCAACGGATACTTTCACACCATATTTTGATCCTTAAATGGATCATCAATGCATAGAGAAGCAGCATCGCAAGGGCACGACATGAGCACTGGAGATGCAACTCGGTATGATGGTTAAAAGATCAAGAGAGCCGTAACAAGAATGTCGCATCCACCTACACCAAAGTCTGAGCCATCTCTAGAAAGCTTTGAAGATTTTATTCAACATGCAAATTATTCACTCCTAGAGACCCTTCATGCTGACCCTGAATCAACCAAAGATGGGGATGACCATCGACCTCGGCAGGTCCGCTCAGGTCATTTTGTGCCTGTTACTCCAAAGCCCCTAGGAAAGCCCAGCTATATAAGCCATAGCAAAACATTTTTCTCCGAACTTGGCTTGGATCAAGACCTAGCCATTAATGAAGAATTTAAAAAACTCTTCTCAGGTGATCTCTCTGTGAATCGAGACCCGATGCGCCCATATGGTTGGGCTACAGGCTATGCATTATCAATTTATGGAACTGAATATAACCAACAATGCCCATTTGGAAATGGCAATGGCTATGGGGATGGTCGTGCGATTTCCGTGTTTGAGGGAATCCTTCAAGGGAAACGCTGGGAGATGCAATTAAAAGGTGCTGGTCCCACTCCCTACTGTCGCGGCGCTGATGGACGTGCGGTGCTCCGCTCCAGCGTAAGAGAGTTTCTGGCACAGGAATTGATGCATGCCCTTGGAGTACCAACATCACGTTCCCTCACTCTCTATGTTTCCCAGACAGAAGCAGTGAGACGACCTTGGTATTCGGAAAACTCCAACTCTTCTGATCCAGATATTTTAGTAGAAGATCCGGTTGCAATCTCAACGCGCGTTGCACCTTCGTTTCTACGCGTTGGTCAATTGGAATTATTTGCACGACGTGCTCGAAACAGCAACGATCCAAGCGTTTCACAAGAGCTACGAATGATCGTGTTGCATTTAATCGATCGAGAATACAAATCTGAAATAGACCAGTCGTTGGATTTTCCCTCTCAAGTCGTCAAGCTGGCCGAGCTCTACAGAGATCGGCTCACGACCTTGGTTGCGCATTGGTTACGGATTGGATATTGCCAAGGAAATTTCAATAGTGATAACTGTGCAGCTGGTGGCTTTACATTGGACTATGGACCGTTTGGATTTTGTGAGGTCTTTGATCCGCGCTACCAACCTTGGATTGGGGGTGGTGAACACTTCTCATTCTTTAACCAGCCTGTAGCTGCAGAAGCCAATTTTCATATGTTTTGGAAGGCCATAAGGCTCCTTATCAAAGATGATGCGGCAGCTCTAGAGCACTTAGACAAAATCTGTGATGGGTTTAAACAGAAAATCAACGCCACCATTCAGCAGATGTGGACAGAGAAACTTGGGCTAAACAACTACAACGAAGCTCTGGTTCAGGAGTTATTCCAACTCATGGTACAGACAAACGTAGATTTCACAATTTTCTTCCGAGAGCTATCCAAACTTCCAAACGATTTGTCTGATTTAAAGAAAAGCTTTTATGCACCCATGCCCCCACAACTAGAGCAACATTGGCAAACCTGGCTTCAGAGTTGGAACGAGCTGATCGGGAGCAGTGGGGATCCAGCCGAGATCGCGGAAAAGATGAAGCGTATGAATCCGAAATACACCTGGCGAGAGTGGCTCGTTGCTCCTGCCTATCAACAAGCGAAGCAGGGTGACTACGCTCTTATCCAAGAATTGCAAGAGGTCTTCAGCCATCCCTATGAGGAGCAATCACAAGCAATCGAAGAGAAATACTATCGTCTGAAGCCTGATCAGTACTTCAATGCGGGAGGTATATCCCATTACAGCTGCTCATCATGAGATTCAGCTGGCTAGATCGATTTGCAGGCTTAAGAACTGCCCATAGGAGCTCGAGACCAAGCCTGTAGAGCTGAATGTCCAGCCATTAAATTACAACCATTGATGGGTCAACCTCTGAAATGAATCCACCTGATCAAAGATCAACGTCACCAGATGCAAGCATCGAATCAATACAGGAAGCGCTCAATCACCTTCTTAATGAGATCGCTCCGACTTTGAGCAAGAAAAGCGAATCCATGGCCGCAGAACCAAGATCTCGAATTCATCACTGTATAAAATTGATAAAATCTGAAGCTTCATTAGCTGCATCCTTAATCGCAGACTGCGCTCCTCAGGGACGACCCATGCTGGCGCAGGCCCAACAAACACTGAAAAACCTAGAAAGCCTGCAATTATTGGCCCAAGCATCCATGAAAGAGTCGTCAGGCTGAGTCACACATTGATCAAATAGTGAAGTCGATGATCCAGCAGAGGACTTCAGATCTATCCGATCTGCATTTTTGAAGAACGATCACTGCGGCTCAGTGGGGTACAGCTTCCACTCCGCATCGACGGGGACAGAGGGCGGTGCCAATAGATCAGCGGGCTCCGAGAAGACCACCCTCCACTCCGGCACCCTGCACGGCACATAGTCGTGATGTTCGATCCTGACCCCTCCAATCACGGAAGGAGCTCCGTACCAGCCCCCCTTCCAACAGCCCTCCGTCTTCAAAGGATCACCCTTGAACCAAACCCAACAGCGAGCGTTGGGTTGCGTCGTGGATTTTGGTGCAGGCATTCACTGACCAGCGGAACTCAGGTTCTAATCAAACCTGAAGAAAGAAGCCATCGATAGAAAGAAGCCATTGACCTGAAACAACAGTGTGTTGCCGATCATCGTCCCAGAATCACCGATCGTTCTCCTCCAGGAGCTCGATGAAGCAAGATTCCTCGCCTTGCACGGTTGCCGCCAAGACTTTCACGCCCAAATCCCCTGCAAAAACAAGGCTTGATAGAAAAACAAGCATGGGTCGAAAGGCTGGATCACCCGATCACCATCCCGCGAAGACGATCGAAGCAACGTTGGCTCCCGCCAACAGCATCTTCAGGCGCTCAACATCGAGCATGGCCTTGATTTGAGATCCATATCACATCGAGGTCAGCACATTGCTGATCATTGTCCAAAAACACTTAAAACTCTGCGCAGACTTCATGGCAGGCGATGTGATGAAGCGGCACAGTCGGCGCACTCAGCTGATGCTTACTCAAACAGCGGGCGCTCGAAAGCGACAAAATCTGAAAATCCACTCACTGAGTAAAAATCGAAGGCGGTTAATTCCCCAGGCATCTTCCGTACAGCCTGAGAGCTGAGAAGCATGTTCTCATCTCGCTATTGAGGAAATGGATGATGCGGTCGCACAAACCTCAGCCCATCAAGATTGACCTTGGAGGCAGCAGAGGCTGACTTAGTGCCGCCCTGTCTTTACAGCTCAAATACACAAGCCCTAAGCCATGGATTCTGAAGGCCTAGCGAATGCATGGACTTGAACTGGGCTGGAGAGCTACAACCTCAAACTGGATTAAGAGCTGGTGAGCAAACGGCTGCGGGACAGTCGGTAACAACAGGAGGTGAGCTGAGCACAACCGAGACAGCCCACACATTGACAACCTTCTTGCTAGTCAACTCACAGCGAAACCCTTCAACGAGCTCGTTTATCCAAAGGATCTTCAGCGTCAGGAACGAAGACATCAGCTCCACAGCATCAGGATATAAAGCATGCCGCTGGATCAGGAAGCAAATGAGCCCAGGAACAAAATGAAGAGCCCCGCCTGACTCTGGTCTGGTAAAGCAGCATTATCGGCATCAGCGCAAAAGCCCTGCAGCAACTAGAAAAAGTTGGTCACAGCATCCCTCAGGATGAAAAACTATTGAATCGGAATCCTTTCCTGCCAGAGAAGGAGGCAAGAGGGAGAACAACTGATATGGGCAAATAGTTGACTAGTAGGCATGGAGTTTGTTAGTAATAGTGAAACGCAAGTTTCAAATGCTTACCGGATCCGAACTGCTCACCAAGGTCAAAGACCTGGGCGATGTATCCAAGACTGATCTCGCCACCGCTTGTGGCTACGTCTCCAAAAAGAAAGACGGCAGTGATCGGGTCAATTTCACCGCCTTTTATGAGGCTCTCCTCAATGCCAAGGGCATTGACCTTGGTGGCGGAAATGCTGGTGTTGGTAAAGGCGGACGCAAGCTTTCTTACGTTGCAACAGTTCAAGGCAACGGCAATCTGCTGATCGGCAAGGCTTATACAGCCATGCTCGATCTCCAAGTTGGTGATGAATTCACCATCAAGCTTGGCAAAAAAGCTATTCGCCTCATCCCTGTGGGTGGTGAGGAAGAAGGCGACGAGTGATTCGTTTTCCCAATCCTTGAGTGAAGCCCCGCCCCCGGCGGGGTTTTTTATTGCCAAGCACTGACGTGATCAGCCGAGTAGAACGTCAAGATGACGTGAAGGCACAATGACCAGGGTCGAAGAAACTGCTATCCACCTCACCGTGCAGTGGCTTCAAAACAATGGATACGAAAGCGCCGATGACTATTTGCAGACCGGCGGAAATCTTGTGCAGCTAGCAGAAGATCTCTATCACAAGGAAACACGGGGAGATCTGCAATGTGTGTGGGGTGATCGAAAACGACGCGATGGATTTGCTGGTTCGCTGTATCTGGCCGCGGAATCGATCTAAAAGTCCCCTACATCTGTGAGAGCGCTCGCGCGCGGAATCGATCAGACAACAACCAGTGAACGGTTGGAACAACGACCCAAATCGGTTCTGATCATGAAGAGATTGAGGAAGGGATCGCAGCTTGGAATTAGTGTGACTGCAGCACTTCCAAACGTGGGATTGAATGAGAGCCCTGCCTCACGTTTGCGTACCATCGTTTTTGGCACTTGATCAGCATCGCTTGATCCGCTCTTTCCACCTCGATCTTCAAGGCCAATCGCTACTTGCTCTCCACAGAGCAGGTGTGAACGACATCAGTTTTCACGACAAGCAGGTTTCGTGACACTCAATCGACGCTCGTTTCTGTTTCGCAGCGGCCTGAACGCTTTTGGTCTCGCGGCAGCACTGCCATTCATCCACCCTTCCAAGGCCGAAGCAGCCGCTCCATCATCGAAGGAATCGGCCCGATCTTGCCGCCCAAAGGATCCACTCACGGCCCTGATCGATGGAAATGCCCGGTTTGCGGACGCTTGGCAAGCAAAAAACAAGGCAACGGATTTGAATGAACGTGCCCAAGTGATGTCCAACCTTTGGTTAGACCATTGCTTCCTTCCGGCGAGCGTTCTGGAAGAGTCTCAATCCCCTTGGGCTTCGATCATCAGCTGTGCCGACTCCAGAGTTGCTCCGGAATGGATTTTCGATGCGGCGGCTGGTGATTTGTTTGTCGTCCGCAGCGCAGGAAACACACCTTTTGACGAGGGAATCGCCTCGCTCGAGTTTGGCGTTGCGGTCTTAAAAACGCCCTTGATCTTGGTATTAGGCCACAGCAATTGTGGCGCTGTTCGAGCCGCTCGCTCGAATCATTCACTCACGCCACTGTTCGATCAGCTCATCAAACCGATTCAAGCCAACCTGGTTCCAGGCGACACCTTAATGAGCGCCATCAAGACCAACGCCCAAGCGACCGCTCAACAGCTCACAACTCGCAGCGATGTTTTAGCCAACGCCGTTCAAACGGGACAGCTTCAGATCAAGGCCGGGTATTTCGATATTGCCTCCGGCAAAGTCTCCATCCTCTGAGTTGCGTTGCGCTCCACGCTTGCATCGTTGTTGTTGTGAGATCGGCTGCATGAACGGGGTCAAGGCAGCCGCTTCAATGGGCTGACCTGGCTTTCCCACGTTCAAAACTCTTTACTAAATCCTTAAAATCGCTCGTGCATCTTGATTGCTTTAGAGAGACATCAGCGAGACGAAGCAGACGCACAAGGGCGTGATCAACGATGAGGATTGCACCAGCATGATGAGAGGGTTGGCATCTGCTGGAAGTGCCAAACAGCCCAGGCTGGAATCAAGAAGGGACGTTCAAGCGGCGCCGATTATTGAGCCCAATGGACTGTGCATTGGAACCGATAGGTAAAGGCACCAACGGCAAATTCTTTGCAGGTGGTATCCACAACTGTTGCCCCCTTGGGAACACCTCGCATCGCTTGAGCCGTCGCCATCTGTTGATTAACGCCCTGCGCAGTTGAGCGGCCCTTCTCCGCCGCCGCAACAGGGAAGGCCAACAGCAGGGAAACAAAAAAGAGAACCACTCTCATCAGTCAACTCAGGGGGTTATCCACGTTTTAGACAAGACGAAGGCGCAGCAGGAAAGATCACCCTGGGATTCAACGATCAAGGCATCAAAGCCGCCGTTCTTTAGCGCTTTCTTTCTATCTCCCAGGTCTGAAGATGCTTGTTGGCATAGGCATTGAGCTGGCTCAGCCAAATTTTTAACTTTTTCATCCGTCCTGGTTTTTTATGAACGCGAAGGTACACCAGGCAGGACCCTCTCGATCCCAGCAAACGGCTCAACCCCCATCGTTCTCACAATTTGGTTGCACAGTGACTGCACAGTGGTTGCACAACTGCATCGCATTCAGCGAAGCAAACCCATGGATAAACAGGCCCTGAGGTCGACCTACCGCCGCGTGCGCCATGCGCTGATGCCAGGGCTGAATGCCTCACTGGTTCAAAGCGTGCTTGCCCACTTAAACGCCCAAGATCCAGCTCAGTGCCAAGGAGCCATCGGAATCACTTGGCCCCTTCCAGGGGAACCTGATTTACGCCCGCTGGCCGAACTTCAGCCCGCAGCCCTAGCCCTGCCTGCAACAGCAGCGGATTACAGCGTGACTTACCACCCTTGGCGAAACGCTCCATCGCCAAAAGAGCTTCGCGCTGATGCCTTTTCCATTCCTGCTCCACTCGCATCACCAGCGTTGCCACCGGCCGAGCTTGCTCTCTTGCTGATTCCAGCTTTGGCGGTCGATCGCAACGGCATGCGCCTTGGCTATGGGGGCGGTTGTTATGACCGTTTGCTTCGTCAGCCGGAATGGTCAACGCTGCCAACGTTCGCCGTCCTGCCGGAAGCGTGCGTCCATCCCACCTTGCTACCCACAGACCCCTGGGATCAGCCCTTGGATGGTTGGATCACCGAGCAAGGCTGCAGCTTGCGCAGGGCTAGCCAGCGAAGCGAATGTTCTGCAAGATGACGATCTCGTCATCCTGCTGCCATGACCGTGTTTTCACGACGCCTGCTGGTCACATGCACCGCTTTGGGTCTGGGACTCGTGGCAGGTCAGCAGGTGCAGGCCCACGGGATCGAAAGCTCCCTGCGCTACCTCGATGGCCAATTGGAGCTGAGTAGCAGCTTCTCCACTGGTGAGCCTGTTGAGGGGGCTGCCGTACGCCTGCTCAACGCTGATGGAACACCTGGAGATGAACTCGGCCAGATCGGAGCCAATGGACAACTGGTCTTAACGCTCCCAAACCTGGTTGAAGGCGTCCTGGATTTGCAGGTGGATGGTGGCCCCGGACATCGCGACTATTTGGCATTACCGATCCGCCAGGGCAGCGTCTTGCTGGACGAGGTGGTTGAGACGCCAAACCAAACCCCTGCCCTTGGGCTTTGGGCCTGGCTGGGGGCACCAGCCCTGCTCGGCCTTGTCGGCCTGATGGTTAAGGTGCGCCAACCCAGCCTGAATCGCTGAAGCCGTCCATGGCAGAACCCTGCTGCTCTTCAAGTCAATACGGAAGCGAAGAGCTTGACCGCCTAGCGAATCGACTTAGCGGCACGCCAGACCCACGCAAACGTTACGAATACGTGCTCTGGCTCGCCAAAAAGCTCCCTGCGATGCCGACAGACCTGCAAACCGAAGACCGCAAAGTGCAAGGTTGCGTGTCTCAGGTGTTCATTCATGCCGCTCTCCAGGACAACCATGTGCACTGGCAAGGAGAGTCGGACGCCTTGATCACCAAGGGGTTGCTCGCCCTGCTCATCAAAGGGATGAGTGATTTAACCCCGGATCAAGTCCTCGCCGTAGACCCCGCCTTCATTGCCGCCACTGGCCTACAAGCAAGCCTGACCCCTTCGAGGGCTAACGGCTTTTTGAATATTTTGCGGGCGATGCAGGCCCAGGCCCAGGCCCTTAAGAACGCCGATGAGGCGATGGATTCATAGAGTCTCTTTATTAGCGACGCAAACGGAACCTGTTCAATGTCCACCCGGATCGGAATCGGCCTTCTCGGTCTCGGCACTGTGGGTGCCGGAGTGGCAAGCATTCTCCAGACACCAGAGGGAAGACATCCCCTGATTGCTGATCTGGACCTGGTTCGGGTTGCGGTGAGAGACCAGAACCGCCCACGGCCGATCGCCCTGGACGCAAGCCTTCTCACCACCTCTCCAGAAGCCGTCATCGACGACCCTGGCGTGGACGTGGTGGTGGAGGTGATGGGAGGCATCGAACCTGCGCGCACGCTGATCATGCGCGCGATTTCAGCCGGCAAGTCGGTTGTCACCGCCAACAAATCCGTGATCGCCAGGCATGGCGAAGAAATTGCAGCCGCCGCTGCGGCCGCGGGTGTTTATGTGCTGATTGAGGCTGCTGTTGGCGGCGGGATCCCGATCATCGAGCCGCTCAAGCAATCGCTCGGCAGCAACCGCATTCAGCGCGTGAGTGGAATCATCAACGGCACCACCAATTACATCCTGAGCCGCATGGCTGACGAGGGTGCGGATTACAACGCGGTCCTGCGCGAGGCCCAGGAGCTGGGTTACGCCGAAGCCGACCCAGCCGCAGACGTTGAAGGGCTCGATGCCGCCGACAAGATCGCCATTCTTTCTGGTCTCGCCTTCGGAGGACCGATCGATCGCAACAGCATCCCCACGGCAGGCATCAGCACCCTGCAAAGCAGGGATGTGGATTACGCCACGCAATTGGGCTACGGCGTGAAACTGCTCGCGGTCGCCGAACGCATGGATCCTGAACCGAGCAATCCCACATCCCTGCCCCTGTCGGTGAGCGTGCAACCCACCCTGGTCCCCAAAGACCATCCCCTGGCGGGGGTGAATGGCGTGAATAACGCGATTTTGGTGGAGGGAGATCCGATCGGGAGAGTGATGTTCTACGGGCCTGGCGCTGGCTCAGGGCCCACCGCCTCAGCTGTGGTCGCCGACATCCTCAACATTGCGGGCATCCGTCAACTCAATCCGGCCCAAGGCAATCTGGATCCCCTGCTCGCAGCCTCTAGCTGGCGGCGATGCCACCTGGTGAACACGGAGCGGACCAGCCAACGCAATTATGTGCGTTTCAAAACAGAAAATGCCCCCGGCGTGATCGGCCAAATCGGCAGCTGCTTCGGCGACCACAACGTCTCCATTCAATCGATCGTTCAGCTCGAAGCCAGTGACGCGGGAGCTGAAATCGTTGTGATCACACAGGTTGTTGGCAACGGGCAAATGAGTGCCGCACTCCAAGCGATTCATGCACTTCCCGAGGTTCTGAGCCTGGATGCCCACCTCGGCTGTCTTTGAGCAGGCCCACACATCCGCAACGTCGGATGGCAGCACGGCCCCGGCATAGGGCAGAGTTGTAAGAAGTATCACAGAGCAAATCTGCATTTGCAGATCTGTGCTCTCGAACGTTCATGTCGAACGAACTGACCCTGGCTTACGGATCACACTGCGATCAGCAGAAATCTCGTTCCGCCATGACGCTGCATCAAGGGGACTGCATCAAACTGCGCTCTGGGGAAGGCCCCTTTCAGGTGATCGGGATTGACGACGACCACGACCGTTGCTGGATCCGCCAATGGCCGCTCGAGCCTGATGGATCTCCTGTATTCGAGGTGGCCCTTGAACAGATTTCCAGCGCGATCTCCGAGAGCGATTGACGACAAATCGTGCCTAGAGGGCGTTGAATAGCCATTGCATTGACGAACCGCTGCGTGACTGATCGCCGTCGCTTCAGCCTTCAGGCCAGCGTGTTGATCGGATTGGCCCTTGCTTTGAGCCAAAGCGCTTGTCAGCCCAAACGCCAAAGCGACCGGCTAACGGTTGCCAGCGCCGGGCGCATTGGCTCCCTCGATCCTGCTCTGGCAAGCACCACAGGGGTGCTTCAGGTGCTCAGTGCTCTCGGCGACACGCTCTACATCCGAGGCACAAGCGGGGAGCTTCAGCCCCAATTGGCCGCATCCATGCCTGTGCTCGGTGAGGACAGACTCAGCCTGACGATCCCTTTGCGCCGGGATGTGCTCTTCCACGACGGCAGTCGCTTTGATGCAAAGGCGATGGCTTTCAGCCTGAATCGCTTCCTACGCATCGGCTCGCAGCGTTATTTGCTGAGTAATCGCATCGCAGCGATTGAAACCCCCTCCCCCTTCGAGATCCGCCTGCGCCTCAAGGAGCCCTCCAGCTCGATCGAAAGCCTGCTCACATCCCCGTATCTCACCCCCGTCTCTCCCAAGGCCTACGCCGACCATGCCGATCGATTCTTGAATGATCGTTTTGTCGGGACGGGCCCATACATTCTCAACAGCTTTCGCAACACCCAACAGCGTCTTCTCCCGTTCCGCCATTACTGGGGCAAACCGCCGAACAATGTGGGACTCGACCTCATCAACCTCAGCAATTCCACAGCACTGTTTGGAGCCCTCGTCAGCGGAGAGGTGGATGTGTTGCTGTCGAACTCCATTGATGAAGATCAGAAACGAGCCTTAAGCCAACGGGCTGAAAAGCAGCTTCTGCGCGAGAGCAAAGGCCCCGCCATGAACATCACGTTCGTGGCCCTGCGCAGCAACAGCCCGCCGATGCAACGTCAAATCGTTCGTCGGGCACTCGCCCATAGCTTGGATCGCCGGCTGATCAGCACCCGGGTCAGCTACACCCAGAGAGAGCCATTGCGCTCACTGATTCCACCCAGTTTGCGGGGAGGCAGAACCGAACCCTGGCCCACCTACAACCTGGCCACAGCGCGCACGTTGTTTCAACAAGCCGGGTACTGCACAGGTCGTCGTCTGCAAGTGCCGTTCACGTTCCGCACCAACGTGCCCTCCGATCGCTTAATGGCCCTCACCTGGCAAGCTCAGCTGAAACGCGATCTGCCCGATTGCGTGCAAATGACCCTCAACGGCGTGGAGTCGACCACCGTCTACAAACAGCTGAGCGAAGGATCGTTCGAGGCGGTGATCCTCGACTGGAGTGGCTCCTATCCAGACCCTGAGGCCTACCTCTCCCCATTGCTGAGTTGCAGCAGCGGGAAAGGCAACATCTGTGAGGCGGGGGAAGCCGTGGATGGCGGCACGTTCTGGACGGCACCAAAGCTGCAAAAAGCCCTGCGCCTTAGCGACATGCTGCAGGGCCGTCCGCGGCTCAAGGAGCTGGCCACCGTGGATGCCATGGCCGCAGAAGGGACGCCCTATATCCCGGTCTGGTTTGTGGCTCCCAAAGCCTGGTCTCAGCTTCGTTTAAACCCTCCCACCTTTAATGGCAGCGGACTCGTGAATCTGGCCCAACTGGGAGAGCGACGCTGATGGCACGGGGAAGGGAGCTTTTTCGCTATTGCGCAACGCGACTTGCGCTTGCTCCACTCATGCTTTGGCTGATTGCCAGCCTGGTGTTTCTGCTCTTACGCGTCGCCCCTGGAGACCCGGTGGATGCGGTGCTGGGCAGCAGGGCTCCAGAGGCCGCAAAGGCCGCCCTACGCGCCAGCCTCGGACTGGATCAATCGCTGTGGCATCAATATTCCAATTTTCTCGGCGGACTGGTGCATGGCGATTTAGGCGTTGCCCTGGTGAACAACGAGTCGGTGCGCTCGATTATCAGCAAAACGCTTCCCGCAAGCCTGGAATTGGGCATCACCGCCTTGATCATCTCGGCCGTTCTGGGCTTGGGCGTGGGGTTTAGCGGAATTGCCCGCCCCGAGGGGAAATTTGACCTTGCAGGCCGCTTCTACGGAATTGGCACCTACGCGTTACCACCTTTTTGGGCAGCGATGCTGATCCAACTTGTGTTTGCGGTCATGCTCGGCTGGCTGCCCGTAGGCGGCAGATTTCCTCCCAGCTTGATCCCCCCAGAGGGCAGCGGTTTTCTGATCTTCGACAGCCTGGTCAGCGGCAATTGGTCTGCCCTCCAAGGCACGATTCGACACCTCGTGTTGCCCGCATGCACCTTGGGGCTCCTCCTCAGCGGGGTGTTCACCAACGCGCTACGCCTCAATCTGAATCGAACCCTGAAATCGGATTATGTGGAATCGGCGCGGAGCCGTGGACTAAGCGAAACCCAAGTCGTTCTCCGCCATGCCCTGCCCAATGCGCTGTTGCCCGTGCTCACCATTGCAGGCATCACGGTGGCATCGCTCATTGGTGGAGCTCTGCTGATTGAAGTGACCTTCTCCTGGCCCGGGATTGCGATGCGCCTTCAAGAAAGCATCAACCAACGCGACTATCCGGTGGTCCAAGGCATCGTTGTGGCCATCGCCGCCCTCGTCGTGATGGTGAGCGTGGCGGTTGATCTCTTGGTAGCGGTGCTCGATCCGCGTATCCGTTACTGATGCACCAGGGCTGATGCCGCTTCGCGATCGAGCCGATGCAAGTGAAGCTCTCCAAGCTTCAAATGCAGGGTCTTGGCCTTGAAGCGCTGAGCACCCTTGCGCTGTTCTTGCTCCTCCAAGAATTGGACGACTTCTTGCTCCAAAAGCGCCTGCACTTGGAGCGGCTGAACACCCACCAGATCTTCTCCCAGCTGAAAGAGATCCTCACCCTGTCCCCCTTGCCTCTGCCCCTCAACGCGCACGGGGGAGAAATGGCTTGCACCCTCCACAAGCACCACCCGGCTCGAGGGGTCGGCCGGCATCGCCAACAACAAGCCCAACTGTTCGCTGATCGGTGGCGTGATCAGATCGAGGGTGCCACCAGTGAACAAGACAGGCACGTTGACGGTTTTGGAAAGGGAGTCCGCAGGCCAGAGCAAGCTGCCAAAACTGTTGAAGCCGATCACAGCCGACAACGCAGGGGGTGCCACCTGCTGTGGCAAAGACACATCCACCAACTGACACTGCAAGAGGCGCGACAAGTTGCTGAGCGGCAAGTCACCCAACGCTGACGAGCAACGACGCGCAAGACCTGGAGCCGGCCTGGCACCTGTTGACAGCAGCGCACTAAAGGCACCCAGGGAGTGGCCAGCGAGGACCAAACGTTCACCGGGAACCCGAAACACCCCCTGATCGCGGGCCTTGAGCAAGGCATCAAGATCCTGAAGCCGTTCGGGAAGCACCTCCGCCCCTGGAGGGGGAAGACGCCCTTCTAAGAGCGCCTGGACCGCTTCGTCATCGCTGCCAGGGTGATCTGGCACCAAGACGGCCCAACCGCGACGACTAAGGCCGCGACCAAGCCAGCGAAAATGATCTGGACTGCCGCCTAATCCAGGCATCAGCACCAGCCACTGCTCACGCTTTGGGGCCCCCTCCACAGGCAACCAAAGCTGAAATTCCAATGGCTCCTCGCGATGGCTCACCGCCAAGGACATCAAGCGCGGTTGCAACAACGGATCGAAATCTTGGCTGGAGACCCCGAAACGATCAGAAGCTGAGGCCGTCACGGGGAAGCGATCCAGGCGGCGCACCAGGTTTTGTTGGCGCTCAAGTTGCATCCGCCAACTGGATGCCAGCTCGAGCAAGAGATCAAGATCAAGACGAACGCTTTCGGCAGGCAAGGCCTCGAGCAAATCCAGGCTGGAGACCTGCTGCTGTCGGGTTAAAAGTTCGTTGATCGTTTGACGAACGATCACCCCCTCGGTGTCATCGTCCACCCGCACTAAATCAGACACTTGATCCAACAATTGCCGGCCGGCCCAGCTGTTCAACAGCTGGCGAGCCATGCTGCGATCAAGGATCACAGGAGCCTGCAGCAGCTCCAAAACCCCTGCGCGACTCTCGGGCTCTAACAGCGAAAACCAAGTACTGAGCTCGGAACGGTGGCGTCCATCAGAGCGGGCCCATTTCGCTAAATCGCCAATGGAGAAGGGAATCACCGTGCCATCGATCTGCACTTCCAGCTGAGAAGCAGCCCACAACGGACGCGGTGAGACGCCAAAAAACAGCAGACTGCACACACAACCTGCAGCTAATCGCAGTCCTGTTGAGCGTCTTCGCAAGGCCAAGACCAGTCCACTGGTGGAACCAGTTTCCCGCACCTTTGCAAGAAGTGGCGTTTATTCGCCTGCTCGCTTCGTTTGGAGCGGGTGGTGTCATCTATCTGACACCGATCGTGTTTCACCAGGCAAGCTTTACGGCAGTGCAAGTGAGCCAAGGATTGGCGGCCTCTGCCTTGATCGGCACGGTGGCAAGGCTGTTGAGTGGCGTCTTGCTGGACCGCGGTCTGACCTGCTCATGGCCAGTCCGAGCCGCTGCCCTTCTCGCCTTGATGGCGGATTTGGTGCTGTTTCAAGCCACAGGCTTCAACGGCTACCTCGTTGGACAGTTGCTGATCGGGGTGGCGGCAGGCCTCTATTTCCCAGCGATTGAATTGGCCGTTCCCTTGAGCTGCAGCGGTTTCACGTCCAGCCGTGGATACGCTCTGGCTCGCAGCGCTGACGCCTTAGGCGTTGCCGCTGGCGCCTTATTGGGTGCGGTGTTGACCGCCATGGACATGATCCGGATGGTTTACGCAGTAGAAGCTGCGGCCGTGCTGAGCATGCTGGTGGTGTTATTGCTCACGCCCCTGCCGGACGGACGGGCGGCGCTGCTGCATCCCAGCACCCCAGCAAGCAACAACCATGAATTGAATCCTGAAGCGGAAGCCAAATCGGCCCCAGAAGCTGATTGGCGCTGGCTTCTGCCCCTGATTCCAGTGCTCATTGTGAGCGTGATCGCCACTGGAATCGTTTCATTGATGCAGAGCGCCCTTCCCCTCGACATGGTTCGAGGGGGGCTTGCCCGCGCTCCGCTCAGCGAAGCCTCCAGCGGCGGCTTAATCGCTTGGCAGCTTCTTCTGTTGATGGTGCTTCAGTGGCCCATCGGCAACTGGGTGGCAAAGCGCAGTCTGCGTTTTGGCTTAGGGATGGGCTTGCTTGGCTTCATCACAGGATGCCTGTTATTGGCTGGATCATCTCTTTGGGCTGGAGGCAGCAGCCTGATTGCGCTTGCGATGGTTCCGATCGCCTTTGGTGAGGCTGCTTTTTTACCTACGGCAGCAGAAGCCATGGTGGAAGAGACACCCCTGCAACATCGCGGTTTAGCCATGGCCCTCTTCTCGCAGTGCTTTGCGATCAGTGCCATCGCAGCACCTCTCCTCGCGGGTGCCCTTCTAGACCAACAGGGTCATGGCTTGGTGCTTTGGTTGTTGATGGCCGGCACCTGTTTGTTAGTGGTCCCACTGTTGAAGGCCGTCCGACCCCGCTACAAGCCAAATTTGAGTGGAAGCCCCATCGAAGAAGCCTTAGATGCCACGAACCAGAGAACTGCTGCGCTCCATTAAAAATTTGCGCATCCTGCGCGAGATTGCATCCACCGAGGGAGGGCTCCATGGGGTGGGAGACCTCATCGACAACTTCCTCGACAGTGAAGCGATGCAGGTTTCCATCGCACGCTTTAAGGCGTTGCCGGGCGGTGCCGAAATGATGGAGCAACGCTTCCCAGCCTTTCAACCAAACATTGAGACGCTGGAGTTGCTTCCGGAAGGAACACTGGGGCGGGCCTATGCGGGAATGATTCGCCGCTTGAATTACGACGCCGACTTTTTCCGACCCCGAGACACCAGCACAGAAGCGCTCTGGCTCACCCAACGCATCGCCACCACCCATGACATTCATCACGTGATCGCCGGGCTCAACACCCAAGCGCAGGGGGAATCAGCCGTGTTAGCGATCACCGCCACTCAAATTGGCTTCCCCGCCTACGTGCTTCTCAATCTTTTGGCCAGTTTTAAGGCCTTCCGCTTTCAACCGACAGAACACGAAGCGATCAGTCGAGCCATTGCACACGGACAGCGCATCGGCCTGGAGGCCAAGCCCCTCGTGTTGCAGCGTTGGGAGGAAGGCTGGGAGAAACCTTTGAGCGAATGGAGAGAGGACCTCGCCATCCCGATGGCCACAGGCGAGACTTTCAGCGCGAACTACGCCTAAGCCGATGATGCCCCGCAGACATTTGCTCTGGATCAGCCTTGGCTGGATGCTGAGTCAATCGATCCTTTGGAGTGGGGCACACGCCCAGACAACCCAACCATCTGTGCAAGACATGCGTCGAGGACTCGTGGGTCAATCGGCTTACGCAGCCTGCAAGGTGATCCACGCCGACTACAGCCAAAAGCGTGCTGATCTGATCGTGGAAGCTGCGATCAAAAACAATGATTGGGAGTCGCAAAAAGACTGGTTAAAGTCTTCCCAAGCAACACAAACCATCAAGCTGGTGAGTGAAGCCATGAACAAAGAATGCACAGACTTCAATCAAGACAGCGATCAATTTGTTCCAGCAATGGAGGCGATTGAGAGCCTTTGAGAATTAAATCAAAACATTATTCCCCAAAAAGTCAACCAATCATCCAACCACTAGGGATTAACTTCCCTAGTAAGCCAATCCGTCTTGCTAAGAAAGCAAATCATCAAGCGAGGTAAGCGTTAACCCAGCCTCCAGACTGCGCATTCACCAGCCCCTGCGCACGAGCGGGGTTTTTATTGCAGCAGGGAATGCCTAGAGCAGGTGCCTCCTACTAATAACCCTCGACACAAGGCTGATAACCACGAATTTATGACTATAGTCACCTCAAGCTTTAAGGCAATGGCCAACAATTAATGATTTCTACGTCTGCGTTGAAACAGGATAGCGTTGAAGTTAAAAAAATAAACTCGAGAGAAGACCTCTCTCGCAACGTTAAAAGCTTATCGCTTAATTCTGAATATCGTATTCCGAATCATCGGCAAGCTCGCTGTGGTTGTTTTGCTTGTAGAAATGGTCAGTTGCTGGGAAATAAAAATAGAATGCCACCCCCAAATGACAATAAGCCTTTGGAATTAGAGGGTAGCGATTTAGAGACTAGCTCTTCTGGCGGCGGGCTTTCATCAACTCCTCCAAATACAAGCTTTAATCTGAAAACTCCTGCCGAAGTTGCGGCTCTAACCCTCGATAGCCTTGCTGCGCTCGATAGCCCGTACATTGCTGGAACCTTTGTCGGAGCCAAGTGGGGCACAATCGATCCAGACTTGGGCTCTACTACTGAGCTGTCTTATTATATTACTCCAGCCAATGAAGAGCTCAGTGACGGCTATATATCTGTTGCATCAACTTCCGCAGAGCAAAGTGCAATAACGATTGCAATGGCTACATACACTGATGTTGCTAACTTGATTTTTACGGAGACAAGTGCTGGAGATTTAAATGCTAACTTTAGGTGGGCATTTTCTTCTTCAGATTATGATCTGGGTCAGGGTGATTTTCCTGGATATCTAGGCAATATAACAAGTGATATTATAACCTTTAGCAACAATTATGCAAGTAATTCAGGGGCGATGGATGCCGGAGGCTTTTATTACGTAACCCTTCCTCATGAATTGGGTCATGCGCTTGGGATGGCGCACCCTCACAACGGACCAACGGCTTTTACTGTTACTGAAGGGCGTTTTTACAGCGAATTATATCCAGGAGTTACAGAAGGGGGTGAGACAGAGGGAGGAGATAACTATTTAAATTCCACACCATATAGTTTGATGAGTTACAACGATAAATCATCTCAATTAAAATCGCAGAACTCGCAAGGTGTTGAAACACGTGTCACTCCAGGAGGTGAAGTCAACTATGGTTACGCTGAAGGATTAGGAGCTTTTGATATTGCAACTATTCAGTATTTGTATGGACCTAATACTTCACAGGCTACCGGAGATGATGTCTATTTGTTAGATACGTCGACTCTCAATGGATATCGAACAATTTGGGATAATGGCGGGTCCGACACGATAAGTGCTACCAATTCAGGCGCTGGTGTTGTTATCGACCTGAGGAGTGCCACCCTTCTCAACGAAGACGGAGGGGGCGGCTATTTGTCAAGAGTTGATGATCAATTTATAGGATATAGCATTGCCTATAACACCACAGGTACGGCCATTATCGAAAATGCAATTGGCTCAAGTTCGGCTGATCGCATCACCGGTAATACTGACAATAACAATCTTGATGGTGGCTCCGGCAACGACATGATTACCGGTGGTGCTGGTAATGACAGTCTGGATGGTGGCGTTGGAATTGATACAGCTTTATTCAGCGGTGCACTGAGCGATTACAATATTTCATTCTCTTTAAGCGGCCTGCAGCTGATTGATCAACGTGCTGGTTCTCCGGATGGTACTGACACGTTGACCAATATCGAGTTTGTTGATTTCAATGGTATGCCCCTTAGCTGGGCCTCTTTGATGAGTGTGTTTGGTCCCAGTCCAGCACCCAGTCTTCCATCAGAGACTGCTCCAACTCCAACGCCCAGCAGTATTCAGACTGACGATGGATTTACACAATTCACTGATGCTGACGATACACTAATAGGGCAATCAAATATTAAGTTTCGGATGATGGGTGGCAATGATCTTCTAGAGGTCATTGGTGGAATGGATAACTTTGCTAACGGAAACAGGGGGGAAGATAAAATGATTCTATCTGGGGGGCAAGGTCGTTATTTAGGAGGTAACGATAATGACTCATTTGAGGTTTTCGCTGCAGAAGAGGGCACTGCAGTCAATGGCAACCGTGGTGAGGACACAATCACCGGCTCTGTTTCTGGTGTGACCTATAGGGGTGGCAAAGACAACGACACCCTTGCAGTAAGCCAAGGAGAGGTATGGGGAGATCTAGGAGTTGATGTATTCCGTGGAGTAACCGGTGAGGGATATGCTGTGATACAGGACTACACCATTGGAGAAGATGTTGTTGAACTTGCAATGGATGGTGTCTGGAGCAAGATTGAATCTGGTTTGATATTTACGGATAATTCAGGCGACCAAATCATGCTTCTTGTTGGAATCAGTGATGTTGATCAAGTGACAATGGTCTAATCGCTATCAAGAGTCAGATTGTTAAACATCCCCCACTCTCACATGTAGGGATTTTTCGTTCCGAATTTAATCCCCTGCTTTAGATAAACCCAATTCGCAACTCTTTTTTATGGCTATGAACAAGATCTCAACAGTGCTTGATGCACAATGACCAATAACGAACTCACTCTTGATCAATTAAAAGAAGTCAATGGTGGCTTTTTCGGAATACTCAAAGCTCTTTATAATGCATATGAAACTTCAACTGAAAATATCCGACGGGCTGAAAAAGGTATTGTTCAAAATAGAATTTGGTTGACGATTAAAGAAGATAATGAAACATGTGTTAATAACCCTCCTGGAAGCGATATCGCCGACTCAGATCCAACTGCTCAATTCTGAATCAAGGCTTTCAATCACTAGCCCCGCCACAAGCGGGGGTTTTGCTGAACCAGTGCTACAACTGCTTTATTAGCAGCTGTCCCATGTCAGAAGCGCAACTCAGACTTTTGGGAAGCAATCCAGGTTGATACTTCTCTGCAAGAAAAGTGAAGGGCTAAAACAGACGCTGATTCAATCGGTAGTAGTCCTCCCGAGTAAGGAACAAATCATTCTCACAACCAAATAGTTGAGACATGAGACAAGACAGTGCCATCTAATAACGGGAAAACCGGCCACCATTTCTGGAGATGCATACTTTAAACAGTTTGAATTTGGCCCATATCAATGATGTCTTGCCATCCCAGCGAACTGGACAGCATTCCCGAATCATCTGTCTTCAACGTACTACTACCTGATAGCACCACAATTTTCTCAGAGTCCTCGAAAGTCAAACGAAGACGAAGATCATCAATCACTTCAAAACCGATGCCCTCTTCAAGAACAATCGAATCTTCCGAGGAAAAATCAGGCAATGTGAGGTAACTAACAGGGGCAAGTTCACCCTTCATGCTTTGGTGACGGACAAGAATGGTGTCTGATCCATTTCCGAGAAAGGCAATGTCATAACCAGCACCTGTGTTGATCAGATCATCGCCATCCATACCCATCACTTTATCGTTGCCATCTCGCGTAGCAATAAAGTCATTGAGATTGCTACCCATCACAATATCATTGCCCACTGATGTTCCAGCAAAATTGGAAAATCC
>WLWF01001086.1_pt1 | contig 23946 bp, 22 predicted proteins | sample 6718331 | NCBI WGS metagenome assembly WLWF01 (sample SAMN12718692, study PRJNA515312) | sponge metagenome | isolation source: marine sponge | host: Mycale hentscheli | place: New Zealand: South Island, Marlborough, Capsize Point | collected 2003-05-01
ATACGTACCTGCAGTAACTTGTGTGGGTATGCTTACTCCTGCAGCTGTTGTTCTTTGCCTTACGTTAATCCCTGGTTTAATAGAATTTACACCAGGAATGTAAAGCTCATCTTCTTTTGATAAAATATCTATTTTTTCTTTAATATTTGCTGGAATATCGCCGTATTCTGATACATATCGATTTAAATTACTTTTGACTACTGCTCTATTATAGTCGTAAAAGTTTTTTTCTAATATATCAAGTTGCACTTGTGAACCTATTTTATTAAATTCATCTGGCGTCAAAAAACCTCTTGATTCTTTATTTAGTATTGATAATACTGTTTTATATGTTGTATCAACTGATATTGCCATAATATTTTTTTATATAATGATTAAGCCGCTTATTTGCGGCTTAACCACTATAAGCATTTTATTTTAATTTTTTTTCAATAGTTTGATAAACTTCAACACCTTCATCTGTTTTAAACCACGCAGCTAAAGCTGAATACGGATTTTCATCAAATGGAACTGTTATAAGTTTTCTTCCTGTCGATGCCCAAGTAAACGTTCTTTGGTCATTTGATAAAACAATAATATTACTTTCTGCGGCTTTTATACCAACATTTCTAATATTTATATTTTCATCTGTTGCTAACTCTAAGAACAATTCTGGATTGCTTCTAGCAAATAATAGTAAATCCCTTTTAAGCTCCTTAGAAGTCATCGTAGACACCTTATCGCCTAGTTCTGTTCTTAATATTGCTTCCGCGTGATCTACATCAATACTTTGAGCTGTTGTCAAAGCTTTAATTTCATTTTCAAGAATATCTAAATCATCCTCTGCAATTTGCGTTGGATTATATTCTATAAATCTAGACCCTAAATCAGGGTGCATAGATAAAAATTGTTGTAATATTACTTTTTCTTTTGGAACATATAAATTTCCATCTCTAAAAATAATATGCGATAATCTTTGTGGCCCTTTCATTTCGTCTACAAATACTGTTTTTTGATTTTCGCAGTATTTAATTTCTCTTTCATAACCTAATTCTTGGTCAAACCATAATATACCTCTAGATTTTAGCATAAAAACTATTGGTGTTTCGTTAATAGATAATTCGTATATTCTATCTTTAATTTCCCATTTAGGTTTAACTTCTTTTGTTTTTTCTTTAATTTTTGACATGATATAATATAATATAATTAATAAAAGTAATAATTACCCCCATCACTACAATGAGGGTAACTACTACATTAAGATTTATGAGTCAAATCTCATAAAGTTGTTTGCAGCCTGAACTACTAAACATCTTTCTGAAAGATAGTGAATCTCCATTTTGTCATCACCGATTGTAGATGCTCCACCTACTGAACCAGTAACCCAAGATTTTAATTTTCTATCATCAGCTTGAGAAGCTCTGTAACGTACGTGTAAGAACGGTCTTCTTACATTACTTCCTAAGTTTTGATCATATACTGAAGATGTTCCAGCAGGAACTAAAAGTCCTTTTAAAGATCCAACAGAACCTCTTGTAGATTTATCATTAAGATATTTCCAGTCAGTTTTGTAAAAATCATAAGAACCTCTTCTAAATCCTGTGAAACCAAGGTTTAATGCCATATCTTCAGAGTTGTTAAATACTCCATAAGCAGTACCACCTTGTGCTCCAGATGATAATCCAGCTAATAAGTCGTCTATGTAAAGATTTGCATCTCTATCTAAGAACATCATATTTTCTTCGATAGCTCCTTGCTTGTCTAATTCTTTTAATAAAAGATCAAACTCAGGAAGCTTGTCAGCAGCTGGAGTAGCTGAGTCAAATTGGTTTGTCGCTACGATACCTCTAGATCCGATAGCAGCTAATAAACCTTCAGAACCTTCAGGAATATCAGAATCAGCAGTTGAATCAGATTTTTCAGATTCAATTGCAATCATTTCTAAATAGTCGTCAAATCTTGCTTTTGTATCAGCAGAAGATTTTAAGTACCATAAGTATCCAGACTCTCCGCCTTCACCGCTTACTTGAACCCACCCGATTTGAGCAGTGTCAGATCCGTTGATTTCAAAGTGATCTTTGATAATCATTGGCTTGTTAGTGAAAGTTTTGAAACCAGGCTCAACAGACTCAGTCATACTAGCAGTTCCTTTTTTAAATTCAGAACCGTATACAAAGAATTTGATTACTTGGTTGTCTGTAACCGCGATTCCCGCTAGGTCATCAACGTTTTCAGCACCGTAAGGCTTAATTGTTAAGGCGTTGTTAGCTGTTTCAACTCCAACTTTAACAAAAGCTTTAAATACAATACTGTTTACCTCACATACTAATGTTGCTCCTTTTCTTATTGCATGCGTTTCAGCAGCTCCAGAGTCAATACCAGTAATAGTGTCAATTGCACCTGTAACAGGATTAATTTGACCATTGTAAGATAAGTGTAGTCTACCTTGCTCAGACCAAATTACTTGATCAGAAGACATAGGCATTTCTGCACTAATTTGTGAAAGGAATCCAGAAATAGTTCTGTTCCCGTATCTCTGTACTTCACTTTCGTAAAGCTCAGGTAGATATTGTTTAGCCCATCCGTCATTTTGGATGTCTAAGTAACTCCCTAGTGTAGTCATCTTCGATGCCGAAGGAGTTAGAATGCTGCCAGCCAATGGGCCAGCAAATGATGCGTTTGTTGCCATTTTTTAAAATAGTTTTAATTAATAATTCTTAAGTTTAAATTTTAGCTTAGAATTATCATCTCCAGAAATAGCTTTTACTTTTAATCCACCGGCCTCAACATATCCGCTAGAAGTTTTCCTAGGATCCATGTTGATATTTTTAGCTTCCGCGCTCAATTGCTTAATTGCGTCTGCCTTACCTTGTTCATAAAAATGGTTAGCTATTTTATCAGGATTAGAAGCGGCAAATAAAGCTTTATGGTAACCCCCGGCGTCCTGTAACATTTTATTGTCACCAACATATTTATTGAAAACATTCAATAAATCACTCTGAGTTTCCTTTACTTTATTAACATCTTTTACATTGAAACGGTATTTCTTGTCTCCTACGTTGAAATTAAAACCTTTAAATTCTTCGCTAAAAACTTTACCAGTTTCTTGTTGAAAATGTTTTGTTTGCTGCTGTAATAATTCATCAGCTGATTGTTGCTCTTTATTGTATCTGTCAAAAAATTCAATAGCTTTTTGCTGTTCAGGAGCTAACTTAGAGCCCAACTTGACCTCTTTGTAATATTTCTCCTTAGTTTCATTTAAAAACTTATTGGCATTTGCGACTTCCTCTTTAAGAGCAAGTTTTTTTCTTTTAATATCTCTTTCCTCGTCTACTTCTTCGTCAAATGAAAATTTATCGTCTAATAAAAACGACACTTCATCATAACTTAAATGAGGCTTTGTTTGTTTGTAATATTCTCTTAATAATGTATTTTCATCTACACCCGAATAGTCAGCACTAAGTCTAACATAATCTTCAAGAGTTCCACCAGTTTCTTCCATAAATTTTACCAGCTCTTGTATGTTTTCTGGTAGATTTATTTCTGGTTCTTGTGTTTTTTCTTCCTGTAATACTTCTTTAGGCTCCGGTGCGGGCTCGGCACTTTCAGCGCCTCCATCCACTCCTTCCTCTTCAATATTATCTTTTTCATCTTCAATAATTTCTTGCAATACAGGTTCTTCTTTAGTAGGCTCTTCAGCCTTTTCTTCTACAGGTTCAGCGGGTTGTTCTTCTTGAACAGCTTCTGACTCTGATTTTTTTGATAAATCAACAGTGTAGTCACCATCATCATTAGTTAATGGTTTTTGTACTTCTGCTTCTTTTTCAGCAATAGACTTTTCTTCAACGTCTAAAGCTTCTGCTTTGATGTTTTCTGACATAATAAAATATAATTGTTTAAGTATTATCTTGGATCAAATTGCTCTAATCCAAATCCCCCTAAGTTATCAAACCCAGCAGATTCAAAATTTTTGGGAGGCTTTCCAGATTTTCTCTGGTCTATAAGTTCACTTTGTTGTGAAGCTTGTATTTTTGTTCTTTTATCTTTACGATCTTCCTTGTACTCTTCTTTTTTATTAATCACCTGGTTCTCCTGCGCCTTAAGCTGCATATTAAGTTGAAACTCAAACTCCATTAATTCTTTTTTAATTTGTGCTTCTCTTTCAAGCTTTGCAATGTCAAGTTGTGATTGTGCTTGTGCAATTTGTACTTTGCTTTCTGCAATACCTTGCTGTTTCTGTATTTCTGCGGCGGCTCCCGCTTGAGCTGACTGAGCGTTAGCTTGCGATTGCGCCTGAATATTTTCCATTTGAATTTTTCTGTCTTTTTCAAATTTCTGTTTTCTTCTTAGTTTCAATAATTGATTTGCTAACTTTAAGTTTTTTATTTCCCTAACATCAATAGCGTCTTCCAACTCAATTTGCTTTTGGGAGATAGCCATTTGTATGTTATTTTCAAGTAATTGTTTTTCTTCATCATCAGGTGCTAATTGAAGGAATATACCAAAATCATGTAAATGTAGCTCTCTTATTTCTTCTAATGTGCCCACATTAAACTTTCCTAAAGTTTGAATTAAAGAATTTCTAGTATTAGAATATTCTAAAACATCCGATATTCTAAGAGATATTGCTTCTGCTGATTTTAATGTTAAGTATAAACCAGCTTGTAAAATATGCCTTGTTGCTGTATTTGAATTTGCAGCAGCAAGTTTTTGCAACCCTACTAGTGCATTTCTATCAGGCGTACTGCCATCCCTAGCTTCGTTTAATCCTGTAACATCTCGCATCATTTGCAAATAATAATTATAAGATTGTATTAAGCTCTGAATTTTTTGTCCTCCTGAACCAGCCCTTAGTTCTTGTATAGGCACTTTTCCATTATTAAATTCACCATCTTGTGTCATAGATCTACCTATAACTGAGCCGGTTTGGAAGTACATGTTTAATGCTTCCTGTGGGTTGTAATTAGTTCCATTGCCTAAATCTACTTCAGCTAATCCGTCAGCATCTAAATACACTCCGTCTGGTACCATACGAGATAACACTTGTTGAAGTTTTAAATGTGTAATTTGAATCATATCAGCAAAAGATGTCATTCTACTAACTAACGATTCTGTTTTGCCTTTATACACTCTAGGTGCCACTATATTGTAACTCATTTGAACCTTAGTAATATCTGACTTAGGTCTTGTCATGTTAATAGCTTTTTGCCATTTTAATAATTTATCATGACCAACTATTTTTGCACCCTCATATAAACACTCTATAGATCTGTTTACTTTTTGAAATCTAGCTCTAGAATCTTTAGGTGGGTTAAAATCATCATCTTTTTTAATCGCTTTATCCGCTCCACTATTAGTTTCTTTTATTTTATATACTTGATTTTGGAATGTTTTATATTCAAAATACAGTACATTTACAAAATTTTTATCATCTGAATTAGATCCTCTTTTATTATACATTGCAGAACCATCCCCTTTTCCTTCTATTTCTTCAATATCTTCATTTGTTAATTCTGGAAATTGTTTTTTTAATTCAACTAAACTCACTCTTCTTACTTCACCTACATAATATAAATCGTCAAAGTATGGTGAATCGGTGTAGGAATATACTAAATCAGAAGGATCTACGTAGTCTAATTTAATACCCTCCGCTGTATTAAAACTATTTTTAACACAACTAATACCCAATACTGCTATATCATAATCTAACCTCTTTTTTAATAAATCATAATTATTAACGTCTAAAATATTATTTATAGCTTGTTCCTCTGCAATTTCAATAGCCTGCTTATAATTGAGTTGCATATGTAAGGACAATTCATCTTCATTTTCTGGAAGTTCTTTTACGTTTGAAATACTAGAATCCACACCTAATAACTGTTGGGTTTGCTCAATAAACTCCTTAGCTCGCATATCCCTGAGTATGTCTTGCATATACTGAGTTCTTTTTTCGCTTGCTGTTTTATCTATAGAGTAACTTTTTATATCAAATGCTCTTTCGGCAATACCATTAACAACTATATCCACAAACTTTGGAATAATAGGTACTGGCTTCCAATCTAAATTTAGATAAGATAAATCACCGTTAATAGATAATTCATCTTTATATTTTTTAATGCTTTGTTCGCCTCTAGCATATAACCTAAGGTTATGGTAGTTATCTCTATTAGAGAAATAGCGAGATCCTCCTGAATCTTTTTTGAACCACTCTGACTCAACAGCTTTAGCGATTTGAAGTCCATAATCTAAACCTCCTTTTTCTGCGTCGCTAACTGCTTGACTCGGAAAAATACCTTTTGGTGATACTCTTGCCATCTATTGTATTATTTTTGAAAAATTTCCATTATTGTTATATTTAGAAAAACTAAAATTAACTTTGCTTTTTAATTCCCTTGTTTGATTTGGGGCATATCTATTTTTATTACACGCCATAACCGCTAGGCCCGAACTTATCGCCGCATCAAATTTTGTTCTTTTGTTTATATCAAACTTAGCCCAATCGTTTAATGTATTATTAAAATACATATCTCCGTAACCACCATCTTCTTTTTCACCTACGTAGTTATTTATATAACTTTCAATTGCAGCGGCATGAGCTTGTCTAATATCTTCACTTGAATTCGGTATACCTCCAATTTCTTTTTCAGTAACCGATAATTTATTCCATATTTTATCAGGTCTATTCATTGAATAGCCTCTATATCCTCTTCGTTTTAAATAGTATAATAATCTAGGCTTGTTGTTTTCTGCTAGTATTGGCATACCATAAAAGTGTAATGCCATTAATATATCTTCAAAAAACATTTCCGCTGTTTGCGGTCTAGCTATATATTCTAAAAAAAACATATTAGCAGGAATTTCTTCCATGCTAAACTTTGTGAGACCGTGTAAAGCGCCTTTAGATCCTTGACCGTCGGTAGTCCCGGATATATCGTAGCTATCGCAGCCAAATGCACCACTATGTTCGTTTCCAGGATATTTAATTCCATTTTTTAGTATTACTTTATTTTGTAAATGTGCGGGTGGAACCCAACTAACATTAAATCTTCCGTTTGGATTAGGTATAAATTCAACTTTTGTATCTTTAATACCATTTTGCCATTGAAAGCTTCCTTTTGTAACTAAAGCACTATATCTTGCTTCTTCGTTAAAATCTACTTGCTCGTATATTTTTACTAAATTAAATATACTATTTTTAGTTTCGTCTCTAAACGCATGCTCTTCTGTTCTTGGAAACTGACGATAAAATTCATTTAAACCGTCTTGATCTCCTTTTAATCCCTCAACTTCATTTTCCCAATGTTCAATAACCCCGACGTCGATATTATCTCCGTTGTGGTCTTTAACAGGCTTTTTGGGTGTGTTAAAGACAGGTAGTCCATAAGAATCAATGAATCCCTCGTAGTTCCATTCCATAGGTATGAACAAACTATATAATCCCGAACGAGTTTGTCCATTCTTGTTTCTTCTTGTAACATCTGAATCATTATACAGTTTTTTAAAATTTTCACCGCCTTTGTCAAGAGAATTACTCGTTGACCCCATCATACATTTACCTATTATTCTCGAACCGAGCCTGAGGGTGGTTTTTGTGACGCGCCAGTTATTGAGGATGTTTTCCGGACGCTCCCATTTTCCAGCTTCATCATGGACGAGAAGTGCGAGTTTCTCTCCATCATAGGAATTATCTCCGGTATTTTTCCAATCAATGGTGGTGTCCAGTCCTTCCATTTCTTGGGGTTTATCTTTCGACTCGAGTCTTTTACGTGTAAATTTCGAAGCGGGTACTCTGTACGCGAGTTCTGTCTTGGGGCGATCCATACCGTCCTGAATGGGTCTGAAAAAGAATGGATAATTGATCGATATTGGTACCACTTTATCTGTGAACATTTTCTTCGCATCGGCGCCAGATTTGGACAGTATTCCGTACCGTGCATCGGAAGATATGGTAGCCAAGTTAACTGTCTCTCCGGATGCCATAAACGAAAAACCTGAACGTCTATTCTTGAGATAGCACATTCCGTAACACCTTGTATCTGCTTTACACGCTTCCCAATGAATAAAGAATAATCTATTGGCTTCTCGAAAGTCTGGTCTCCCAACATCAATCTTGGTCCACTGCAAGTACATATAGTGAGTGCCAGTAATATAAGTAGGAATCCCCTTGTTATTGAACCAATGCCCTTCTTCTCTTTTATTAAATTCTTTATCGATATACGCATGCCATTTTTGTTTAAATTCTTCCGGATAATTCCTCCAATCAAATATACTCTTAACTAATTTAAGTTCCTTAGGGTAATCCTTAGGCACCCACTTTTCGTGCAGAGTATCTACTTCAACAGACTTAGGCAAAGCAATATGTAAATTTTGTATGCTATACACGTCTCCAATTTCACCAGTCCTAGATATAACTATAACATCGTGTTCTTTGTTATAACCATATTTCCACTTTTTAGATTTGTTTAATCTTTTAATGGTCGCTTTTTTTATAGGTTCTATAACCTTATATAAACTTTGCTCGTACATTATTTAGATCTTCTTTCTGCAAAACCTTTAAAAGTATTATCTACTTCTTCTTTTGGTTTATTTTCAAGTATATCTTTTTCCTCTTCAATTCTAGTTAGTATCTCAAATGCATCGAATATTGCGAGCTTTTTAGTGGCTGCAGCGTTCTTGAGTCTATCGGCTGAGATGTCATCATCAGTTTCCACAATAGGTTCTTTAGCAACTTTAATAAGTTCTTTAACTGCTTCATGTCCAGCTTGGATTATATTCTTTTTCGTTTCCTTGACGTTCATATTTAATAGATATTGAATTAGTTAATACTCTGTACATTCTTTCGTTGTCTACAATAAATTCGTATTCACTACTAGGTGTAAACCCAACTAAATCTTCCTTGGCTATTAAAGTGCTAATGTCTTTATCAACGTGCTTTATAATGCCCCTTAGGGCTTGTTCTTTCTCGTTATTTAATATATCAGTAGATTTGATTGGCTTAACAAAACAGAAGCCTTTAGGCGCGTTCCATTTGTTATCTCTTTTGTATAAATATATTTGATCTGCTCTTACAAAATATAAGTCATCTTTATAATGACTACGACTGTTTTTTTCAACACCATGCTGATTATACCATCTTCTAAATACATTATGATTGACAACAACTTCATCGCCAATTTGTATTTCGGTATCTTCAGACTTTGGTACGTTTAAAACAATTCCGGTACGACTAACATATCGATGATCAGAGATTTCAGTATTAACTAAAAGCTCTTGACCATCTATATATTTTTTGTTATCGTATCGTTCGTTCTTTGGTTTTATAATAAAATCAAATAAACTCTGCATTAATATTCTAAATTGTATTCCACAGCAATTGCCATGTTCTTATTAAAATCTTTCCACGGTAATACTTCGTTCTTTTTTTTAATATAAATAGAAAACTTATCGTCACCTTCTACTATATCACATATTGTATGACCACCATATACTTCTTGGCCTACAGCATAATGCATAGCGTCGTTCTTGTAATCTCTACCTATACTAATTTTTCTTACCAAAGACATTACTATGCTTTCTTTAATACTTCTGGGCCTACTATTTCTTCTTCACCTTCTTCTTCGATAGGTTCGTAGTTTCCAGTTTGAATATCAATTTTAATTTTACCGTACTTTTCTTCTAGCTTAGCTTGCAACTTATTCAAGTCTTGTTGAATTTCTGCTGCAGCGTGGTTAAGCTGGTGTTTTTGTAATTCTAGGTTTCCAATTTGAGAAGCAGCTTGATTAAGCTTTCCTACAAATCCTTGTAGTTCCTCTAATTGCTCTTGGCTAATTTTGTTTTCTTGGTTTTCCATAATTTTAATCTAATTTTAATTTAACTTAATTTAATTTAATTTACGCCCACGGCATTTCCGAGACGTCTTCGTTTGTTGGTATTTTTTGTTCGCTAATATTTTTGGTTATAACTTCTTGCATGTGATCAACTGGGTGATTAGCTTGAGCCCACTCAATAACATTTTCTTCTGTAACTGAAGACAAAGCAGTAAAAGTTTCAGGGTTAGGCGGCCCAATTGGGCACGCTCCTGAAAATTCTGCTGTGTAAGGATTCCCTTCGGAATCATTTTCTTCATCAGTTCCTACGTATTTAAAATTTACGTGTGTAATCACATCCGACAAACCGTCGAGACTGGGTGCTTTTTTCATAGCCGTGATTGCCCATGTGTAAGTAATTGCCATAATTAATTTTTTAATTGTTTGTGTTATAATTTATTATCACTTGTTTTACTGATTTTCTAAAGTTTCAAGTCTTGACTTAAGATCATCAATAATAGTTTGTTGTTCTTGCATTGCTTTAATCAGTATCGGAACAAGTACGGAATATTTTAATGATTTAACCATATCCCCTTGTGGATTTAAATCATTTTCTACTAATCCAGGAAATACTAATTCTGTTTCTTGTGCTATTAATCCTATTTGTTTTAATTCATCTCCTATAAAATTAAAGTTTCTAATTTTTAATTTTTTAACATCTTCTAATTTTGGTGTTGCATCAGTAATGTTTTCTTTTATGTTCCTATCTGAATACTGTCCGTAAGAGTTATTTCTATTTCTTAAGTTACCATTTATATTACATAACAACATATTAGTATCCGAGCCTGATGTTGGTGCTGCTTGAAAAACCATATGGTAGCCACCACTATTCATAGAAGCAGATGTATATTGGTGTAAACCTATTGTGCTGCCACTAAGAGAACCCCCCAAATCACTTTTAATACTAATACCAGCAGTGGTTCTTTTTATATTAAGCTTACCCCCAATACTACCAGAGTTAAACCCTACCCCTAAATCACCATTAACATAAGCACTAGCATTAATTGTTTGTGTGTTAGTAGTATTATCTAAAAATTTATACCAACTACTGAATCCACTGTTATAAGTTCTGTACCAAACCCCAGAATTCCACATATTATTAGCCATTTGCCAACCGTATGCTTGATCACCAGGATGTGAACCAATTGAAATACCAGTTGTATAAGAGCTGCTTGATGGTGCTGAACCACCTCCATTACTACCTCCCCAGTTGTAAAATGCCCACATACCAGTACCCGGATGCCCGTAACCACTAGTTCCTGCTGTTTTAGTGATCGAGCCACTTATAACGTTATTCACAGATAAACCAGCTAAAACACTCGTACTATGCGGATCACAATAATAAGCAGTGTTATTATAATCATAATACAAGGTGGCTCTAATGTCTGAAGGCGTAACTAATCTTCCGCCTCCCCAAGAGCCTTTCCAACTACCGGCTTCAAGTATTATTATACCATGAGAAGCTAGATTATTAGCTCCACCAAGTGACCCAGCATTCTGGTGTGACCAATATAATCCGTATGCGTTTGCGGTAGCCGTGCCCGCGGCATTGATAGAATACTGATCATCCATATTAAAGATTGTTTGTAATCTTGTGGATGTGTAAGTTCCAGTTACGCCCAACCCATAATTCATGAATCTTAAAGTTCCATTAATCTGAACAATGTTCATGTTGGAAGTAGACGCAAAATCCCCGTAATAAGTCGTATCTGTATCGTAATATATAGGCACCCTTAAATCAGGTGCATTCATTAATCTACCTGAATTATCAATGTAGGATACATCAGAACCATCTCTTCTAAACTGTACTATCCTGTTTGATGACGAATCCGCAACTATATACCATCTGTTTGAATGGTATTGTATTTTACCCGCACCACCCGGATTGCCTGTCCAAGTCGATGAAGCCGATGATAGTATAGAAGTGTTTGTTATATTAATACCACCGTGTCCACCATTAGCATCAATAACACCAGCTACGGTAAGCGTTGAACCAAAAATAGCTGGATTACTTTCACCAAAATATAAAGTTTGAGAACCATTGTGACCATAAAAATGTTGAGATTGTACAACGTGGAATGATGTATCCCACCTAGGCGCTGAGTTAGTAGATGCGCCTTTACACCAAATTTTAGATAAAACACTAGTGCTTGATGGATCCGTATAATAATTAGTATCATTTAAATCATAAAATATTTGCGCTCTAATATCATTTGTATTTATTAAACTTCCACCGTTAAGTTGTATTTGTTGGTTAAAATAAAAATTTGATCTATCTGTGTATATATGTGCATGGCTACTGTTAGCAGGTCCAAAATGTAAATAACCAGAATCTGTTTTAAATCTAACACCCCACTCGTCTGCATCAAATCTACCATTGTTACTTGATCCACTAAACCTGACTGTATTAAGAACACTTGTAGATGCTGGATCTAAGTAATGACTTGTGTCATTTTGATCATAAAAAGCCACTCCATAAACTCCACCATCAGCAACAATATTATTACTAGCCCATATTGTTGTACTTCCTTCTCCTATTGTGGCCTGAAAAGAACCATTAGCCGCAACATACATCCCCCAATCACTGGTTTTACCACTACCCCATAAATTAGGATGAGCATAACCTATTCCGTACATACCTCCTAATGTTGTGCTATTAGGATTATAAGAGCTACCTATTGTATATATTGGGTTTGTATATTGTGAGTTGCCACCTATGTTATTATATGATCCTTCAAAATGGCCGGTATGATGTTGTCGTCTATTAAGCCTATCTATTACACTTGCTCCTGCTGGGTTTGTGTAATAATTTGTGTCATCTGAATCGTAGAATATAGGCGCTCTCAATGATGCATTTGATTGAATATATCCAGCTTTGGCATTATTTACTCCACTAGTGTCTATAATATCATATGTTGAAGACCAAGCAGTATCACTTGTCGCTACTCTACGTGAAATTTTTGTTCCTGCAAATATTAATTGCTCTTGCCTATGTGAAGCATCCCAGCTAGACCATTTAGAAACAGTAAGAATACCAGCCCACGCATCTCCTCCTGAAACTCCGAAATTTGAAGATTGTGAAAAATCTCCTTGAATGTATCTATCATCATAATAACTAGGGGCTCTCGCGGCACCCCTTGTATCAGTAAGATAGAACCTATCATTGCTATTTGTTAGTGTACCTGTATTAGTCGTATATCCAGCACCATTTGTTAACTGGTTGTTATTTGTTATGTAATTTGCGTTAGTGGCTCCTGTGTATCCTAAAGTTGCTAATGTTACATTTGAATTTAATACACTAGCAACACTAAAGTCTCTAGCGTCATATAATTGATATTGAGTTCCAGTACCATCGGACCAGCCTCCTACGTGCATTCTATTACTAGCTCCATCCAACCCAAAGTGAACCGCATAATCGCTTCCAATATGAAATGACATGAAAGCATCATTGTTGTTTTCAGATCTAACAGATAAAGCATGATTACCTGCTGCTTGTGAAAGATCACCTGTAGATCCAAATCTAGTTGCGGTAGTCCAACTAGCACCGCTTGCTATTTGTACACCTTTTTGAATTGCATCTGTTATACCGTATCCCGCTAAAGTTGTTGCGGAAGTAGCATAACTACTAAGATCTTGATCACCAGTATTAGTACCAGAAGATGAACCTGAAAAGTTTGACGCTCCAACTGTACCTCTTATTGTTACATTTCCATTATTAAGTAGAGTAATACCTGCTTGTGGACCAGTTGCGTAACTATTAGTTGTGGCAAAAAGCATGTGTGTCCCCTGACTATTATTGTTATGTACATATATACCCGCCTGTGCCTCGCTTGCTGTACCACCTTGAAAAGTAATAGCGGCTTGGTTACCGTTATTAGCAGCAGGACCATTTCCATTGGCAAAATGTAACCCACCAATAACTGTTTTAGCGTGACTAAACGCGTTATTAGCTAAGCCAGTAGCTGTATTTTTAGTTAATGTTATAATTCCAGAAGCTGTATCATCTGCATTACTTCTTAAATATTTTGCATCAGTTTGTGTTGTAATATCAAATGATGTTAAATAACCAACTCCTCCATGATCACCCCAACCATAAGCTGTGTTCCAGTTTGCATCATTATATCCAGATGCTGTGATTGTTCCTGCAAAAGTTGCATTGCCAGTAAACGATGGTGAAGCTAATGGTGCTTTTAATGCAATACTATTTGTAACTGTTGTGCTAAAGTTTGCATCATCGCCCAAAGCAGCAGCTAATTCATTTAATGTATTTAAAGTTCCTGGTGCTGAGTCTACAATTAAAGCAACTCTTGCATCAGCTCTTGCATCTGTATAATATAAATTACTACCTTCAGTAATGTTTGATGTATTCTGAGCGGGCATTGTAAATGACATAACACCAGTTGTGCTATTATAACTTAAAGAACCAGTACCACTAATTGCGGCTCTAGCTCTAGCATCTGTGTAATATAGATTAGTACCCTCTGATAAATCAGAAGAGCTTAAACTGCCTATTCTAGAATCTACTCTAGCATTAGTGAAAAACAATTTATCACCTTCAGCTATGTGAGTTGTAGTTATACCGTGACTTGTATGTAGATGTGCCTGGGTTATCGAACCCGCATCTATAAAATCACCTGATACTTTAGTTAATGCCATATTTAATTATTTTCTAATTCTTTTACTCTTGCTTCTAATTCTTGTATTGCTTTAGTTAAAATAGGAATCATTTTTTCATAAGTTATTCCAAAATGATCTTGCTCAACATCTCTATCTACAACTAAATTTGTTTTATTTGCTACATCATAACCGTAAGATTTTTCTACCTCCTCAACCTCTTGCGCTAAAAATCCTAATGTTAACTCTTCTAATTTGTTTTCACCCGTTGGAGTTCTATCCTCATAATCAGATCTTTTATCCCATCTAAATGTTACTGGATTTAAATCTTTAACAAAATCTAAACCTACATTTATTGGCGTTACGTCTGTCTTGTCTCTTGCATCCGAATTTACAGTCCAACTTATCTGTATCCTTGCTGTACTATGGGATTCATTACCCATGTGTATTTGATTACTAGCAGTACTAACCCCAGCTATAGACTGATAAGGCGACTGAAAACCAGTTCTACCGGCATTTTGACCAAACAATAAATTATTGCTTCCGCTAGAAACATTGTAACCCGTTGCGTCACCCATAGCAATATTACTTCCACCACTTGTTAAATTCTGTAAAGCAGCATAACCAGTAGCAAAATTTCTACTACCACTGCTGCAAGCTCCTAATGCTTCAACACCAAGCGCTACGTTGTTGGTACCAGAGGATATAGCGTTCATAGTCGTGGAATTACCCATTCTTATGTTATTAGCAGAGCCGTGTTGTGTAAAACTAAATTCTAGCCCAGCTAATTTACTTGTTCCATTAGGATTTATGTAATAACCAGAATTGTCGTAGTCATACCAAATTCTACCATAATTATTACCAAAAGTAAGTACATCACCATCACCTCTAATGATCATATTAACATTACCACTAACTCCACCATCTCTGAATGAGATATCTTCACCGCCAGATGTAGCTATAATAAAATGAGCGTCATTTGTATCTGTAGCTTGTATATATCCTCTTGGATTTCCTGCTGTGGTATGGAAATTTAAAATACCTTTAAAAAGTGCTGAATTAGCTCCAGCAGGGTTGATATAATAAGTAGAGTCATTCGCATCATAAAAAGTTTGAGCGTAAATATACTGCTGAGCAGAACTAGCGGAGGCCGCACTCCAAACATCATTTACAATACTAGTTGTTGGTGTAACAGTTTGACTGTTTGCAGTGTATGCACTTGTTTGAACTTGTACCGTGTTGTTGAAACTTGTTTTAATTAAATATTTTCCACCACCTCTTAACCAAACAATTTCAGCACTTGAATGACTCATTTGAGTTATACCACCACAAATAGTAACGTTAGTCCAAGCTTCATTCCACTGCCTTATTGTTCTTGTAACACCAACTGTACCCCATCCACTTCCATTAGTATACCAATCCATAAGCAAAGAAAATCCACTACCGTGAGTTGCCCAACCTGGATGTGTACCTCCAGCATTTAATCTATTTTCAATTCTAATTCTAGTAATATCACTTACGTATATTCTTACGGGATAATATGTGCTTTGGTTATAACCAGATCCAGTCATGTCTACCGTATGAGCATAACGTAAGTCTATATTACCATACTCTATATTTAATCCGCTTAAATTACTTACATCACCAGGATGTATGTAATGAGCTGTACTATCTTTATCATAATATATTGGAGCAGCCACATTTAAGTTACTTGTAAATTGACTAGTAGTAGCTATAAGTCTATCGCCACCCCCAACGTGTAGCTTCCAAGAATTAGAACCATTGAACCCCATATAAGTATCTAAATCTCCTTTGTGTCTTATATAATCATCAATATGAATTTGGTTCATTACAGAATCACCAGCTGGATTAGTATAATAATCTGTGTTGTCTGTATCGTAAAATATAGGCGCTCTAAGCGAGGCTGTAGCAATTACATTACCATTTGTAGATATATTTAACATAGCTTGTGCTGGATAAGAAGACTGGGATCCAGAAGCAGAATAACCAATGTTAAAATTAGAAGTGTTATAACCACTACCTACAAACCATTCTCTATCATTACTACCACTAGCGCTGTGAACATTGTCCTTCATTTTTATACCAATACCACGACCTTCATAACCTTTCATTGTAAATTGAGAAGTCATAGCCGGTGCACCACCTTCGTCAAGTGCATTGATTTCTAGATTTCCATTACTAGTTGAAATTTTTGATGAAAATTCAAACGTATCACCAATGCATCTAATACTTTGATAACTGTTGCCGTCATACCAGTACTCTCTGTAATAACCATACCCAGTAGAAGTGCTTCTTGTATATTTATATAATGCAGCAACTGAGCCTTCATCTCGAGCATCACAGTGCACCCATGCATCATTATCTGTAACATACAAATCAAGATCTCCTGCAGCTTTCAATTTTAAATGCCTTAATTCACTTATATTATTAGGATTTAAAAAATAATTTGTATCATCTATATCATAAAATATAGGTGTTCGCATATCTATACTAGATTCAACTCTAGTTACAAATCTCGCTTTAGTTGTATTCCAAACGTGCGTATGAGAATTTGAGCTACCTGTATATAATCTCCAGTTTACATCTACACCACTTGCATTTGACCCATCTAAAAAATGTGGATAATGCGCCCCGCTTACGTTGTATGGAGTCCAATAAAAATGCCCGCTGTATGTGTTATCAAGACTTGTAAAAGTTTTATCCCCAGATATTGTTTGGGTGGTAGCTAACTTAACAACAGCATTATCTGCCGCATATCCACCACTAGCGTGATCACCCCAGCCATAAGCTGTGTTCCAGTTTGCAGAGTTATTAGTAAATACTCCTGAATCGTATATTTGATGCCATGAGTACCAAGTTCCATTATAGTATTTTCTTTCCCAAGTGTGATTTACACCATAACCTTGATATGTTTGATATACCATAACGCCATCAGCAGTTACAGTAAGCATACCCGCTAAATTAGCTGGATAGTTTGTTCCACTAGTTGCGTTTGAGTTACCATTTTGATGATAATATCCTGGGCTTGTATAACTATTTAAATTTGCGCTTCCTGGTATATCTGTTCCTTTAGGGAAACCTGTTGATGAAGTTAAATAACCTTCCGTACTATGATCGCCCCAACTATAAGCTGTGTTCCAATTTGTATCATTGTATCCTGATGCTGTAATTGTCCCTGTGAAAGTTGCGTTACCACCTTGTGCGAATGAAAGTCTGAGATCTGAATTCTCATAAAAGTTTAATATACCATGAGTGCCATTAAAAATTTCCCAGGTTTCATCACTTGAATTTTTTAAAATTAATCTTGGTGACGCACCAGCTCCATCATCTAAAGTTAAATCACCTGTTAAAGTTCCACCGGCTAGTGGAAGTTTTGTAGCTATAGAATTAGTAACTGTTGTGCTAAAATTCGCGTCGTCGCCAAGCGCATCAGCAAGTTCGTTTAACGTGTTTAACGTCGCAGGTGAGCTGTCAACTAAATTACTAACTGCAGTATCTACGTATGTTTCTGTAGCTAAATCAGATATTGTTACAGCTTTAACACCAGCTAGATCTGTTAATTCAGAATCCATTAAAGCACCAGCAGCGGTAACGTTTGTTGTATCTGTTACATCCGCGCTAGCCTCAATACCATCTAATTTAGTTTTATCACCATTTGCAAAAGCTCCTTCTGAAGGCGGTTGTTGTGCACTATCTGCTAAAGCGCCTTGTGCTGCAGTTGCATAGTCTGTAGTATCAAATGCTTTTACGTCCGCTAAGTTAGTAACTTCTGAATCCATTAAAGCACCAGCCGCAGTTACATTCGTTACGTCTGTTACATCAGCACTTGTTTCAATACCGTCTAGCTTTGTTTTTAAAGCGTTTGTAAAATTATTTTGAGTTAAACCACCATCACCAACCGTATAAGTTGTATTAATGTAGTTACCGGAATGTATTTCAGTTGATCCTTGATCCGCTGTCCAATCTATAATCTGGTTACCGCTTGGAATCGTAGGTTTGTTTTGAATGAAAGAATCGCCTGATGTAGCTGTCCAATCGGACTGTACATTTTGTTCTGCGTTTGCAGGAGCGTGAGCAGCTTGAGAATGTGTGTAAGCTGTATTCCAGTTTGAAGAGTTGTTTGTCGTAATGCTATACACACCCGATCCGTTGGTTGTCATTAAACCAGCAGAACCAAATTCGCTATCTGTTAATATATCACCATCCGCAGTTATACTGTTAAATGATATTACTTCTATGTCTGTGCTATTGGGAGGAGCAGCACTAAAGGTAAGAGTTGTGCCGCTTATTGAGTATGTATTCTTGAATTGATACACACCATCTATATATACTTGTGTTTTGTTTTCGTTATCAACACTATTAGCTAAAGTAAAAGCTGTTGCACTACCGTTGCCCGAAAAAGCATCTTGGTATATCACACTGGAGTTTGCTGTACTATCAATCCAATTTAAACCAGAACCAGTAGACGATAATACTTGTCCACTGTTTCCAATATCTCCACTGGAATCATATATACCTCCGGCTATGTCTATGTCGGTTAAAAACTTTTTAGCCATGTATTATATTTAATATTATCCTATTTTAGTAATAAGAACTTTAATGTCATTTGTTGCAGGTGCTGCCGCAAAACCAATTGTTACTGTGTTTGCATCTGTTCTAACCACATCAGCCATAACTGTATCGTAAGAGCTGGCATCATATAATTGAACAATTACATCCCTTGTTCCTAAATTGTGAGATACTGCTATCGAAGTTGCTCCACCAATAGATGCGGTATGTAATCTACCTGTTATATCAGTTGTTAAAGCAACTGTACCTGTAGCATCTGGTAAAGTCACTGTTCTATCAGCTGTTACCGCGCCTGCTAATAAAGTAAGTTCATTTGCATCAGCAGCGTTACCTTCAAAAATTACACCATTTGATGTACTTACTGTTTCAACATTGTTTGTTGTGGTTGTTCCTGTAACTTGTAAATCACCAGAAACGATAACATCGTTAGTTACTGTTAAATTGTTTCCAATTGTAACATCATTTGGTAAACCAATTTGTAATGTTACATCTGTGCCTGATTTAGAAGCCGCGGTTTCAATTTCATTAGATGTACCTATTATTTTTAAATCATCAGTTGCTAAAGCAACGTCTGAAGTTGTGCTGTCACCGTCTACTGTTAATGTAGTTGTTATAGAGGCTGTACTTACAGCTGTTAATCTACCTTGTCTATCTACTGTTATAACTGGTATCGCCGATGATGATCCATATTGACCACTATTTGTTGAAGTTAAATCTGTTGATGTATCTTCTAAATTAATAGTTTGAGTATGCTGGCCACCCGTTGTACTTACTGAACCAGTTAAGCCAGTCCCAGCTGTTATGTTAACTCCAGTTATATCTCCACCAACTGAAACCCAAGACGAGCCGTTATATACGTGAATTGATTTATCACCTACCGTACTGTCATAATATATTTGTCCCTCTGCGGGTGTTGAAGGTGCGGTAGCAAGTTTCTGAACTACTGCATTCTGTAATTCGTTTTTGTTTAAATTAATGTCTGTTAAATATGAAAGTGCCATAGTTTATTAGTTTGCGTATACTTTTCCTTGAAAAGAAGCTTTGAAAGTTATTTTGAATGAGTTTAAATCTATATGTTGAATATCACCCACAACTTGTGATCCACCTGAATCTACAGTTGTAACTGATGGAAATTTATTTAAATTATGATCTATTGTAGTTTCCACCCCTGAAGAAAAATTTATATTATTAGATACAAAATTTTTATCAGTTTGACCTTTTGGTGAATAAGATAAAGCATAATACTTACCTTCTATTAAAGAACCATTGCCTTCTCTAAAAGCTAAGAAAAAATCCGATTGGTTTGCGGTATTTGAAGATACAGTTGCAGAATATTGTGCAAAAGTATTAGGATCATCTGTTTGAGTTAACATAACAAATAATCCATTAAAGTAATTTAAATATTGTGCAATATCGTCTTGATTACTATTTAAATGATGAAATTTTAATTGAGTGATCGTACTAAAAGCAGGACCGCCTGAAACAATGCTGAAAACACCCGCACCGAATGTAGTTGAATATTTATATACTACCTGGCCGTTTACATTTATAAGACTAGACGTATTTAAAAAATTAGCAATACTTTGTATTTGAAAATTCTTAGTGCCCGAAGAAGAATCTGTTCCTATTAACAAATCTGTTTTTGAAACGTCTGTATCTACATTGTAAGTGCTAAGTCTAGCCATTTATTTTTTCTTTATCTTTTCAACACTTCGTCCACCGAAATATGCACCAATTACTGTAATTAAAACTAACTGCAAAAGATCCGTCCATTTTTCTTCAACTTGAAAACTTATTGATCCAGAATCAACAAAAACCATTATAACTGTAGTTACTATTAGAAACACTAAAACAAGTGGTCTAACGGAGCGTGTGAGCCAATTACCATGTTCCAAATCTGCTTTCCACCTATCTGTAACGTTCTTTTGCATTTCAGCTTCAGCTTGTATAAATATTTGTGTCATTTCTTTTTCAAACGCAGCTTTTTCATCTTTTGTTTGAATAAATTTATCCGCAATGCCGGTAAGTTTTTGAACTACACCGCCTGCGGCTCCACCGAATAATTTAGCTAATAATTTACTCATTATCCTCTTGTTCTTCTAATTTTTCTAGAACATCCTATACAACCTCTTCCTGAACCAGGCCTTCTTTTAGAAAGCTTTGGCAATCTTATACTAGGTAAATTTATTTGTATATTTCCTAATGTTCTTCCGGCTTTTTTAACAAATTTACCAACTTTAGTTCTTTTAAATGGTTTTTTAGGTCTACGAGTTTTAGGTGGAGGTGTTGGTGTTGATTTTTTAGTTAATGGAACTTTTTTATTTAAAGTTGGCGCTTTTATAGATGTATTTGGAGTTTTTATACCTTCAGTTGATGAAGTTAAAGTTTGTGTAGATTTTTTTGGCGAGCTAGCCGACTTTGTATTATAAGATTTGCCTTTAAATTTAAAATTAGAAGCTCCACTGGATTTAGCTGATTTGTAGGCTGATTTAAATTCTGCACTTCCTCCGTTACTGTTGCTACTTTTACCAGCAGTACTATAAGTTGATTTTCTAACTGTTTTTGTCCCAGCCGTTGAGTATCCTTTTTTAATAGGTTGTTTTGTTGTTGTTGAAGAATATGAAACTAATTTAGATTGAGTTGATTTTCCAATTGTCTTAGTGTCTTTTTCACTAAAACTTCCGGGAGTATCTTTTTCCTTAGACCCCATGCTCATTTTGTGACCTGGTTCGTGTGCCATAATTTTTATTTTTTTACAATTTTAACTCGTCTTCTAACTACAGTCCCATCTGCTTTTTGATAATCTTTTCCTTCCTTTCTTCTTTGCAACTGCCTTTTTTGGTTTAAAAGCTTATCTTTATTAACTTGCCTCATATTAGCTCTTTCATTTTTAGCCTCCGCAACTTGTGCCGCTCTAATTTTTTTCTTCTCTAAAAGGTTAGCTTTTGCTTTGGCTCTTTTTTCAGCCGCAGTAGGAACATTAACTTTATTGTTAACTTTAGATTTGTCGCCTGAGACTACAACCCCATCACTCATTTTTCCTACCGTAGATTTACCAATTGTTCTAGTATCTTTTTCACTAAATGTGCCGGGGGTGTTTTTTTCTTTAGAACCCATATTCATTTTGTGCCCTGCTTTGTGTGCCATAATTTTTATTTTTTTAGTTTAAATTTTTTATAAGGTACCATATTATTAAGAGCTTTTTGTCGAGCTTCACAGCCGCAAGGTATGTTTAAACCAGACGATACTTTATCAACTACACGTTTTATACCTGTAGCCTTAGTAAATTTTGCTATTGAATCTCCTAAACCTCTACTTTCCATATTAACAATTCCATTTTCTTCTAGCAGCTCTACCTCTTTCAGATGTCCAACTTTTTGATCTTGCACAAAATGATTTACGTCTTTTTGCGGCCTTACTACCCTTCTTTAATTTAGAAGGTGAAGTTGTTACAGCTGTTTTAAGCTTACTACCTGGATTATCTCTTCTGTATTTAGCTACGCCTTTGGCTGTCATTCCGCCCCCGGCTTTTTTGCCAGTCCCGCCTTTTTTGTTTACTTTTTTATAGTAACCTAAAGATTTTTTTCTTGATGGTGCATTTTTACGAGGCATAATTATCTTCTCATTTTTTTAAAATCAGCTCCTGTTATTTTATTATAAGGAGAGGCTTTTTTAGCTATTTTTTTTTGTTTTGGAGAAAGTTTTTTTTTACTTTTTGCTTTTCCTTTAGTTTTTTTTGGTCTTCCGACTTTTGAACCGTATGTTCCTTTTCCGTAGGGCATAACTATCTGTTTTTATCTTTGATCATATCGTCTATAGCTTTATTATAAACTTTATCTGTATACGATCGGTTATTAAAAAATTTACTTCTTTCACTTGTTGGTAAGTCTTCTTCTGCAAGCATTATACGATACACTCGTTTAATTAATTGCTTACATTTAAAACTTGTCTTATATATTGTGTATTTTTGTAATTTACCATTACGGGCTCTCCAAACATCAATCCAACCTTCTCTTCTTAATCTTTCCCACCTGTCTTTGTCCCAACTGTAGGTATACACGCCATCAATAAATTCATTACGTGTAAATCGATTTTTGCAATCTAAATAGATCAGTAACTCTAAATCAGCGTCCTTTATATTATAAGTTTTACAGGCCCATTTACGAATGAGCCTGTAATATTTTAATAAATTTAAATCTTTTATGTCATCTGTACTTATTCTCATTCTACAAGCACTATGTCACCAAGTTTCAATACGTAATACAGTTTATCTTTCCATTCAATACCGTGACCGGCTACTTTGTCATAATGAACTATATCATCTTTATTAAGGCCCTCTACTAAATTACCAGCAGATATTACTTTGCCTTTTAAATACCTAACATCTTTGTTTTGATCTTCAGTTAGTTCTAAACCACCAACTTTCTTTGGTGCTTCTTTTATTTTCTCTATGACTACGTAGTAATTAATTGCTTTCATCTAAACGAATATTATTAATTACACAATCTGCAGAAAAAATAGTATTAACAACACTAACTGCATTTTTTAAAGCTGTTTTAGTTACGAGCACTGGATCTATAACACCTTCTTTAATCATATCAACAGTTTTGCCGTTGATTACATTTATTCCTTGTCCAGCTTCTCCAGACTCTTTATATTCTAAATTTGCATTTTCAAGTATCGTAGCGTAAGGAGATTTAATTGCATCAAGAAGAATTGATTCGCCGTCATCTGCAGGAATTATGCTATACGATGCATCCAACAAAGCTACTCCACCACCTGGAACAATACCTTCTTGTAATGCTGCTTTAGTTGCATATATCGCATCTTCAACCCTGTCTTTCTTTTCTTTTAATTCAACTTTTGAATTAGCACCAACTTTTATAACGGCTACATA
>WLWF01001091.1_pt1 | contig 23835 bp, 18 predicted proteins | sample 6718331 | NCBI WGS metagenome assembly WLWF01 (sample SAMN12718692, study PRJNA515312) | sponge metagenome | isolation source: marine sponge | host: Mycale hentscheli | place: New Zealand: South Island, Marlborough, Capsize Point | collected 2003-05-01
TAACTGTTGAGTTCCTCAAGCCTTACCTTGATAGAATCTTGATGGTTCTACAACGTAGTGGTCAGCTACCTAAGCTACCTAAAGGCATTGTTAATCCCACCATCGTGGCAGGTGTTAATGCACTTGGACGCGGTCAAGATAGGGAATCACTGATCCAATTCATTACAACCATTGCACAAACAATGGGTCCTGAATCAATCGCTAAGTTCATCAACCCAGATGAATACATCAAGCGTCTAGCAACAGCACAAGGCATTGATGTACTGAATCTAGTTAAGAGCATGAGCGAGATTCAAGGAGAGATGCAGCAACAACAACAGATGGCAGCACAACAAGAGCTAGTCAAACAAGCTGGTCAGTTTGCTTCAGCACCAATGATGGATCCCACCAAAAACCCACAAGCACAGGAGATGATGAATGGCGTCACAGGCACCCCGCAAGCGGACCCGAACGCGGAAGGTGGACAACCCACCGAATGAAAAGGTAGAGCTTACCGTAGAAGAACCTCTGGATATTCCAGAGAACAAGTATCAACCACGTAAAAAGGTTGGTGCTAATCGAGCTAAGAATATTGTTAACACAGTTGGACTTGGCAAACTTAAAGTAGAAACTATTAACGGTTACACAGATGGCTGAAACACTGACTTATGATCCCACCCCGGCTGACAATCCTGAATTCAATGAAGCGGAGATGGAAGCCCTTGCTATTGGTGAGGCGGCTGCTGCTGAACAGGAACAGATGTTGGCTGGTAAGTTCAAAGATGCAGAAGAACTAGAGAAAGCATACATCGAACTGCAAAAGAAATTAGGTAACACCAATGAAGAAACAGAAGAAGGGGTGCGGGACGAAGAGCCCGAAACCGAAGAAGTAGAAGTATCCCCTGCACAAGAGTTGATCACTAATGCATCAGCAGAGTTTGCAGAGAAGGGAGAGCTGACACCTGAGATGATGGAACAGTTCTCCTCTATGTCATCTCAAGAACTAGTGGATGCTTATGTTGCTATGCAGGGAAACCTGCCTACACCTACTGCTGATCTAACAGAAGCTGAAACTAATACAATTAAGAATGAAGCAGGAGGAGATGAAGGTTACACTAATCTTATGCAGTGGTCATCCGATAATCTTGACGCTGCTGATATTGAAGCCTTTGATTCTCTTGTTGATTCTGGTAACTCAAGACTGATTCGTCTTGCAGTTGCTGGTCTCAAAGCAGAGATGGAAAAGGCTGTTGGATTTGATGGTGAGTTAGCTACCGGTCGCGCTCCCACTACAACAGCCGATGTATTTAGAAGTCAGGCAGAAGTCGTAGAGGCTATGTCAGACCCACGCTATGACCGAGACCCAGCATATCGAAATGATGTGTTTGAAAAACTAGACCGATCTAACCTTAACTATTAATCATGAAATCTTTTATTGCTCTTACTGCCGCCACCGGCTTGATCACAAGTCCCGTAATGGCTGGTCCATATGCTAACATTGAATCCAATACTTCCTGGTCAGGTAACGACTATCAGCTTTCTGTAATTGAAGCTCATGGTGGTTACACAGGTGAGGTTGGTGAAGATGGTTCCTGGTATCTGCAAGCTGGTCCCGCTCTTGTCTCCCCTGATGGTGAGCAAGAACAGACTGAGTTCTCAGGTAAAGCAGGTGTTAGCTATGACGTATCAGAAGTCTTGAATGTCTATGGTGAGTACTCTTTCCTTACTGGAGATGAGTTCGGTTCCGGTGTCAAAGCTGGCGTTACCTATAAGTTCTGATGAAACAACGTTTAGACAAGAGTTGCTGGAAAGGCTACAAGAAACAAGGCACGAAGGTGTCATCTGGTAGCGGTACTAAAACCCGCGTCAATAACTGTGTAAAGAAAACCACCCCTAAGAAAAAGAAATGACTACTATTATTGAAGACGGCGGACGAACAAACATCTACGCTGTCGAACCTGAAATGTACACCGCTGAACTTACTGTGCCACATAACGAAACTGCTGAAAAACTAAACGGACGCCTTGCAATGCTTGGTGTCATCGCTGCCATTGGTAGCTATGCCGTGACTGGACAATTGATCCCTGGCATCTGGTAATGAAACAAGCTGCCTTTAAACTGGTAGCTTTCGTTGTAGCAGCGCAGCTTGCGATAGCTTTAATAACAATAGCTGCCTGCTTTATTACTAAAAGCGATAAATGTACTGGTGATAAGGTAGGTGAATTACTTACTAACATCTCAGCACAAGCCTTTGCTCTATATGCAGCAGAGAAATAGATGGGAGGCACCTCAGAGTCGGACCTCCTATCTCTAGTCTGTCCTGACTTAAAACGGATCTTACTTACTTGCTACAAGACACACAATGCACTATTTAAATGACCACAATCTCTTCAGGACTACTACAAAAACAACAGAATACTTGGGAAGCCTTTTGTAAATGGGTGACCTCAACTAACAATCGGCTCTACGTGGGATGGTTCGGGGTGTTGATGATCCCTACTCTACTCGCCGCTACCATCTGCTTCGTCGTCGCATTCGTCGCAGCACCTCCAGTTGACATCGACGGCATTAGGGAACCCGTCGCTGGATCTCTACTCTATGGAAACAACATCATCTCGGGAGCAGTTGTTCCCAGCTCGAATGCAATCGGGCTACATCTTTACTCAATCTGGGAAGCCGCAACGCTCGACGAGTGGCTCTATAACGGCGGACCTTTCCAGCTCATCATCTTCCATTTCCTCATTGGTATTTACTGCTACATGGGACGCGAATGGGAACTTAGCTACCGGTTAGGTATGCGCCCTTGGATCTTTGTTGCTTACTCTGCACCTGTTGCAGCAGCTAGCGCAGTGTTCCTTGTCTATCCATTTGGTCAGGGTTCATTCTCTGATGCAATGCCACTAGGTATTAGTGGAACGTTCAACTACATGCTCGTCTTCCAAGCTGAGCACAATATCTTGATGCACCCTTTCCATATGCTTGGTGTTGCTGGTGTATTTGGTGGAGCATTGTTCTCTGCTATGCACGGTTCATTGGTTACCTCTTCTCTTGTTCGTGAAACGACAGAAGATGTATCACAGAACTATGGCTACAAGTTTGGACAGGAAGAAGAAACCTATAACATCGTCGCTGCTCATGGATACTTCGGACGACTCATCTTCCAATACGCGTCGTTTAACAACTCGCGTTCGCTTCATTTTTTCTTGGCTGCTTTTCCTGTGGTTGGGATTTGGTTTACTAGCCTTGGTGTTAGCACTATGGCTTTCAACCTTAACGGATTCAACTTTAATCAATCCATTGTTGATGCTCGGGATCATGTCATTCCTACTTGGGCTGATATCCTCAATCGAGCGGGACTTGGAATGGAAGTAATGCATGAGCGTAATGCTCATAACTTCCCATTGGATTTGGCTTCAGCTTCTACCACACAGGTAGCACTGAAAGCACCGTCCATCGGCTAATACTCTTCGTACGTTTATCCTTCGGGACGCATGATAACACAGCATGAAACGGGGCTGTGTCTAACGGAGACTACAATGACTCAAGTAGAAGCACGCAACATCATTAACAACAAAGCAAAAGCCTCTCGTAAAGAGAAGGAAGTTTGCCTTGTCTATCGTGGAACGTCCTACAAAAAACAAGTGAGCTAGAGCTTACGCCCGGTGCAATTCCGGGCATCACTATTGGTAGAGCCGGTACGCCGATACCTCTACCGTCATGACGATAGGGAAAAGACCTATAAAAATATCACAAAAAATTTTATCTAGATCTAGAGACACGTAAACATTATTATTTAAAACAATGGCTTCCTGGTCTCAACAGGGCGAGTCGTACACCGAAGCTAATACGGGTGCAACTCGTACCTATGGTACAAACAACAACGATATGGGTATTACCGCTATTGGTAATATCAACAAATCTCCTGGTCTTGGCTTGACCCAAGGCGGGACTGACTACGATGACAAATACGGCACCTACCTGAAACTATTCAGTGGTGAAATGATCAAGGCTTACGAGTCTGTCTGTATCGCTAAAGATACTGTGCAGAACCGTACCCTCCGTAACGGTAAGTCTCTCCAGTTCATCTACACTGGACGTATGACGGCTGACTATCACCAACCTGGCACACCAATCCTAGGGTCTGATAACCCTCCAGTTGCGGAAAAGACTGTGTTAATGGATGACCTCCTCACATCTTCAGCGTTTGTATACGAACTCGACGAAGTTCTTGCACACTATTCACTGAGAAGTGAGATCTCCGGAAAGATCGGTCATGCTCTTGCCGAAGCATACGACAAGAAAGTGTTCCGTATCATTGCTAAGTCTGCTCGTACTGCTCATCCTATCACTGCATCCCCTGGTCCTGAACCCGGTGGTTCTGTGATTAACCTGGGTGCTGGTAACGAGTTCAATGCTCAGGCAATCGTGGATGGTTTCTTTGAAGCCGCTTCGATCCTCGATGAGAAGAACGTTCCTCAAGCAGGTCGTACTGCAGTGCTGTCCCCGCGTCAGTATTATGCACTGATCTCTCAGGTGGACACGAACATCCTGAACCGTGACTACGGTAACACTCAGGGCAACCTGAACAGTGGTTCCGGTCTGTATGAAATCGCTGGTATCAGCATCCGTCGTTCTAACAACCTGCCCTTCATGGCTGGTGTTGTAGCACGTACCGATGGTGAGAACAACGACTACTCCGGTGACTTCTCTGCTCACTGTGGACTCATCTATCAGCGTGATGCTGCTGCTGTTGTCCAAGGTATCGGACCTCAAATTCAAACCACTGGTGGCGATGTCAAGACGATGTATCAGGGCGACCTGATTGTCGGACGTCTTGCTATGGGTGCTGACTGGTTAAACCCTGCTGCTGCAATTGAATTGCAAGCTGCTTGATGGAGGATAAGTCATGTCTTTGAATCCTGGTACTCAACAATACGGTGAAGTGAATCCTTCGATTCATGTTACCAAACCTGATGGAACTGTTAAAACAGGTCAGCCTGTTACTTCCATTACCCAGGATCCCATGACTCCCGTTGAATATGGTCGCAGTGCTGCTGGTTCTAAGTACACTGTGACCGCTTCAAACGGAGCTGAGATCCCTGATCAAACACCCGCTCCCAGTCCTTAATTATTATGGCTACTACTACTCGCTATAGCGTTGCCAAGACTGCTCGCTCCTATGATCCCGATGGTGTCATGGCTGTGAAAGGTTCTGTGGTCAACAGCGTTACTCAAGATATGCGTGATGCATATCACTACGGCACCTCCGTTGGCGGTGACGTTTCTAATGGTCCTGCTCCTGATACTACTCAGTTGCTGCCGACCTGATATCCTGGGAGGGCTTCGGCTCTCCCTTTTTTTATTTCCATATTGAGAATAAGAATCAATGTCATTTCCTACCACTGACTCACCTGGTGAGCTTCAAGCAGTTAATCAAATCCTGGCGTCAGTTGGTCAGGCTCCTGTAACCACTCTGGAACAAACCAACCCGGACGTTGCGATTGCATACAATACCTTACAACAGGTATCAAGAGAGGTTCAGGCAGAAGGCTGGACATTTAATCGAGAATATAGATACCCTCTGACTCCTACAGATGAGGGACATATTATTATCCCAGATAACATGCTACAACTTGACCTGAGTAATGAAGCATGTGACTGGAAGAACCGTGGGTATGATCCTGTTCGTAGAGATGGTAAACTCTATGACCGTATGAACCATACCTTTGAATGGAAACAAGGAACGTATTACTTTGATGTGGTCTGGTTATTTGAATGGTTGGATCTACCTCTACCAATCCAAGATCATATCGTAGCACGAGCAGCAGTCCTGACATCACAACGTATGATCGGTGACCCTACTCAATATCAAATGCTTTCACAGCAAGAACTATACACCCGTAGTCAGGCTATGGAATACGAGGCAAACCAAGGTGACTTCAGTTTCTTTGGTTCACCACCAAACGGTAACTATTACAACAGCTATCAACCATACCACACACTGTATAGATAATGGCAGCAGTAACCCAATTAACTCCCAACTTCTTGGGAGGAGTATCACGTCAAACTGACGATAAAAAATTAGATGGTCAGGTCGTTGATATTATCAATGGTTACCCTGACCCTACATACGGTTTAGTTAAGCGTGCATCATCTGCTTACTTGTGGACACTGAACAGACCTTTTAGTGAGACACCTTTTCAAGAGGGTGATCTCAAAGATGGGTTCTGGTTTTATGCTGAACGGGAGATCCAGGTAACCGCTGATAACAAGGATAAGTATCCTGATAGATTAGAAGGTGATGTTTACCTTAACCCATACCTCTGCTGTATCAAAGACGGTAAGGTTTATGTATGGGACAGTATGACTGGTAACCCACAACCGGTGTTTATTACTGATACTGAGTATCTGAAACGTCCTGACGGTAGTTTTTATACAAAGGAAGACTTCCATTACCGTACTATTGCTGACACTACTATCATCTGCAACCGTAAGAAAGTTGTTAAGATGGTAGATAACACTGATGCATTTTTACCACGACGGTCTGCTACTATCCGTCTAAACACTGTAAGACCTGAAACAGAGTATACTGTTATCATTCAGAATACTTACTACACCTACACATCAGAGACGATAACTTCTGCTGATGCCATTCTGCAGGGTATCAAAGATATGATCCCAGGTGTCTATAACCCTGAGGTATATAAGACATCAGTTGAGTTGACCAGCACTAATGGATTTATCATTGATACCCGTGACAGCGCCACCAACACACTACTCAATGTCTACCAAGATATTGTTAGGAACATTGGTTTACTGGCTACACCTACTAAAGAAGGTAGATTGGTAGAGGTTATTGGTGATGAAGGAAACTTAGATGATAACTACTACCTAAAATTTATTGCAGGTCAATGGACTGAAAGCGTGAACCCTGAGGTTGATGTAGAACTAGATTCAAAGACGATGCCTCACCGTCTGTACATTAATGATCAGGGTTATTTTCAGTTTGGTCCTATTGACTATGTAAATAGATTGGTAGGTGATGACGAGAACAACCCTATACCTAGTTTCGTTGGACATGTTATTAAATCATCGTTTTACTATAACAACAGACTTGGATTCCTAAGTGGATCTAATGTTGTCCTAAGTCAGGCTAGGGATGTCTATAACTTTTTTGCCCGTAGTCAGTTAGCAACGGTTGACTCTGATCCTATTGATGTTAATGCTAACTCTACTAAACCTGTAGATTTGTATGAGGTAGTGATACAACCACAAGGTGTGTTGCTATTTGGTACACGTCAGCAGTTCTGGTTAAGTGCCCCGGAAACTGGTGTACTTACACCTACTCGTAGTATTATTAAATCTATTAGTAACTACGAATCAGACATCAACATCTCACCACTTGACCTAGGTACTAATATTAGTTTTATTAGTAAAACACCTGACTACAGTAAGTTGATGGTTATGCAGGGTCAAGGTTCAGAAGTTGATCCTATTGTTGTGGAGATTAGTAAGGTTGTCACTGGGTGGTTACCTAACACCATCACTCGTATGGCAGTCAGTCCACAGAACTCATTCGTTGCTCTTAGTGGTGCGGATGATAGTTACGTCTACATCTACAAGTTCTACAACGACGGTAAGGAAGACCAGATGCAGGCGTGGGCTAAGTGGGAGATGCCTGGTAAGGTACAAGCATTAAACATCTTGAATGATGTAGTGTTTGCTATTACTATGCAAGGTAACCGCTACTGTGCCAGCTGGGTATCCATTAACAGTTTGGATAAATCAGGTCCACAGTTTAGTGAAGATGAACTCAAACCTGGTGGTCCATACCTTGACTTCTTATCTAAACCCAAGTCGATTGTGTTAGATACGAATGGTGATACAATTTTCTACACTAAGTTTCCACTGATTGACGATAAAAAACCTCAAGTAGTTATCACCCTCCCATTCTCCGAGCGAGATGTAATGGGTATTGTAGATGAGATTGACTTAGTTGAAGGGCAACGTCAGTTACCTAGACTAGATGATCCTAATGATCCTGGTTACTACATGGAAGCTGAGCAAGGTGAGGATAGCACTGGAACATACTTTAAGGTTAGAGGTGACTACCGTTCATACGAAACATCTATTACCTTAGGGTATTCCTTTGATTATGAAGTAACCCTACCTAAGTTCTATTTCAAACTACCATCTAAATCTAATACATCTGACTATACCGCACACCTAAATATCAACAGAGTTAAATTTGCTGTTGGATTATCAGGTGCTATAACATTTAAACTTAAAGCAAAAGGTAGTGATGAATGGGTCGATATTCAACACGTAACTGATGCTGATTACTATGAAGCTGATATGGATCCCATCCAATCGGAACGTTTGTTCACCGTACCTATTCATCAGCGAAATACAAACTTCCAACTTAAGGTAACAAGCGATCTACCATTCCCGGTTTCTCTTGTGTCTATGATGTGGGAAGGGCAATACACACCTAGATTCTACAGGAGAACCTGATGTTCAATCCAAAACAGAATAGCCTTTTAGATGATCAGATGATGGCATCTGGTCTGGAGATGAGTATTGATCCAGCTCTGATCACCGCTGGTGTTGGGATTGTTAGAGGTATCGGCAGCATCGCTGGCGCCTCGTCTCAAGCAAGTTCTCAAAGCAAAGCATACAAAGAACAAAAGAAGTATGCTAAGAAGGCAGCAAAAGAGCAGAACAAGTATAACAAGAAACGGTTTGAAGCGGACAAGGAAAACTTCCTCAAGATGAGGGAGTATAACTTCGATACCGCTATCACTAAATGGCGCTACAACCAAGACATCCAAGACTACCAGTACGACGCACAGGTTAAATCGTATAACCGTGATCAACAGAACCTATCAAACATCCTGTCTGCAAATAATATTGGAATGAAACAGGCGTTTGTTTCTGAACAACGGGTGATGCGTGACCTTGCAACTGAACAAGCATTTGCTAGACAAGACTCCTATATCCAGAGTCTACAGACTCAAGGTAAGGCTGCTCTTGGTCAAGCAGGTAGGTCTAACCAACGTGCTATTCAGATGACTGCTGCTGAACATGGGCGTAACCTGGCAATCCTAGATGCTAGTTTCACTAGTTCTATTATGCAGCATGACATGAATATGTTTGACATCGCACTTAACAAGTTCGGTGCTGACCTCAATGCTCGTGCTAATGCAATGCTTCGTCCTGAGAAGCTGCCTGATATTCCCGAGCCTAACAAACCACCTGAACCCAAATGGGTTGAACCTATGAAGATCATTCCGCAGTATGTCGGGAAACCTAATACCACTGGTACTATTATGCAGGGTATTACTGGTGCTGCTGATGCTGCTCTAGGTGTTGTCGGAGCCCTTACCTAATTTATTATGTCCAATGTAAAATTCCAAGGGGCTGCGAAACGTAAAGGGTTCAGTCCCATCAATATGAACAACCAAGCTCCTCAGCGTATCCTGCAGGAAGCGAATAGAGTTGCCGATGGTATGCGTGCTGAGGCGAATGCTGTCTTAGAAGACCGCAATACTCAGTCTCGTGCTATGTCCGAGAACTACGACATCCAACGTAGTGCTGAAGATCGGAACTTCGAGATTGCCATGGGCAACATGAAGTCAGAAGCAGATGCTAGTATTGGTAAAATCAATGAGCGTGCTGCTGCTACAGCATCTATGTATCAGGGTCTCTCTAAACTGAGTGAGACCGCTGGTAAGATTGCTACCACTATCATTGAATCTAACCAGAAGAAAGAGGCAGATGAGTTTAAAAAAAGGTTCCTGACTGATTCTGTAGTCCGTAATGGTCTTCTCAGGGATTGGGATGCCGCCATGCTTCAGAACTCTGCTGCTCTGACAGAAGGGAATGCTACTGCTGTCAGTGGTGAGTTGGAGGGTGCCAGACCTGTTGAGGCATCTCGTGTTGTCAAAGAATTGAGGAGATTCAGTGCTCCTGAGAAGTTTGCTATTGTTGAATACAAGTTTAATCAATTCCCTGCTGAGCTACAATCGGAACTAAGTGGTGACCGAGAGTTCTTTGACCCACAGACTGGTCAGAACTTTAAAGGTACTGAAGCACTTGCTGATGAACGTCTCCATGCTATTGCTTCACAGGCGGTCCTAGATGGATTCATTCAGAAGCATGGATTCGATCAGTTGTCACTAGAATTCATTGCTCCTGCGCTTGATAAAGCACGGAAGTATATGGTCAAGTCGCAGGCACTGGCAGCAAAGAATGAACTGAATGCTTTAAATAGTGAAGCACTGTTTACTGTCAAGCAATCTATCTTGACTACCGGTGAACCTATTGCTGTCCAATCACTTGTCAAATCCAACAAATATAATATTTGGAAGGCACATGGCTTTGACTATGGTAAGACTGCAAGATACTTCCTGGAACCTGCCTATGCTACAGATGCTCATGGTGACTACCTCATGCCTGAAACTGCTAGGCAGGCACTACTGAATACACCGTTCGGTAAGAATGGTGAGACTTTAGGTGATTACAAAGCACTCAATACTGAGTTGCAAAGGAAAGCAAGGGTTGCTAGAATCCAAACCGATAGAGAAGACCGTAACATCAGAGCGTTAGAAGGTGAGGAATTCTGGGAAAATGAAATCGAGAATATGGAAAGTATTTTCGAGAAAGGCAATGCCGCAGAAGACCAACAAACATTCAACACCTTTGAGGCTGAATACTACGAAGAGTTCGGTGAAGATGTAGACCTACCTGAAGGCTACAAACGACGGAAGAAAGAAATCCAGAACGAAAATAAGAACGAAGAATTAGAATTAGTAGAGCAAGCAACATTGGGTATGGATATTACCATGGAACAGGCAAGGTCTCTTACAGACCCTGGTGCCCGTGAAGCTGCTATTGAACTGATTCAAAATCGTGAGGTGGAGGAGTACGGTAGTTCCTACGACAGCATCCTGAAGACAATCAAGGGATACGCTAAGCAGTTGACCGGTTCTGACCTGTCAGCTAATGGTGTCTCTCCTATGGGACAGTTGCTGCTACCTGAACTACAAGCAGACTACAAGTCCTACTATGACACTGAACTGAAGCGTCTTAGTAGTGATGGTAAGGTAGAACTGACACAAGCAGACTATAGTGTAGCATCACAGAAAGCTCTGGAAAAACTACAGCAAGAGGTTGCTGATGGCATGCAGATGGTGGAAGGTTCTAAGTATGCCCGTAAAGGTGAAACTAAAAATAACCTCTATGAATTTCCAAACCTTAACTTAGAAGAGCGTGCTGCTCAAGCACGGAAGCGCTATGGCGCTGCGATTCAAACCTACGGTAAGAGTGGTGACAAAGCATTCGATACTAAGGATGCTGTTCTAAGTCAGCCACAACTCACCAAAACTATTGATACCTATACTAGAACCGGCGTGTTAGACATCCCTCCTGTAATCATGAAGTTATCTGAAATTTCAGGTGAACTTCCTGTCGATATAATTAATCGACAAATTGCCGCATCAGGCAATAAAAACTTAGAACAAATCAAACCACCTAGCTACTACAACAAACTGAAAGGTGAGAGTCCTGCTGTCATCTCTCTGTTCCACAACTCTACGACTATCCGTCAACGTGCACGAGCACTTGCTCAACTGCCTGACAACCTGTCACAACGTATGGGAACATCTGACTTTGACTACATTGTCAATACTATTGCTGGTGTCGAGTCTAGTAGTTATGGTGCTTATGATGCCTATAACCTTGGTGGTGATGACGGTGGTCATACTGCACATGGTTCTGGTAACAGTTCTAAGGACAACAGATTCGGTAAACCTATTTCTCAACTGACTATTGGTGAAATCCGTAGACTGCATAACAGCCAACAACTCTTTGCAACAGGTCGCTACCAGTTTATCCCTGGTACATTCCGTGAAGTAGCAGCTGCTGCAGGTCTCCCCGATAACACCGTGTTCGATAAAAAGACACAAGATGCATTCTTCTTAATCCGTCTCCGTCAACGTGCTAACTTTGGTATGCCTTTGGAAGTAGGTTTAAGACAGGAATGGATTGGTCTACAGAATCTTAAAGAACCTGAATACCGTCGTGTGGTTGAGGCTGCCCGGCGACTCCTAGCTCAATAATTAATTATGGAAATCAATCCAATTTCTGACAATGAAGTTGGAGCAGTAGAAGTACCTGATAACGGTCTGACACCTGAGCAGATTGGACTTATCAATGAACAGGTTGAACTGAGTGAAGAACTCTCTGAAGTACCTGAACCCTCTACGGAAGGTGGAGAAACTACTGCTCAAACTCCATCTGCTGATTCTACGGAACAGCCAGAACCCGAACCTAAAGAACCTGAACAACAGGAAGAGGAACCATTTGATGTTGCTGACCTACCTAACTATCTAAATACCCTGGATATTGATGGTGATGGTAAGACTGATCTCCCCGAGAGCACCCGTGCTGGACTATCAATGGGTTTCGGTATGGTCGATGGTGCTACAGACCTCGTTAACTGGGGACTGAAGACTGCTCTACGTGGTGCACCTGATGCTCCTCAGATCCCTAAGTTCAATGCTTATGAAGACCAGTTGATGCAAGCATCTCGTAGGTTTGCTGCCTATGCTGCTCCTCAAGGTGCTGTCAGTTCTGTTGTCGGCAACGCCGCTAAAGCAACAAAGGCAGGTCAAATCCTTTCCCGTACACCTATTGGTAGGTTTACCCTTGATGCAACTGCTGACCTTGCCGGTGCTGCTGCAGTCACTGAAGTATCGTCATATACTTATGATGATTATAACATGGGTAACATGCTTCAGGATCAAACAGCAGTACCTATGCCTGCTTTTATGGATGGTTTTATCCAAGACTGGGCAATCCAACCTGGTGATACACCGGAAAAAATCAAAGAAAAGAACCGAGCAGAAGAGTTCGGTATGTCATTACTTGGTCCTCTACTAGGATATGGTGTTGACCTTGCGTCTATAAGACTTGGTGCCAAACCTATTGAAATCACAGGTGTGACACAACTGTCTGAAGATTGGATGACAAAGAACAAACCCAAACCTATTGAGTTTGCTGATGATGCTGTCCTGTCTGCCAAGATCAAATCAGACGAAGCGTATGCTGAACTAGGTGAGTACAACCGTTACATCGCTAACAACGATCCTGACATCCCTATCCGTGGTGTCGATGATATGTTTGATGATGCTGAGACGGGTGTCCGTACTGTTGATGACTTTGGTGTTGTCGGTGGTAGTGTAGATGCCGCGCAGATTGCTAACAATGCTGGTACTACCTATGGTCGTATCCGTAATATGATCAGTGCTGGTGCTCTGAAACATGCTGTTAATGAACCTAATGTTTCTGGTGATATTGTTCTTGGTCTTGCTAAGTCATTGAAGGATGCTGACCAGTACGTTGCTACCGGACCCGGTTGGAAGGTTGATTTCGATCAAATCCTTAAAGCTGGTGATGACCTGGTAGTAGATATGATTGACCCTAAGATGGGTCCACAGGAACTCCGTACGATGTTAGAACCATTCGTTTATCAGACTGAAGATGGTGTTGACATCCTACGAGAGAGTGGTTTCCAGTTTGTCCTGGGTGCCACTAAGAAGATGATGTCTGAATACACTGCTATGGATGCAGCTCGTGCTCAGGCATACCTGGTAACCTCCCTGGCAGGTCAAGCTGCTGATATCTCTGAAGGTCTACGGTTGAACCGTGGTGGTTCTGGTGTGAAGTTTGCACAGGAACGTATCAGGGATAACCTGCAGATGATGTTGAAACTGAAGGCACAGACTAACTACTTCAAGAAACAGAAGGCAGGTCTTGCTGACTTGTTTGAACGTAATGGTACTATCCGTGGTGCTGATACTAAGAGTCTAAAGGATAACTACTCTATATTCCAAGAAAACCTAAACTTAGAGATTGCTCAGTTTGGACGAGATCTTGACTTCATTTATAAGGATTACCCTGAACTTGGTGAAGCATTGTCTGAAATGATTGAGGTGACTGACGGTCGTGTGTTCACGATTGATGCTCTCAATGAAACCATGGCAAATAGTTTCAAGCGTGGTGGTGGTATCCGTGTTCTGTTTGACGCTAACCCTGACACACCTAACCTAATTGGTAGTGCTATCCGTGGTAACGTCATGAACTCCATGCTGAGTTCTATTGAGGTTCCTCTCAAAGCATTGTACGGTAACATTTCTGGTACTGTCTTTGAACCATTTAACATGATGGCTGGTGCTATGATGCGTGGTGATTTAAAATCAGTACAAGACTATTGGATGGCATACACTGCTATTGGTGATACCATGGGTAAGAGTCTAGACATGGCAGGTAAGATGTTCACCAAAGCATCACAGAATGATCCTAAACTTAGGAGTGCTACTGATCTTGACTTTTCTATTAAGGTTGACAATAAGATCAATGCAATGGAAAAGGTTGCTCGAATTGAGGCAGACCGTGGTAACACCGGTTATGCACGATTGGTTGAGTTGTACCGTAACTTGATCGATATGTCACGTCATCCTGCAATGCGTTTTAACAGTAACCTGATGACAGGTATGGATGGTATGACACAAGCAACCTTTGCTAATGCAGAAGCAAGGTTCCGTGCTATGGACCTGATGCGTGAAACAGATGGTGCTGTTGATCCTAGTGAACTTGCTAAGATTGCTAACCAAGAGTACAATAAGATGTTTGATGATAACGGTATTCTTATTGACCGTGCTGCTGCATACCAAGCAGATGAGGTTGCTCTTCGTCTTGATAACCCAATGGCTGCTGCCCTTAGAGGTGGTTCTGAGAAGTTTCCGATCCTCAACATCCTATTTCCATTTAAGGGTACGATGACTAACATCGTTAAACAGTTTGACGATACGGCACCTGCACCCTTTACTGCTTTCCAACGTGATGTAAACGAACTGATGCATCATGACGTTGAATGGTTTGCTAACCATCCTATTAAGGTTAGAGAACTCCTAGAGGGTCGTGGCTATAACGTAGACTCTATGACTAAACCGGCACAACTTGCCACTGTAACCCGCCTGAGAGACCACGTAAGAGGTCGTAAGGCAACCACGACTGTACTGATGTCACTAGCAACAATTGCTGCTTCTCATGACCGTATCACAGGTGATGGTTTTTATGACAAAGAGAAGCAACAGTCTCGTGTTGCTAACGCTAACTGGGAACCACGTTCAATCAAACTTCCAAATGGTACATACATCACTTGGTCTAACATCCTCCCACCTGGTGTGGAGAATTGGTTAGCCGGTTGGTTGACTGCTGTCGATAACTTCGATTCACTTGGTGAAAATGGTATGGAGAATATTCATAAGAAGTTCATGCATATCTTTGGTGGTGCTTTGGGTAATGATGCTGGTCTTTCTGTGATTGAACCTATCGTTCAGATCCTCAATGGTAATGAGGCAGCATTACAACGTTGGGCAGCACACCAGTCAAACTCCGCTGCACCTCTTGCAGGTGCTAGGAAAGACCTGAGTAACCTGTTGGATAGTGGTCTTAAGATTTTGGAACCTAACATTATGGATCACATCAAAAACCGTAACCGTATGGTTGCACCGTTTACTGAGGAGCTACCACAACTCACCAACCCACTAGATGGCACGCAACCTAATGACTATGGGTTCCTTCATAGAATAATTAATAAAATCTCTCCTGTTAAAGTACATAACGGTCCTTCTGAACTAGGACAGTTTCTCCATGACATCGAGTATAACCAGAACATGCTGTTTAAGACCTATCAAGGTGTCCGTCTGAAATCATCAGAACGGGCAGAGTTGCTACGGATTGCAGCAGATCAGGGTATCTGGAGGGATGGTGTAAAAAAAGCAAAGAAACTTGCTGATGCTCGTGGTACTATTGCTACTCTCAAAGAAGCACAGCAGAGAGGGATGACCTCTAAACAGATTATGTTGGATGATTTTGATGGTATCTTCACGGAGGTAGATAATGCTAAAGAGGCAGCTGAGGAAGCAGCATTCAATGCACTACCCGGTGATGTTCAACTGCAAATCCAAGATAGAATTGAAGAGAAACAACGTAACCAACTAAGATCACAGGCTGGTAACATCCTTGAACAAGTACCTACTAGGTAATAAACATGTCATGCACTGATTCGTGTGGTTCTTCACAAATTGAATATCTAGGTAATGGCAGTCAAACTGACTTTACCTTTCCATTTACATATATGAAAGAGAGTGATGTTTACGTTGAACTTTTCAACGAATCAACAAGCTCTTGGGTTGATGCAAATGATTCGTCTTGGCTTGGTGCTGGGTCGTGGTCATTTGCTAATGCTACTACAATTAAATTTAATACAGCACCACCCGCTCCTACTGATAACGACATCGAGGAGACAATTAGAATCAGCCGCTGTACTGAAATAGATCCTTTAATTGCTACGTTTAATCCAGGTTCAGCCATTAGGGCACGGGATCTAAACGATAACTTTGAACAACTTCAATCTGCCATTCAAGAGAACCGTTGTGGTCTTGAAAGAAACCTCGGCGATCCTGATGATGTCATTACTCGCTATCAACAGGAGAATGGTGAATGGGTTGAATTTGAAGATAATAAATTAGCTTCATCTGATGCTATTATCGCACGCCACGACTCTTATGTACAGGAAAACGTACCACCTACTGTTGCCTATCAACAAGATGGTAAGTTGTGGGAAAACACAGATGACTGCTGGACTAGTTATTGGCAGAATTCTGTAGACCCAGATAGTGGCGATCCATCTGAAACCTGGGTAGCATATGTAAACACAGGTCCGCGTGGTGAACAAGGTCCTCAGGGTCCACCGGGTCAGTCCATTGTTGGACCGCCTGGTCCTGAGGGTCCTCCTGGTGATCCTGGGCAAGATGGCGGTAATTTTCCTGATGCTCCTGCTGATGGAACCCTCTACGGTCGAAAAGATAACGACTGGGAGGAAGTGGCAACTGTTGCCCAAGCTACATATACCTTTGTGGCACCACTTAAAGAAGTAAATCATGTGGTGTCTCTTGATCTTTTAACTATTCCTAACGCTCCTTAATCATGGCTGTATCTGATACCGATCTTCTGCTAGTCCAACGTGGTACTGTTCCTTACAAGACCACTGCTGATGAACTGGCAAGTTATTCTAATTCTAAAATTGAAGTAGGTCTTAACAAAGACGTTCCTATTGCTTCTGCTTCCCAACTTGGTGTAATTAAAGTTGGTACTAACCTTGACATCGAAGCTGATGGCACACTGAATGCTGTCATCCCTGCTGGTCTTACCTACAAGGGTGTATGGACTGATGAAAACAACCCTCCCTCACCTGCTGTAAATGGTGATTTCTACATCTGGGATGGTGGAGACGGTGTTGTCCTGAACAACGCTCTGTGGGGCGCTGAGAACGGACAGACCGTAAACGAAGGTGATCGCCTGTTCTATGACGGAACTAGCTGGGCAATTGTCGAAGGTGGTGGTGGTGGTGGTCTGACTGAGATCACTGGCACTGCACCTGTTGTTGTATCTGCTGTTGTAGATGGTGAGCAGGATGTTTCTATGCCTGCTGCTACTGCTGCTAACGATGGCTATATGCCTAAGGAAGCTTGGGAAAAGCTTGATGGCATTGAAGCTGGTGGTGAAGTCAACGTTGATCCAACTCAAGCCTATGCAGCCGCTGCAGATAGTGGAACCCTGACCCTGACTCCGGGTGGTGACACTACTGTTCTCCCTTTGGTTGATGACACCAACGCTGGTCTGATGTCTCCTACTGACAAGATCACTTTGGACAACCTTGTAGCTTCTCCTGGTGGTGTTCTCAGTCTAGTTGCTGGTAACGGTATTGAAGTCAATACTGCTGCTGCTCCAGGTTCAGCTGGTACGCCTGAAGTCCTTGTCAAGTTTGCAGGAACCGGCGCTGATTCGACTACTCTTGTTATGCCTGCCAACCTAAATCTTCTTGAAGATCTTAAGTGATTATGACTAGACAAAGTTTTCAATTTCCCGCTAACCCTAGCGATGGCGATATTGTCGTTCGTGGAAATTTGCAAGCTTTCTATAATGCAGCTACTAATACCTGGCGTGTATCGGAAGTACCGACTGCGCCGGGTATCCCTGGTCCGCCGGGACCACCGGGACCGATTGGTCCACCGGGTCAGGGGATTACGGTTAGCGGCAGTGTAGATACAGAAGCAAATCTCCCTGCTCCTAATGCTCATCAATATGAGTTTTGGGTTGTTGATGATACTAATACTCTTTATTGGTCTACTGGTTTAGACTGGACTGATCTAGGTAGTCCTATCCAAGGTCCACAAGGTGTTCCTGGTGAAGACGGCGCTGACGGTACAAATGGTCAAAACGGTCGTGGTTGGTATGATACTAGTGTTGATGAATCTAATGGTGAATATAAAGTCACCTTCCTTAGTAACGATGGTCTGACATTTACCACAGATAACCTTAAAGGTCCGTCTGGTAATGACGGTACTGATGGTAATGATGGTCAGGACTTTAATGGTACACTACCTCTTGCTACTACTTCTAGCGTTGGTGTTATCCAAGTTGGTAATGGTTTAGATGTAGATACTGCTGGTGTCTTGACAGTTGACTATAACGATGCAAGACTGGAAGGTGGTATCGTTAAAACATTCCAACCAATTTATGTTGACGATCTTAGTAACAACCGTGAAGAGGTTGTACTTGTTGACAGCATCCCTAATTATGTACAAAAAAGCATTACGATTGCATTTCCTTCAACTGCTAACCGTGCTATGGTTTGGTGGTTTAATCCTACCCAACTAGCGGGAGTTAGGGACAGTGCCTTTCCTATTCAACTTGCAAGTGGTACAGGTATTTCGGTTTTCCGTGCTTACTTTTATTCTACAATTACTACAAGTGTAGGGAATTTTACTGGTGGAGGTAAGTCAATTTTTAATGCTTCTAGGCATAATTTGACTTTGCTTAATAACCCTAATGTAGATAGCATTAGTGATAGAAATAGTAACTCAAACAACACTAAAATTGATGAGCTGTATGTTCCTATTGGTACTGATCAAATTCAACTTGATCTAAATGTTGATCTTGAATTTGGTAAAGGAAAATGCAGTGCAGGTTCTGTACGTCTTTGCATCTTACCATTTAGAGACCAAGCCGGTCAAGATGAAATTAATGGTGGTCAACCGTTTGATGCTTTAGCGGTAGCTTCATCTAGAACAAGTGAGATTCCTGATGTATATGACCCAGCAACTCCTGAAAATTTATTAGCTGAGCAGTCTAGTGAGCTTCGATATGGTATGGACAAAATCCTATCTAATATTGAGCAAGGTTTAAATGACCCTTATATTATCGATACAGATAAGGATTTGTTGAGAGGCTACCGTACTGATGTCTACAATTTAAGGAATTTGTCTGGAGATGCAACTGATGTATTGAATGCATTGATTGCTATCGGTCAAAATGTACAGACAATTGTTGCATTTAAATTCCCATTTGAACCCTAATGACAATTCAAAACGATGATCTCTTTATCGTTGGTCGCAACGATGAGAGCTATAAAATTACATACGAAGAACTAAAAACTGAACTAGGGACAGGTGGTGGAGGTGGTGCTCTTACACAAACTGGTGTAACTATTACCGCTACTCCACCTAATCAAGTACCAACCCAACTCTTTGCACAAGGTGGTATTGGTCTAGGACCCAGTGGAATTATTGATCCACCTGATTGGTCTTGGTATAAAGATGATGTGCTGATTGATGGTGCAACCTCTGACACTATTGATGTCACAGCTCCAGGCACTTACAAGGCTGTTGCCACTGTTGTAGACCCTGCACTGCCTGAGGGTGAAAATACAAGCTCAAGAGAGCGTTCTATTGGACCTCTGTATGGTGTAATTAGTATGTCTGATTTGCTTGTCTCTACAACTAGTGATAAAGCACCTTCTACTGTTACTCTTACACGGCAATGGACTGGACCTAGTGATGTCACAAATATTAGTGGCAAACCTTTTGGTGGTGGTGATGATTGGCAGGAACCTGAATATCAATTGCTGGTAGATGATTCTGTTGAGATTGATTGGAGTTCTAACATCCCTGTATATAATGTTGATGCTGACATTATTGATGATGTCAAATTGACGTTTAAGAAGCGTTCCTTTGATAATGTATCTGGTAATTATGCTGAAGCTACTGAGGATGAGATTATTAAAGCTGCTCCAACTGGAGCGAACGCCAACATGCACGGTCTGCGGTTTGATGGTGAACGAGAAACTTATTTAAGTAGATCGCAGAAAGATGGAAATAAAAAAGTTTTTACAGCCTCAATGTGGGCTAAATTTACTGATCTTTCTCAAACCATACATTTTTTAGACGCGCCTGGTTTAGCTGGCGGGACACCAAATACTAGCTTTTTTAGACTTCCTAATGGTAGTTTTAGATTTAATTTTACCGTTGACAACAGTGGTGCTTATTACAACGTAATCACATCTAATGCAAACATATTAGTAAATACGTGGGCTCATATTGTTTTATCAGTTGATTTGACAGCAGCTGAAAAGTGTGCAATTTATGTTAATGGTGTTAAACTTACCAACGACACGGATACTTTAGAAGATAAAGAAACAAATTATGGTGATGCATCTATTGATTTAGCTATCGGCGTCAACAACAACCAAGGATACCATAATGGATATTTATCAGACTACTATTTCGTCGACGGTCAAGCGTTACCACCCGAGACATTCGGCAAATCATTTGACGGTAAGTGGGGACCACTGGATAGCAGCGACGTTAAGACGAACATTGGCTACAAGGAATCACCTGCTGACTCTGCCCCGAACTACGCAGAGGAGTGGAGTGCTGGTGCTTCTAATTCTGGTGCTGTGGTTAATGGGCAAATTGCAGATATGTTTGATGGGAATTTAGCTACAGCTTATGTTGTCAATGGTGACATTACAGTCACGGCAAATTTTGGCGCTATTACAAGTGTAGGTGTTGCAGATACAGGTAACGCTGCTGCTAGAGATGTAGAAGTCAATGGGTCTAGTGTTGGGACTATTCCTTCAGATCCTACGAATTCGGGAAATGCACAAACTACTACTTTTACGTTCGGTTCAGTAAACGCTACTTCACTTACTATTAAAAACGGATCTAATAATGCAGTTAATGGTATTTACATAAACGGTCGCATCCTCATCGACGGACCCGCCAACACCTCCCGGGTTTGGAGTGATAACCTAAACGGTGGATATGAAGGTACAGACAATACTGCCGCATTTAATGGAAGCACTGCAGACTTTTCTGGAGGTCCTGGATCTACTGGAACTCCTCCGTACCATCCACTGGAAGTAACATTCTCTCCAGCTCTTAGCTACTCAAACACGCTTGAAGTTTATACAACTGCGGGCACACCTTACATCCGTCCCTGCTATCCCAATGGAGAAACTGGAAATAAAACAGATCTGACCAATGGTTGGACTACAGTTCGGACTGTCTCTGGACCAACGGAACTTAATAAATTAACTGTGGAAAAAGGTGATGCAGCCACTGCAATTATTGCTGCTATTCGTCTAGATGGTGTTTGGCTGGTCGACTCATCCTTTTTCCCTGCCACAGACATCAGCAAGTCTGTTGACTACGCAACCAAGCTGACGGTTGCTAGTGATAAAGACCTTGCTGTAATTACTGGTGACATCTATATGACAGATGGCACACCCAAGCAAGACGGTAGTGGTGTACTAGAGCCTGCTTCTTACACGCTACAGACCAGTGAGATTGCGAGTATAATTGAAAACTTTAATGGTGATATTTTTCAGTCACAAGACTGGAGCAGTAATACCACTGGAGCTCCATTTGCTAGCGACGTAGTAAAGGAAAATACATTTGATGGGGACGTGAGTACAAAGTCTGCACCAGCTTCAGGCTCGTCTATGATTTTAACTCCAAATCCTGCTTTAACCGATTTAGATAAAATTACTGTTTATTATCAGTTAGACACTGGTGCTGATAGCGATGCATTTCTTGTTAATAATGTAAATTACACAAGTGGACTGATTGCTAGCAGTGGTGGCGGTGCATTTAATAAATTAGATATTCCAGAAACTTCTCTTAACAAGATGGAATGGAAGACAAATGCCGGTAACAGATGGTTCTCAATGTCTAAAATTGCTATTTGGAAAGATGGTAAAGAGTATGAATTAGTTGATAATGGAATTGATGTTCCTGGAACAGATGCTCAACTCACCTTCAACACCCCCAACCCCGACCTGCAATACTTCCAGGTTGGTGATGTGGTTCAGGATGGTCTTGGAGACTCTATGATCAACTTTCCGTTTGATCAAGCTAATGGTGTTAATAATATCGGCTCTGCAGGTTCTGCAGCTTTAGTCGGAACAATTAACATTGTTGCAGCACCTGGCACAAACCCACCTGTCACACACGCTGCTTATTTTGATGGCAACTCTTACCTTGAATTTAGTACTACACAACGAACGGCAAGTAGCGATTGGGCACTAGAAACCTATGTTTGGGTTGACTCAGATGCCTCAGCTGCCGTCGCTTTTTACCCTAAACAATCTGCAAACGCATTCAACTTTGAAGGGGGCGACTTAAGAATTGGTGATAGTGGTGGTGACACCGGAATGGATCCACAAGTTACATTTCCAAACGGAAATATCTCAACTAAAACTTGGCATAAAATTAAAGTCGAAAAAGTAGGCACAAAGGCTTACTTAACAGTTGATGATGGCGTAAAAACTGAAGCTAATGCAGCTATTGCTGATTTCTCTATGGGGTTAAAGCGTATCGGCATTGCTTCTACAGCTGACCGTAAATTTACAGGCTATTTTGCTCAGTACCGTTTTGGTGATTTAACTAGCGATATCAAAGTCGTCTCCACCGACACAACCGCCAACACGATGACTGTTGATGGTGGTACTTGGATTGGACAGGATGGATCTGGTGGTGATGGGAGGTATTTACCAAGTCAGGAGTGGAGTGCTGGGTGGCAATCACCTATCCCTGTAAATACATTAGGAGCCTTTAACGGCACTGTTGGTAAAGGTGAGAACAGTTCGGGGAATTCAAATAATCCAGTTCTATGGCGATCACCTATTGCGTTGAACGGTAACATTTCTGTTTACACAGCATCCAATACTTCACTTAATTCAACAATTATTGTTTCTATTTCTGATACAAATGGTACTGAATTAGGGAGACAAACTCTTACAAATATTTCTAACACCACAATTACTAAAGTTAATTTTACAGGTATCACAGATTGTTATCTTGTGAAAGTTGAGATGACAGCTACCAGTAGCTCTCCAGCAGGTAGTATCAACTGCGGGATTGAAGTAAATGGCAAGCTCCTCGTCGACTCATCCGTTCCCGGTGGTGGAGACACAAACGTTACTGGTGGACCCTATACAGCAGAAGGTACTTTCCTTGAAGCTAACGGTACAGAAGTAAGCCTCTCTGCTTCTTCCGGTCGTTGGATTGCTAATAACAAAGCAGGTATTCCCTTCAGCTTTGTGCCCGCTACTCCAACCGTAGATACCGCAGATCAAGTCTGGGGTAACCTTCAAATCATTAACGATAAAGCACAAGTTATCGGTATCCAGCGTGATGACCCTGGCTTCCTTAATGTAACCAACAAAGATTACAGCGTTCAGTTCCCTAGTGTATTTGCCACAGGTCAAGAACCTGATGATGACCTACCACTCGGTACCGCAATCTCAGTCATCGTTAAAGCAGAGAATGGTGCTGGTGCTTCAGTCAAAGAAAGCAACACACTACTGCCGCAAATTCCAAACCCAGAAGGTGCTGCTGGTCCTATTACTGATGTAGAAGGTGCTGGTACTAATGTTTATACAAC
>WLWF01001095.1_pt1 | contig 23798 bp, 19 predicted proteins | sample 6718331 | NCBI WGS metagenome assembly WLWF01 (sample SAMN12718692, study PRJNA515312) | sponge metagenome | isolation source: marine sponge | host: Mycale hentscheli | place: New Zealand: South Island, Marlborough, Capsize Point | collected 2003-05-01
ATTGATGGATATGTATCCATGAAGCCTAAATATTTGCCATCAGTTATTTTTGTTCTATTATAAGGACTTGTTTTTGGATATATATTATTCGTAGCCATTACCAAATACCCGGTTTGTTATTTTGTGATCCACGCAACAACTTACCTGTTGCATACTCTTTAACACTAAAGTCATTACTAATTGTATTTCTACTAACAACAGGTACGCATGTAAGTGTTATTGTAATTTTTGTCGGCACATATGTAATTGCTTGATCTTCTGTGTCAATAAATGTCGCAGGAGGTCTGTTGCCCCCTGGTTCTAATTGTCCGCCTATTAAATTAAGATTAGATGTTGAAGAGGCATCATCAGTATTCGTTGCTCTAATATAGTCAACATTATTAGGCAAGTTATAAGAAAAGTTTGTGACAACAACAGGATGACTATCTAATTGAAATGCACCTAATCCAAAAAAGAAGCCTAACGGAGGAGGTGTGCCATTTGTTGGGTTTTCATCTTGTCCATAAAACATTTTAGTCATTGATTTAAAGAAATGAATCGATGCTAATAAGTAATTTGCTTCAAAAGTGTCTTGTGCTGTAAAGTCCGCAGTTACATTTACTTGTTCTACTGCACTGTTCATGTATTGTTGAATTCTAAAGTTTGTGTGCGTTGGTAGCACTCCGTCATAATTTGCTACATAAGAAGTATTAATTGTAGGTGTATACGGAAACACAACTCCATCTGTCTTTGCTAGAGGAGCCATAATACCCGGAGTATCAGCCTTGTACAGGTAGTTAGCAGTGGGTGCTAACGACATACGAACTCTCCAATCTGCAAGCCTTACATCATTAGTTTGTGGGACAGGATCTGTCATGTACACTTTCTCCAAATATTTCCTAAGACTTACCTATTTGTATAAATAGTAGTCTTACATGATATATTTATCTATTACAAAAACCACTAAATTTTACCCGTTCGACTTGCATTTGGTTAACAAGTCTTGTAGAATAGATATATCGACTCCATACTTGTCGAACTAATTAAACTAGAGGATTATTAATGCCAGCACCGCGTAAAACAACAAATTACCTTAATAATAAGGACATACTAAAAGAAATTCACAAAAGCAAGACATCTTATTGCTACTACACTAAAAAAGACTACCATCAATATGATCTGATCACAGATTTGGATCTTCATAATGACGGTCAAACTGGTATCGAAAAGAGTCTAACATGGGCAGTTAAGCCTGAACAGATTCAACAAGCAAAAGAAAACAAAGCCGCTCGCCTATCAGCAGAGCAAGGCTTGACTGGAAAGAACAAAATTGACCCTGCTACTATTGAAACAGATGGGTTGATATTCAGAGTTATGACTTGGGACCATATTCCTGTTGCTCAAAAGCAACCTAGAAAGGTTACTAAGAAAAAGAAAGCGGCAGACATTATTGACTTTGAAGATGATCTAAGTGCAAACAAAGATTTGTTTGCAGATATAGAAGATAAGAAAACAAAGAAAGAAGTTGAAGACTTAGTTCATGTAAAAGTTAACTTTCCTCCCTTTCAGCATTTTAGATTAGATGCTGAAACAATGTCTACGCATTTAGTTGGCAAGTCACATTGGAAGGGCGGTCTTAAGACTGGTAAGTTTACTGCAACAGATGGTAACCTCACAGACAAGTTAGCACGTATGTATATTATGCTATGTGAAAAGTATGCTATGAAGTTTAACTGGCGTGGATATACTTACAATGACGAAATGAGACAAAGTGCTATTCTTCAGTTGACTTATGTAGGCTTAAGATTCAATGAAGCCAAGTCAGCAAATCCATTCGCATACTATACTGCGGCAATCACAAATAGTTTCTGTAGAGTTCTTAACTCTGAAAAACGTAACCAAAATATCAGAGACGATATTTTAGAAATGAATGGGTTGAATCCTTCATTCACTAGACAAATGAAAGACTACAACGGTTTAGGTTACGAAAAGAAAGCAGAAGCATACTCTGAGTAATTTTTTCGGGCAAACAAGGCATCCAAATGTCTTGCTTTGCCTACCTTTAACATGTATAATAGATGTTGAATACTGGGAAAACTAATTATGTCAAATCTTTTTAAAAAGGCAGCCGTATTCACAGATATACACTTCGGTTTAAAGAGCAATAGCATACAACATAACCGAGACTGTAGTGATTTTGTGGATTGGTTTATTGATAAATCAAAAGAAGAAGGCTGTGAAACATGTTTGTTCTTAGGTGATTGGAATCATCACAGAGCAAGTATTAATATGCATACCTTGCAGTTTGGACTTAACGCATTAGAAAAACTAAACGATGCATTTGAAAAAGTCTATTTTATAACAGGTAACCACGATCTCTATTACAGAGACAAACGTGACATTCATTCAGTCGAATGGGCTAAACATCTTAAAAACGTAGTCATTGTTGATCACTTCATCGAAGAGGGTAACTGTGTTATTGCTCCTTGGTTATGTGGTGATGATTATAAACTTCTCAAAAAGAAGAAAGGTAAGTATTTGTTTGCTCATTTAGAGTTACCACACTTTTATATGAATGCTATGATAGAAATGCCTGATCATGGCGAGACTAATGCTGACCATTTATCTCATTTTGAAAAAGTATTCTCTGGGCATTTCCATAAACGTCAAGCAAGAAAAAATATTTGGTATATGGGTAATGCTTTCCCACACAACTATGCAGATGCAGGTGATGATGCTAGAGGCATGATGGTACTAGAATGGGATAAAGAACCCGAGTTTCATTCATGGCCCGATCAACCTGTATACAGAGTGTACAAATTAAGTGAAGTGTTAGATAACCCAGAAGGGTTGCTAATTAAGAATGCTCATGTTAGAGTACATTTAGACATCGATATATCTTATGAAGAATCAAACTTTATAAGAGAACAATTGATACCACAACATGAGTTAAGAGAAATGTCGTTGATTCCTGTTAAGTCTGACGAACATGCACAAGACTTAGCACCCGGTGAGATTTCTTTTGAAAGTGTTGATTCAATTATTATCGAACAGATTAAAAACATAGAATCTGATTTCTATGACAAGGGTGTACTATTGGAGATTTATCAGTCTATATGATCAATTTAAAACATGTAACTCTCAGAAACTTTTTAAGTGTAGGATCAGTTACACAAGCAATTGACTTGCAGAATGAGGAACTAACCCTCATCTTAGGTGATAACTTAGATTTAGGTGGAGACGGTGCTAGGAATGGTACTGGTAAGACTACTATTATACAAGCAATCAGTTATGCATTGTATGGTGTTCCACTTAACAATATCAAACAGAATAACTTAATCAATAGAACTAACGGCAAAGGCATGATGGTCACATTAGACTTTGAAGCCAATGGCGTTGAGTATCGTATTGAACGTGGTCGTAAGCCTCACGGCATGAAGTTCTTTATTAACGGAACAGAAGAAGAAGACAACGAAGCACAAGGCGAAAATAAAGAGACACAACAAGTTATCGAAGACATCGTAGGAATGTCTTCAGTAATGTTTAGAAACATTGTTGCACTTAATACATATAGTCAACCGTTCTTAAGCATGACACAAGGACAGCAACGTGATATCATTGAACAGTTGCTGGGTATAACTTTGCTATCAGAGAAAGCAGAAAAGATTAAAGTTATTATAAAGAATAACAAAGAAGAAATTCAACAAGAAGAATTTAAAGTTCAAGCCGTTGAAGAAGCAAACAAACGAATAGAAGAACAAATCAATAGTCTCAAACAAAGAGAAAGACTATGGACAGCAAAGATTAATGAAGATATTAATACTTTAAAAGAGCAGATTGAGACATTAGAAAAACTGGATATTGATGCCGAATTACTTGGACATAAACAACTTGCTGTCTATAATGCATTAGTGAAGGATCACGCAGATATTGACAAATTGTTGTTAAGAACACAATCTGATATAGATAGAGAAACTAAATCAATATCCAAATATGAAAAAGAATTAAACATCTTAAAACAGAACAAATGTCACACTTGTGGACAAGATATATGTGATGATACTCATACAAAAATTCTGTCAGAGAAAGAAGAAAGCCTTAATGAATCTACAAAACATGCAGAAGAACTTGCAGAAGTTTATATAGAATTAGAAAAAGAAAAGAACTCATTATTTGAGATAGGAGAAAAGCCTGTTATCTTTTATAGTTCTGAAGAAGAGGCTATCGAACACAAGAATAAAATCAAAGACTTATCAGCACAAGTTAAACGTAAAGAACAAGAAGAAAATCCATACACAGATCAAATATCTGAAATGGAATCTAGTGCATTACAAGAAGTTAACTTTGATAAGGTTAATGAATTATCTCGTATAGGAGATCATCAGAAGTTCTTGTTAGACCTATTAACAAGCAAAGATTCATTTGTACGTAAAAAGATTATTGATCAAAACTTGTCATACTTAAACTCACGTTTGACAAGTTACTTAGACAAAATGGGTCTACCACATCAAGTTGTATTCCAAAATGATTTATCTGTAGAAATTACAGAGTTGGGTAGAGAGTTAGACTTTGATAACTTGTCTAGGGGAGAACGTAACAGACTGATCTTAGGATTGTCATTTGCATTCAGAGATGTTTGGGAGAACTTATACTTCCCAATCAACACATTGTTTATTGATGAGTTAATCGATTCAGGTCTTGACACAATCGGTGTTGAGAATGCTATGGCTATTCTTAAAGATATGACACGTAGACGTAACAAGTCTGTTTGGTTAGTATCACACAGAGAAGAATTAGCAGGAAGAGTTGCTAGTGTATTACAAGTTATTAAAGAGAACGGCTTTACTACATACAATTCGACAAGGGAGTTGGAGGAGTTGTGAGTCTAGCCCTATGGCACTGGCATATTGAAATTAGCAGTAAGTGTACATTAAAGTGTCCTCGTTGCCCTAGACAAGAAGTTCCTGACACATTAGTCAGTACTGAACTCAAATTAGATTTTTTTAAACAAAACTTCCCTGCGTTCTTTATATTAGAACATGTAGAGAAACTAACGTTCTGTGGTGACGATGGCGATCCTATCTATGCACATGACTTCTTAGAAGTCATCCAGTATTTCAAATCAATTAAGCCTAGTATAGCAATCATTATCGTCACTAACGGATCATATAAAAATGAAGACTGGTGGACGAGACTAGCAGAATTACTAGACGAACAAGATCAAATACACTTCAGTATAGATGGCTGGGACCATGAAAGCAATAACGTATATAGAATCAATTCTAATTGGTCTAGCATCATTACAGGCGTCTCTATCATCAATGATAAGTCTAATTGTTATACAGTATGGGACGCAATAGGCTTTAAGTTTAACGAAGATAAGATCGGCGACATGCAGAATTATGCTAGAGACTTAGGCTTTGATGCATTTCAGTTAACACGTAGTACAAAGTTCGGTAAGATATACGAAGACTCTTATGGGAAAGAAGATGCTTTACAACCACGTGATGATTTGTTATCATCTAGTCATAGATTTGAAAGAGAAGTCTTTAAGTTTACAGATAAAACAATTAAAGAACCTTGGATGAAGACAAACATTAAATTGTATGATGAATCTAAGTTAGTAGGAAATGAAAGACCTTTATGTCATATCGGCAATAAAGGTAGTTACATTAATGCAAGGGGAGAGTTTTATCCATGTTGTTGGGTTGCTACAAGATACGGACACAACAATAAATGGAATGAAATTGGCAAGAAATATAATCTACATGAATTGAGATTACCCAAAATCGTAAAAGATAAATTCTGGGAAGCCGACTTTATACATGACTCTTACGAGTGCCAAACAAAATGTGCCCATCATAGGGTAGATAAAAATTATGCCACCGAGTGGTAAGGAGATAACTACATATAATGCCATCACCATCTAAGAACAAAGGATCAGGATTTGAACGAGAAGTTGCAAAATTTCTCAGTGAAACTTATGAAGAAAGTTTTATACGTGCTCCTGGCTCCGGTGCTTATGTAGGCGGCAAGAATCAAAATCGTACAGAGATTTTGCATGAAGGACAAATTAGAAGTTTCAAAGGGGACATTGTTCCTGGAGAAAGTTTTCACAAGTTAAATGTAGAATGTAAGTTCTACGCAGATTTCCCTTTTCATCAACTTCTTTCTGGTTCATGCAGACAACTAGAAGAATGGCTCGACCAGTTAATGGACGTGCATGATGAAGGGGACTTTGACGTTCTCTTTATGAAGTTTAATCGTAAAGGACGTTTTGTATGTGTACCAAGTAAGTACACATTTGTAAGTGATCAGTTCATTTATTACACATCAGATAAACATAGTGATTGGGTAATATTTGGATGGGATCACTTTTTTAAATTCAATAAAGATATATTCAAAGCATACGCAGGCAACACAGAGACCAACTCAGAACCCACCGATGACACCAAGTCACAACTAAACTTAAACACAACAACAACTACAGTAGACTTTTAACATTTAGTATGGTCGTAATTTGTACTCGACCCTCCTCGAGGATGCAGTAACCCTGCTGACGGATTTGGAGTAGTGTGTTATACACAATAAACCGACAAGGCAATCGTTATGGTAGCGAACCTTGAATGAGTTCATATCTACTTTGATTTGATGATATGAAACATGCGTTGCTGAGAGGTCATGCTCATTAGTATGATTGGCTCAACTACAGCCCAGTAAACATTACAGAGCAACCGGTTGCAATTGATTATAGTAACGTAATCGATTGGGGATAATCAACATGGATGACAGGGGGTAATGACCTGAACCGTGGTAGTGTTTGATAGCACTACCATGGCTTCTAAAAGGTAATAAGACTTTAAACATTATCCTTTTAATATAATAGATTTACCGTTTAAAAAAGAAATTACGAATGAACGAAGTGAATGAGTAATTGGGTCTTCTTTGAAGACCCTTAAGAATGTTCTAGTGTTTAGAAGAATGGCATTTGAGTTTTCTTAGTAGTTTCTAAGTGTTCCTCAATTATTTTGTTTATGGCTTTACGTTCTGATAGGGACATGTTAAGGACATCTTCATATGTGGCACCTCCACGCATGTACCAGGATAAAGTCAAGGCGTTTGACTTTAAGCCCTGAGTGTATTCTTCATATTTTGATATCAACTCCCTTATCCCTTCAGGGTCGAGTGAAAGGAGTCTTAGACGAAAAAATCTGATGCGTTCAACGTGAATGGTTGCTTGTACTCATGTCCACATTCTTCACATTTGATGTCTAGTGGTTTAATTGTTGATTTCTCTCTAAGTTGTGTGTTATGATCTCTTACAGTTTCATAAGTTTTCGTATCAGCATTCTTTAGAAAGTCATGTATATGATCGGTGTTAGTCACATCTCCTTCCGGAGTAACAATCTTTACAATTGTTTGAGATAAGATTTCCATTGTTAAAACTGTGATGTCTTTTAATGCTTCAGCACTTGCTAGTGTACGTTCTTGTTGATCTTCAATAGAAGACAGATTTTTATATTTTGCTTGGATATCAAACTGCTTTAGACCTGCTTCATTCATTTCTTTGTACTTTAGGGGTGCAAAATAAATTTCTAACTCATTCATTCTTAAAGGAGTTTTGTAATCACCAGCACCTAATGATTGTAGCAAAACTTGTAGATTAATACCATATGTACCTAGAGCCTTACATTCTTGGTTTTCGCATTCTGATTCTACATCAATTGTTTCTTGTCCACCTGCGGCTTTAATAGAAATCAATACAGTATCTAAATCAGTACTTAATAGTGCCCATGGATTTTTGATTGATGGGACACAACTTTTAATAATCTCTACCATGGCTGTACCATTAAACAATGCATCTGGCGTCTTTGTCGTTATCTCATCAATTGCTGTCATAGGATAGACAGGCAATTCTTTGTTCTCAGGCCATTCGATGTCCTCTGGTGCGTAACTCTCTCCACCTGACGGCAAAGTGATGTGTACTGCTGGCCTACGAAAAAATTGTCGTAGTGGATTATTTTCATTCATGCTCATATATGTTCCCCATAATAAAATACGGTATTTTAAAAAAACTAAATACTAGTGTGATTATATTTAGTATCCCAAAACCATGCTAAATTAAAAATATAGGACAACACTAGATGGATGATTTTTCACCTGAAGAAATGCGAGAATTTAATGAGAATTTAAATTCTATGAATGCCTCTTTGGGTGCATTGAATTCAGGACTACAAAATCTATCTAATACACTTAATCAAACCGCTCAGACAAATAAGCAATCCTCAGATGAAAACGAAAAAAGTGCAGAACGATCATCTTCCGCACAAACAAAGAAAGACGAGAGTCTAACTAAAGCCGGCGAACAAATAAAAACAACTGCTGAAAAAATGGCAGGAGCATTACGAACTGCAACCGGCGCAGTTATTAGTTTTTCAGGTGCATTAGTTTCAGGTGTTGAAGGTTTTGACAAATATACTAGAGCAGTATCAGGTTTCGGAGACTCAGCAAAAGAAACCGGTGACGCATTAGGTGGATTTGGTAAAGTAATAGGCAATGCAGTAAACATAATAACTGAGTTTACAGTTATAACAATGAAGCAGGCTGATGCACAGAATCAGTTTGCAAAAGAAATGAACAGAATGGGTGCTATCGTTGATACAACGACCCAAGGTTTAGCAGAACAAGCAAGAGCCGCAGGAGCAAGTGCAGGTGACTTACAAGAATTAGCCGTAATTATTACTCAAAGTTCTCAAGCATTAGCATCGTTTGGTGCAGGTACTTCTGAGGGTACAGCAAAAATGCTAGAAGTCTTCAGATTATCTGATGACCAAGAAAGAGAAATGCGTAGATACGGGTTAACTCTAAGAGAAGCCCAAGAACAACAAGCATATTATATAGAACTGCAAAGAACATCTGGTATCAATCTGCAAGCCAGAGAAATGACTGAACAAGATGTTCGTATAAAGTCATTACAGTATGCAAAAACATTAACAACACTATCAGAGTTAACAGGTATTCAAGCCGGTCAACTCAAAGAAGAACAAGCCGCAGTACAAGCAGACTTACGTAATAAAATTCGTAATATACGTGATCAAAATGATATCGAAAGACTTAAGAAACAGTTAGATGGCAACATTACTGCTGAAAAAAGAGCATCGATAGAAGCAGAAATAAAAGCAAGAGAACAAGAAATACAAGTCAGAGTTGATGCTGGTAACCAATTTGCAGGTTTATTAGGCAAAGACATGGCTGCCAAAGTGATGAATGTTATCGGTACCGGAGCATTTGATGAAAACACAAAAGAACTAGCAAACTTAGGACTTAATGCCGCGGAACTTAAAGAAAGATTTGCAGGCTTAACTGCTGGTTCAGACGAATACAAACAAGCAGTCGCCGAAACAACAGGTGAACTAGTAGGCGGTGTCAGACGAAATGTAGATAGGTTTGGTAAGTCTATGGAACTTGCCGCTAATGCAAGTGAGATCGGAGCCGCAGTAGGAATCAATGACAGGACAACAGATACAGCCAGACTTTTTGCTAGCCAAGATCAGGCTACGAATAGAGTATTAGAAAGTTTTGATAAAGTATCAGATGCTACAAAAGAAGGGGTAGATGCACAAAAAGATTTAGTTGCTGACTTACAAGTATTTGAAACTAATGTCAGAACAGCCGCAGATGACTTTTTAAATTCGATTAATCCGTTTACAGGTGGATTAGGATTAGGAACTCTTGCTCTAGGTGGATTTACTTTAGCATTAGGAGTTGCGACAACATCATTATATGGCATGGCTGGATCAGGCGCAGGAAGTGGCATGTTAGACATGCTCACCGGGGGCAAAGGTGGTAAAGGAGCAAGAGGGTTAGGAGCCGCTAAAAACTTTTTAACAAAAGGTGCAACTAGATTTGCCGCACCACTAGCCGCAGGAATGTCTATATATAGTGGATTCTCGGAAGCAAGTGAAGGACGAGATGTAGCAGATGCTCAACTCAATGAAGTATTACTTGCAGAAGATTCATCAAAAGCAGAAGTACAACGTGCTAAAGAACAACACGAAATAGACACTAAACAAGCCAATAGAAAAGGAGCCGGCACAGCAATCGGTGGTGCAGGTGGTGCCCTTGCAGGTGCAGCCGCAGGTGCAGCCATAGGATCATTTATTCCAATCATTGGAACAGCAATCGGTGGCATTATCGGAGGAGCCCTAGGAGCAATGGGCGGAGCCTCAGCCGGCGGCGCAATAGCCGAAAACTATCTAAGTCCAGAAGACTTAGATATTTATAATGCTAGTGATGCTGAATATGCTTTAATGACTGCCGAAGAAAAAGAAAAATATAATGAAATCAGAGAGGCTATTGAGGAGCAAACACGATTACAAGAAGAAGAAGCAACACGTTTAGAAAATGTATACAAAGAAAACATCGATGTTATAAAAGATAGTGGTCTATATGACAAAGATTGGTTTGGTGATAGTGAAGTAGACTTTGAAATGCTTGCCCAAATGAGAGATGATGGTACTCTCACGCAAGAAATGCTTGAGGCTATGCTATATGATAATGATTTAAGTGAAGAAGACACGGCACTAGTGCAGAAACAGTTAGATTTGATGAAAGCAAATGCTGAAAAAGACGAAGAAAAAGATAAAAAAGAAAAAGAAAAAGATGTAGCAGAAGTAAAAGAAGAAGAAGTAAGTGGCAGAACATTAGACATGTCTCCTGAAAATCTAGCCAAAATATTTGAAGCAGATTTAAAAGCAACAGCAAAAAGAGATAAAGAAGAACAAGCAGAAAAAGAAAGAGTTGCAGTCGTAAAAGCAAAAGAAGAAGCAGTTAAAGAACAAATCACACCTGAAGTTATTGCTAATGCACTTAAAGAAACTGGAACTGGCACACCTGAAGGACTAGTTGATACAGAAAAACTGTTAGAAACAACACAAGTTGTTGAAAATATGATGGCAGTTGCTGATACTACTGCAAAAACTTTAGTTACATCAGACTTAGAAAAGAAATTAGATGGTGCCCAAGGTAGTAAAAGACACGAAGATTTTATGGCAAGGAAAGAAGAAAGACTTGCTAAAAAATTAGAAGAAGGTGATTTTAAAAACGACACTCAAAAAGAAGCATTAGAACGACAACTGGCTAAAACTAGAGATATACAGCAAGAAAGAGGATATGCTAGTAATATGCTTCCTGAAGGAGTCTCAGTAGACCCAGTAAGTGGTAAGTATAGAGCAAGTGCCGCACAAGTTGGAGAAGATGGCACACAAGTCATGGCACAACTTTTTGATAATTTAGACGAAGCAAAAGAATATACTCAATCAGATCCTTATGCTACTGAATCAGGTCAAAATTTAAGAGCAGAATTAGATGCCAACTTTGCTGAGATGATGGGCGAAGTAGATGCATCTGGAGCAGTCTTGGGTGCACCAGTCGTTGATATTGCACCTGAACCAGCAGAAGATGATGACTTCCATTATCAAAAAGATACAGGAGACGGTCAACTTGCCCAAACTGATACTGGTAGTGGAGAAATGACTGAATTTGAAAAACGTAGTCTAGCCCAACTAGAAAAGCAGAATGAGAGACTTGCTAGAATTGAAAATGCATCTATAGAGACCGCAGATGGTACCCAAAAAATTGCAGTCAACTCGTCAGTTTAACTAAATATATAATATAAAGAGAACCTATACCACATGGCATATACAAAGAAATTTTTAAACAAGAGCGGAGTATCAAGTCCGATATCGGGAGGCAACAGTAATCCTGGGTCTTGGAACGGTGTAGGTGCTTCAGAAGAAGGTTATTCAAATACTGACTTCGGCTACAAGAATTACATGAGTAGACTTCCTGAAGTTTACACAGGACACCCTAACAGAATAGAAAGATACAATCAGTATGAGATGATGGATGTCGATGCTGAGATCAATGCTTGTTTAGATATCATCGCAGAATTCAGTACACAAAAGAATGATCATAATCATACACCATTTAACTTTGAGTTTAGAGATGAACCTACTCCACATGAGATGGACTTATTATCTAAACAGTTACAACAATGGTGTAAGTTAAATGAATTTGATACTCGTATGTTTAAGATGTTCAGAAACGTCATTAAGTACGGAGATCAAGTCTTTGTAAGAGATCCAGAGAACTTTAAACTCTACTGGGTTGACATGGTTAAAGTCATTAAAGTTATTGTTAACGAGAGTGAAGGTAAACTTCCTGAGCAGTATGTTATTAAAGACTTAAACATTAACTTACAGAACTTAACAGTTGCACAAAAAACGAACACAGATTTTGCCGCTAATCCAACAACAGGATTAGGTGGTACTGGTGGCGGTGGTGGAGCAGGTGGAGGCGGATATACAGTCCCATCTATGCCATACAACACATCAGGTAGTAGATTTACATTAGGACAAGCAGAATCAGCAATCGATTCTAATCATGTTGTTCACTTGTCATTAACAGAAGGCTTAGATCGTTTTTGGCCTTTCGGACAATCAATCTTAGAGAACATCTTTAAAGTATATAAACAGAAAGAACTATTAGAAGATGCTATCTTAATCTATCGTGTGCAACGTGCACCAGAACGTAGAATGTTTAAGATTGATGTAGGTAACATGCCTAGTCACTTAGCAATGGCATTCGTAGATAGAATTAAAAACGAGATTCATCAAAGACGTATTCCAAGTATTCATGGTGGGCAGTCTGTAGTTGATGCTACATACAATCCACTATCAATGAATGAAGATTACTTCTTCCCAGTTACATCAGAAGGTAGAGGATCATCTATCGAAGTTCTCCCAGGTGGACAAAACTTAGGTGAGATTGATGACTTGAAATACTTTAATAACAGATTAGCAAGAGGACTGCGTGTACCTAGTTCATACTTACCCACAGGTCCTGATGACAACACAACACCTCTAAACGACGGTCGTGTTGGTACTGCTATGATACAAGAATTTAGATTCAATCAGTATTGTGAAAGACTACAAAATTATATCTGTCAGAAACTTGATGATGAATTTAAATTATTCTTGCGTTGGAGAGGATTTAACATTGATACACAGATGTTTGACTTATCATTTAATCCACCGCAGAACTTTGCCGCTTATCGTCAAAGTGAATTAGATACTGCAAGAGTAAGTACTTTTGGAGCAATGGAAGCATTCCCTTATGTTTCTAAACGTTTTGCACTAGAAAGATTCTTAGGATTAACTGAAGAAGAAATTAATAAGAATGAAAAACTTTGGGCAGAAGAAAACACTGAAGCACAAGATGCTGACCCATCAGGTTCTGATCTTAGAAACATTGGAGTGTCTACAGGAGACTTTGATGCAGATATGGATACAAGTGAAGAAATCGAAGACCAAGAAAACTTAGAAGACTTTGGAGACATGGACGTTGCAGGACCAGTAGGAACACCGGGCACAGCAACTGGTTCAGTTGAAGGCGCCGGAGAAGTAGGTGGCACTCAAGGCGTCTAGTGAAACTTAAACATATTATTACATGTGGTTGTAGTTTCGGTGATGCTTATACTTCATGGACATGGCCACACGTATTAGAATCACATATCAAATCACTAGACTCTAACGTAACCTTTGATCATAGAGGCATGGGTCATCAAGGTCAAGAACTTATACAAAAGAAAACAACAAATGCTATTATAGATGCAATAGATAATGGTATTGATCCATCTGAAATAGGTGTAGTTGTTTCTTGGAGCGGCAATGATCGCAAAACTTGGTACATAACAAACAAAGATTATATTAGTGACATTAAAGATCATTGGGGTACGTCTGGTGGAGATATGTGGCACATACAATTTTGTAATCTTAAAAACAACAACGAAGGGGTTGAAATATTAGAATATAATAATAAAAATGGAAATTATTTTGTTCAATACAATCCTAACGGCGGTTGGTATCACTCTGCATGGAATCATAGAGAACCTAAATTTATTAATGATTATATGATGTTTACTGAACCTGTTACTGATAGAGATTACGATAAACATAACATACACTCATTGCATCTTGCATTAGAAAATATGATTATGTTACAAAATACATGTAAAGTACACGGTATTAAATTTTATCATCAGTATTACATGGATCATACATATAAAGATATTGAAGCATGTAAAGATCACCCTATCCTAGGATATCTTTATAAACAATTAGATCAAACGATTAGAGTAAAGCCAGCAATACATGAATATGTTAAACCTTTCGGCATGACGATATCAGAAGAAGATGTGCATCCTAATGAAGAAGGGCACCAAAAATACTTTGATGATGTTCTAAAACCTTTTTTAGAAGAAAAAAACTTTTTTGAATAAATATTAATATGAAATTATTTGAAATGTTCGATGCGGCAACACCAGGATACCAAGAAGTTGGAGATGACAACTCTAAACCTATTTGGAGAACATCTAGGAAAACAAAACTCACATTGAGTCAAATCAGAAAGTTACGTAAAATGTTAGATGTCAGAAATTACGAAAAAGCAAAACATCTGACCAAAGTTAGAAATCAATACGGGGCAAAACCAGATCCAGAGGCTGGTCCTAGTATTTAATTTCCTCTAGTCAGAAAATCGACAGATTTGTCTGTTTTCGCCTCAAATACACCAAAAACGCAAAAAAGTAGTACTTAAATAGTACTTTTTATAACTACACACTAAATATCTCTACAAAGCCATACTTTATTATATCAGGAGAAAAGTACAATGGAAAACAAGAAATTTGAACAATTAATCGATCTCATTATTAATGAAGACGAAGAACAGGCGAAAGAACTGTTTCACAACATTGTTGTCGAAAAATCAAAAGAAATCTATGAGTCTATCATGGAAGATGAAATGAAAGATAGTGATGACTTAGAAGAAGGCATGGGCGGTCAAGTAGGTGATTTTGCTGAAGAAATTCAAGCAGAAGAATCTGGTGTTGCTGAAGATGCTGAAGAAGAAATTGACGTTGATTCAGAAGAAGTATTCGACATCGAAGGTGATGATGAAGTAGATGCTACTTTAGACATCGAAGCAAACTCATCTGAAGAAGTAGAAGATGCAGTTGTAAGAATTGAAGACAAACTCGACACATTATTAGACGAGTTTGAAGAACTCATGGCAGATGAAGATGAACTCAAAGGCCGTGATGACGAGATGGATGCAGACTTGCATGACATCGAAGACGAAATTGAAGACCAAGAAGTTGACGTAGACGTTTCTGTTGATGATGAAGAAGTAGTTGCTGAAGCAATTAATCTTCCTAAAGTAACAGCACATATGGGAGACAACGGTGAAAACACTAAGTCCCCTGTAGACGCAAACTCAGGTCAAAAAGGAATGGACTCACACCCAGTCGATTTTGACAAAGGTAGTGATGAAAAAGGACGCCCAGCTCCGACTGCTAAAGACGTAGATGGTGCTTCTTCATTCCAAAACGTTCCTGGAAACAACAAAGGACCTAAATTAAGTCCTGCTCCAAAGCCCGTGACATCACAGGCTGAAGGTACGAACACTAAATCTGTAATAGATTAAGGACTGATACAAATGGCTTTGTATCTTAAAGAACACTTATCATTCGACCGTGCTGAAATGATGGTCGAATCGGTAAAAGAAGGTGATTCTAATTTGAAGACTCTTTATATGAAGGGTATCTTCATTCAGGGAGGGGTAAAAAACGCCAATGAACGTGTTTACCCCGTTTCTGAAATTAAAGACGCCGTAGACACACTCAACGAACAAATACAAGAAGGTAATTCTGTATTAGGCGAAGTTGACCATCCCGATGATTTAAAAATTAACTTAGATCGTGTTTCACATATGATTACTAATATGTGGATGGATGGACCTAATGGCTACGGTAAATTAAAGATTTTACCAACTCCGATGGGTCAGTTAGTTCAGACCATGTTGGAGTCAGGGGTAAAACTCGGAGTATCTAGTAGAGGTAGCGGAAACGTTAACGATTTAGATGGCCGAGTCAGTGATTTTGAAATAATCACTGTAGATATTGTTGCCCAACCAAGTGCTCCTAATGCATACCCTAAAGCAATATACGAAGGTCTTATGAATATGACCAACGGACATAAAGTTTTAGAAGTTGCAAGAGAAGCAAGAGGCAATAAACAAGTAGAACGGTTTTTGAAGGACGAGGTAACTCGTCTTATCAAAGATTTAAAAATCGACTAAAATAGAGGGGAAAACAGCATGTTAGATGCTATCAAACCATTAATTGATTCAGGTCTTATTAATGAAGATGTCGCAGGTGAATTAGAAAGCACTTGGGAATCCAAGTTAACTGAGGCTAAAGATCAAGTTCGTGGTGAACTTAGAAATGAGTTCGCACAAAGATACGAACATGACAGAAGTGTGATGGTTGAAGCCCTGGATAAGATGATTACAGAATCTCTAACTGAAGAAATTAAAGAATTTCACGAGGAGAAGACTGCAATTAACGAAGACCGCGTAAAAGCAAAAATGAAACTTAAGGAAAGTGCAAAGAAATTTAACAACTTTATGGTAACTAAGTTAGCAGAAGAAATTAAAGAACTACGTGCAGACCGTAAGGTTCAGTTGGAAAACCAAGATAAACTTCAAAAGTTTATTACTCATGCATTGGCTAGAGAGATCAAAGAATTTGCTCAGGATAGACAAGCAGTGGTAGAACAACGAGTCAAGTTAGTTGCTGAAGGTCGTACACAATTAGAAGCATTGAAAGAGAAGTTTATCTCTGAAAGTGCCTCAAGATTGAGTAAGTCAGTATCATCTCATCTAAAAGGTGAATTATCACAACTTAAAGAAGATATTCAAATTGCTAGGGAGAATAACTTCGGTCGTAAGATTTTTGAAACATTTGCAGGTGAATTCAGCACAACTTATCTTAATGATAAGGCTGAAACACGTAAGATTGTTTCTGACTTGAACGACAAAGAACAAGAACTAGCAGAATCAAGGGTTCAACTTGCGAAAGCACAAGAACTCATTGAATCAAAAGAACGTGAAGTTAACATTATTAAAGAATCTACTCAACGTGAAAAGACTTTAGACAGTTTAGTGTCATCTTTAAACAAAGAGAAGGCTCAAGTAATGCGATCTTTATTAGAAAGTGTTCAGACGCCAAAACTGAAGAACGCATTTGATAAGTATTTACCAGCAGTATTGAACGAAGGAAGTACCAAAGAGAAGACTGAAAAGGCTCCTCTTACTGAATCTGTTTCAACTGCACAAACAGGTAATAAATCTGCCAAGAAAGAACAAGAGGTTGAGGTAGATGACAGCAATGTTATCGATCTTAAGCGCCTGGCAGGGCTTTAATTATAAACTAGACATAGAAATTTAGGAGAAAATAACCATGTCACAAGTACTCTTAGAAAGCCGTTGGGACGAGACAAAAGACGCCCTGTTAGAAGGCTTAAAAGGCACTCGCCGATCAACAATGGGTGTTATCCTTGAAAACACTCGCAAAGGTCTCTTAAATGAGAATGCTACCGCAGGTAGTACCTCTGCAGGAAATATTGCTACACTTAACCGTGTAATCTTACCAGTAATCAGAAGGGTTATGCCTACTGTTATTGCTAACGAACTAGTCGGCGTTCAGCCAATGACTGGTCCTGTTGGACAGATTCACACTTTACGTGTACGTTATGCTCAGTCTTTGACTGACAACTCAGCAGCCGCTACATCTGTAACTGCTGGTGAAGAAGCATTATCACCATTCAAAATCGCACAGGCGTACTCACGTACAGCCCAAGGAACTGCGACTGCGAACTCTTATACAGGTGCTGATACAGCAACTTTAGAAGGTAACGGTGGTAAGCAAATCAGTGTGCAAATCTTAAGACAGGCTGTAGAAGCCAAGTCACGTAAGTTACAAGCACGTTGGACTTTTGAAGCCGCACAGGATGCTCAGTCTCAACACGGAATCGATGTTGAAGCAGAAATCATGGCCGCTTTAGCACAAGAAATCACTGCTGAAATTGATCAGGAGATTTTACTATCTCTTAGAACATTGGCAGCAACTGAGTTCACATATAACCAGGCAGCGGTATCAGGTACTGCTACTTACGTTGGTGACGAACATGCCGCATTAGCAGTTCTAATCAACAGAGTTGCAAACTTGATTGCACAAAGAACACGTAGAGGCGCAGGTAACTGGGCTGTCGTTTCTTCTGCCGCACTAACTGTATTACAATCTGCTACTACATCAGCATTTGCACGTACAACTGAAGGTACTTTTGAAGCACCTACTAACACTAAGTTTGTTGGTACGTTGAACGGCGCTATGCGTGTTTTCGTTGATTCATATGCTCCTGATACTCAAGCAGTATTAGTTGGATACAAAGGATCATCTGAGACTGATGCGGCGGCATTCTACTGCCCATATATTCCATTAATGAGCAGTGGTGTTGTACTAGATCCATCAACATTCGAACCAGTCGTTTCATTTATGACACGTTACGGATATGTAGAGTTAACTAACACTGCATCATCATTCGGTAACGCGGCTGACTACGTTGGTGAAATCGCAGTTCAAAACTTAACTTTCCAATAAGCCGATTATTATATAATCAACTTATTATAAGTTTTAAGGAAGAGTCATTAGGCTCTTCCTTTTTTTGTGGTTGCCCTTTTCTGTAGTAAATACTTGACAATATTAACCAAAGGTTGTATAATAGTAAGATAAGTTTGGAGAACACATATGGCGAAAAGAATCTTTAGAATTGAAGCCGGCAGATACGGCGGAGAAACAGTAATAGGCACAGTAGACGAAGAATTTGTCTCGGTAATGCTAGAAGAAGACCAAGAAGAACTCATTGATACCTGCACTAGTGCTGATGAAGAGGACTTTAAAGGAACACTTCCCTATGAGGGTTATTATATGTGGGAATGCGATGACATAGAACATCTTAATTCAGCATATGCAGACAGTGGATTTATTGTTACTGAAGTAACTAATGAAGAGGACAAATACGCATATTCAGAAACTGAAACTGATTTTGAACCAGTAGCATGTCTTTATGGTAGAGAAGCATATTCACAAAACAGTGAGCCTGATTGGGACGACATTGACAAAGAAAAAGATGATTATGTTCCTGTGCTAAGTTTTCACAGTTCTGAGAAAGGTAATTTTGGTTGCTGGTTTATAGAAACAGAAGGTGAACCATTTGACAAATATAAATTCACATATGGTATCGTTGAAACTAATATGGGAGAATTTATTGATAGAGTTTACTATGATGGTAAAGAACTAGAATGTGAATATGATTATTCTGATAGCATCGGTAAGGCTTATTATGCAGAAGTAGGCTGGTTCAACAAAAGATGGCATGATAGTTATGACAAATATGATGAAGATCAATTAGACTCTATCTACTGGGAAGACTTTGCAGAAAATGTAGACTATGAAAAGAAAGAAGCATCTACTACTGTACCTTTAAACATTTCAGCAGATGAAATTGTAGGAGAAGTAGGAACAATCGAAAATCCAGGTGACGTAGATCCTAGTATTGAACCAATTATTGAACCACCTGTTGTTAGTGAACAAGAAGCAGATTCATACAAAGAACTACAAGATCAACTAACTCAACTTAATGGTCACGGAGATGGTAGAGGGGAAGACGGCGAAGAACTTTAATGGCTAGATGTCGTCCAGAAGACTGTAATTTAGAAACAGACAACTTAACTATAATTTGGTACCATAATTATTCAGGTGGCAAGTTTATGGCGAATTGTCTGAGTCTATCTGATCATGGGTTATTCGGTCACAAAGAAATGACTGAAGCACAACTCAAAGGAGAGTTGTCTCCTGATGATAAATTAAACTATTTGTTAGGTCAAATAGATGAAATCGAAAAAGGAATTTTTTGGACTGATCTCAACATATCAGATAATAAATTTTTTGGCTTCAATAAAAAAGATTATATTGATCCTTGGAGAGGTATATCATATCATAGTTATGTCAAAGATGTCTCTTATAGTGATTATAAATTTTTTATAGCATCACACTTCAATCCAGAAGTTATTGAAATCAAAAAGATTTGGAAAAACGCAAACATTATATTGTTTACTCATCCTCATGGGTATGTTGAAAAAAGAGCAAAAAACGATCCTAAAATCAGTGTTTTTTATGACAGACTTGTTGACTACGAAGATAATATAGCAGAAATGAGAGCATTGCCTAATGTCGTGTATGAATTTGATGTGCGAAAGTATGAGTCTGAAACTGAAACGTTAGATGCAGTCAAAGAAATGTATGATATATTAAATATCAAAGGTTATGATAGAGACAAACTCTCTGTATATTATAATCACTGGTATAATAAGATAGAAGAAATTAAATACGAATCGTAGAGTCTACAGACATCTCCATTTGCTTCTTACCCTCTCGTAACTTCTTGTTGCGTAGTCTACTACAGTTAGCACAGATTGTCAATATATTTTCTTTTGCTTTGTTGTTAGGATCAAAATCTCTGTAAGCAATGTCTAACTGAATCAAATCTTCAGGTACAAAACCACATTCAATACACATAGTATTTTTCATTGGTATCTTTTTATTATAGATTGCTTTAGCACAATCTGTACAATATTTGTGCCATTTTTGAAAGCCGTGTTTACTAACACCGTTTGGTTTAGCAAAAGATATGTTGCAGTTAGCACATTTTGGTCTTGCTGGTTGTCTTGTAAGCATAATTTTATTTATTAAAAAGATTCATTGGGTTCTTTTTTATGAGATCATTTTTATTATATCAGCATAAATACAGTACATAACTAATGGAACTTATACATGGCCGCAGACAAATTTAATTCACTAACTGGTTATTCAGTAGGATTACCCGGGATAGACGTAATTGCCGCAAATGGCAATGTAGTTACTAATCATAACTATCCTCAAGGAAACGTGACATCTAACAGTGTTTACGCAAATAATTATTATTTTTCTAATGGTCAACCATTCACAAGTGATCCAGCAGGATCAAACACTGAAGTCCAATTTAACAACAATGGTGAATTCGGTGCTAGTCCAAATTTAGTGTTTGACACAACTACAGCAACATTAATATCAGAAAATTTTACAGTTACAGGAAACTCATTATTAGGTGATGCACAAAATGTATCAATATTAGGTGGAGTTAACGGATATGTATTACAAACAGACGGCGCAGGTGGATTAAGTTGGACTGCACAATCAGGTAATGGCGGAGGCGGCAATGGTACGCCAGGCGGATCCAACATGCAAGTACAGTTTAATAGTGCAGGTTCTTTTGCTGGAGATGCAGGTTTCATTTATGACGTAGATACTGATTTAATGTCAGCAATTCATATTGCAGGTGAAGGTGGAAACTTATCTAATCTAACTTATTCAAACATTACAGGTATAGGAAACATATCAGCAATCAATCTTACAGGAGCAGACAATACTGTTTTATATGCCAACGGTGTGTTCGCAGATATCTCAGCAGGAGCAAGTGCAAACTTTGCTAACTATGCAGGTAATGTTACAGTTGCTAGTCAACCAAACATAACTTCTGTGGGTACATTAACAAGTCTTCAAGTGGGCGGAGGATTATCTGTAGTAGGTAACATCGGCGGAGCCAATATTGCAATCACAGATACTGCTACATTTACTGGTCCAGTAGTCATTGACTCTCTTGGTGATCTTACGGTATCAGGTAATGCTAACTTACAAACTTCGCCTAACATAGAACTTCCAGTAGCAAACTTACACATTGATGGTGGACTCAACGGATATGTGTTAGCAACTGATGGATCAGGAGGTTTATCTTGGACTCTTAACTCCGGAGGCGGAGGTGGTGGATCACCCGGTGGTGCTAACACACAAATGCAGTTTAATGACGGTGGATTATTCGGCGGAGATGCCAACGTAGTTTACAACAAAACAACAAACACAATGACAATGGCAGGCACTCTTGTTGCAAACAACATGACTGTCGGATCAGGTGCATACTCATTCAGAACTACTAAAGTTAAGAACGGAGTAACAACTACTACTTCAGCAGTAGAAATCTGTGCAACAGAAGCATCTACTGTATCTGCTATAGACTATACAATCGTTGCTACTGATCCAGCAAACTCGTCCAGACAAACAGTAAAAATTACAACAGCAGTATACGGAACAACAGTGAACTACTCAGAATATGCAACGATTTCTGTGGGTTCATTACTTGCTGATTTTGAAGTAACTTATGTTCCGGGAGATGCATTTAGAGATGCTCAAGTGGTACTTTACGCCACACCAGCAACTACAAATGAAACTACTTACAAAATATTATTAGAAGAATACTCGTCTTAAAAATAATTTAAAAATAAAAGGTAAAAAAAGCATTAGTTAGCAGTTAATTTCTGCTTTAAAATATAAATACTATTATAGTTTACGGAGACCAAACCATGGCAATCAAAGCATTTAACTCGGTCGCGGGATTTTCAGTAGGAGAGACCCCGGCCAACATAATTTTATCGAACGGTTATATCACTACAAATGGAGCAACGTTTACAGCAAACATTGCGGCATTGGGTGTATTAACCGACAACTTATATTACGCAAACGGCGTACCCTGGGACTTACAAGAACCAGCAGGTGCTAACACTCAAATCCAGTTCAATAATGATCAGGACTTTGGAGCATCAGCAGACTTAACATTTGATACGGCTACATCTAATTTAGATGTTTCTGGTAATGTTAATCTAACAACTGGTAAGTACTACGGTGACGGTTCTGCATTAACAGGTATTGATGCAACAGGTATACAAAATGGAACATCTAATGTTCGTATACCAGCCGCAGATGGCAACATTGAATTAAATGTTGACGGCGGGCTAACAGCAAATATCACTGGCACCGGAGCAAACATCGACGGTACATTAAATGTAACAGGTATTGTTACTGTACCTAGTAGTACTGGAGCAATTGATGTTGCATTAGGAACACCTACTCAAGGAAACCTAACATCTAATGCATTAACTCTAACAACTTCATCGTCGGTCTCCAATTCGATTGCACAGTTGAACGAAGTATTAGGAAAATTAGTTCCTGAAAGCCCAGATAACTTCCCTGGATCACAAAGCATTACGATTGCAAGTACATCTTCATACAGAATGGCAGATAGTTTCACTCAGCCTGACAACACAGCAGGCGGATCAGCGGCAGTGGCAGCAGGTACAACAGTATCTAAAACACGTAGAGCATCATCATATAATGTTAATGCGATTACAAACACTGGCCCTGGTGATAACGGAACGATTTCTGTTCAAAAGAATGGTGCAGCCGCAGGTAGCAGAACTTTAACTACTTCTTTAGACGGTGACGGAACTTACAGTGACTTGATTATTTCAAATAACGTAGACTATAACTCTGTAAATTCAAATGTAGCGGCAGGCTTCTGGTCAGTCTTTACAGCAGACGCATCAGGTACTGTATCAGACGGATGGAACGAAGTATTAATTGATGATACTGCAACGACATCTACAAACAAAGAAACTTGGTACTATGATTCATCAGCTCCTGGTACCCCTCAGTTTACATCAACATCATTTACTGCACCGGGTGCACCTAGTTATACATACAGTTCAACTGTACCTCACTATAACAACACAAATGATTTTGCTATAGCATTTAACGTAAACAGATTATCAGGCAACATGTATCCAACAAGTGATACGTTTGTTACAGGATCATCAGGCGGTGCATTTAGTTCACCTAGTAGTGTAACATATTCAACTGCTGGAGTAACAACTCCGTTAGCGGCTCAGTTACACGTAGCATCAGGAAGTCAAGCAGTAACAACATCTGCTTC
>WLWF01001098.1_pt1 | contig 23732 bp, 26 predicted proteins | sample 6718331 | NCBI WGS metagenome assembly WLWF01 (sample SAMN12718692, study PRJNA515312) | sponge metagenome | isolation source: marine sponge | host: Mycale hentscheli | place: New Zealand: South Island, Marlborough, Capsize Point | collected 2003-05-01
GTGAATACCTGTTCTCTCTCTTTATTCATTTCAGGGCTGACAAACATACTTTCATATGCGTAATAATGATTAAAATCTTCTATTTCAGAAAGTGTCTTACCACCAACTGTAAGTCTTACACGCTGTAGTAAAGAAGCAACTCCAATATTAATAGGGAAAGTAGCAGTCTCACCCGCGCCTCGGGAGGAAAATACATTACCATCAAGAGCAAAAGTAAGTCGGGAGTTAGAATGTAAAATACCCTTATTTGTAAGGATAAATCGGCATTCATTCTGTGAAAATGAAACAGGTTCTAAAATCTCAGTAGCAACATCAATTGCTGTGTCAGTTGGGATAGTTCCAATCTTCACTAAATCCGGAATAGCATTAGCGCCGGCCGGGCTTCCCTGATTAGTCATAGTGTCAGCAGAGTTATTTATGGTAGTCATATTTTTATTATATAACTTATAAAAAATAAAAATAAAAAATAAAAAAATTAAAATTTATTTCACGTTAGAGTTAATAAGTCTATGACTTATTTCATCACCTGAATACCACTTGGAGTAGAGAGAACAGTCTGTTTAGAATGAACAAAAAGGAAAATAGATTGAGGACTGTCAGTAGTGAGGCGTAACTGAAGTTGCATCCCAAAGGGAACATTCTCAAAAGAAATACCCTGATCACTAATACTGTCATACGCAATACCAAGACCGAAAGCACTACCACCATCCTTTAGTTCTTTTGCCTCCTGATATGAAGTAGTCATATCAAAATATTTATAATTGTTACTCATAACACTTGTTCTTGATACCTTGGCAAATCCCATCACAGAATTAATATAGTTTCTTGCTATTTGGCTGTCAATTGTAGTATTATCTAAATCCCCCTTTTGAGTTGTATCAACATTATATTGTAGAGGGTAGCGCTCACCACCACGAGTGAATACTGCCTGTTCTATTACCGCCGATGTTCCATCACTATTAGTAAAGGGAAGCGTTGCTAATCCGTCCTGTGATAAGTTATTGATATGACTTGCAGGGACTATATTCATGTAAGCACCCAGCACCTTGGAGAGGGCAAGGTTAAAATTAAGATTAGCGTTCGCTGAATTAATAGTCTGATAATACGATGTAATAGAATTATATACAAATGTATTTGTTGTCTGTGACATCAGTTTAGATAATTGATCGGGGGCTGGAACCATAGTTTCACAAATAAGTCTAACATTAGATAATTCATAATGAGCATTAAGGAGATTAGTAACACTAGTATTTTTTGAGAATAATACATTACTATCAGGGGCAAGTTGTATTTCTATGCGAAGACCACCTACTCCCCAAGTTCCGGATAGAGGGATTGGTTCTTTGCCTAAAAATAGACCGCAAACAAGTGGAATACAGAATTCATTCTTTCCGGTGGCATCATCAGCCTGAGTATTAGTAATAACACCTAATTCCTGACCTTTAAAGTTAGGAAACCGAAGAGAAGTTTCATATGTGTGTCCTACGAAATCATCAACAGATTGAGTAACTGATAAATATGAACTCATCATACGATTGTGATGATTGATGTGTTCCATCACTTGACTTGATTTTTGACTGAAAACAGTAAGTTGATCTACAACTGAATTAATACCGAGGCGTTCATTCATACGGATACCGTCTGATTCTACTGGTAGCGTAGAACCAGCCGCATCTTTCCAAACAGTAAATTCTCCAACTAACCGAATGCTACTTGGTAGAACATACCTATCCTGTTCTCCTAGTAAAAACTGAATAGTAGGCTGACCGTTGTAGTAAGATAACTTACCATCCGCCGTAATATTGGAAGGGACTATCTCTTGATGAGTTGTGTAACTTGTCATTTATATTTATACAATAAAAAAATATAATAAAACAATTTTAAGAATTTTAAAAACCTGATAATGTAATAATTACATTTTGCGTAGCATACCTTTGGTTTTTTAGATTTGGACTTGGATACTATTTCCACTAATTACAATCCGGCGTAAGTGTGCGCACCAAACATTCCATAGTTTATTAAAAGCAGGAGCAGCAGTTTCTTGATACTCAACCTGTAATTGGAAATCTTTACCTCTCGTATCATAGACACCATCCTGTAGGGATAATGCCCTACCAATTACAAAGTTCTTTTGGAAGTTGAGCATAGAGTGAGGCTTAATCCCACCCATCACTAATGCCTTTTCTAATTCTATGAGAGGTTGCTGATCTATTGATGTTTTAGAAGAAATCTTACTACATTTAACCTTACGAGATGGGTTCAGTTTTCCATCATAAAATAACTGATATTGAGTAATATTATCAGTAATACCAACAAGGCCAGCACGCACCGACCTGTTTTGATTTCTACCGTTCTTTTCAGCATATCGGTCATAATATTCTACTTCAGTTCCAGTTCCCATCATAACGGCTTTTTGAGTATATACCGACGCATCAGTTGGAATTGCTAAAACAGATTTAGCGCGAGATTGAGTGAGTGGAACTCGTAGAGTAGTGAGTTTTTCGCTGCTAATCTGTGAAGTCTTGTAATTAGTGTAAGATAAGAAATCATAATTCATAGCACCGCCCTCCTTCATCATAGATGCAAGTTTAGACTTGTATCCTGCGGGCATCTGAACCTGCTGAACTATAAATTCACAATCAGTCAGTTTATATTTAGGCAACCACTCAGCATCCGTAGAACTATCAAGAGATTTATCAACAACAATAAAATTAGCATCCATCGCATTGGTGGGGATATATTTCTCTACTAATGTTATCCTTGCTGCATTAATAGTTGTTCCTGCATCATAATAAATTCCATTAATAGTTCCGTATGAAGTAGAATTAGTAGAAGGATTATCAATAGGATTAGTAGAAGCATTCACATCAACAAATCCAATACGCTGACCTACAGTAAATGGAATTTGTGAACCCCCAACAGAAGCATTAATACCCATCAAATTGTCTCTCCTAACAAAGAAACTCTGAAATCCCGAACCATTGGCTGCTTTTGGATACTGTGGAGATGAGTTAGGATTAGCAGGAGCAGCCGTATCAGAAGTTCCATTAGAAGATAAGAAAATTGGATTGGCAAATAACTTTCTGTTAAGCATAGTAGTATCAGGAGTTCTTAAGCAATGCTTTGCTTCTTCTAAAATAATTTCTACAATTAAACCATCTGTAAGACCAACTGGGAAAATCTTATCATTTGAGAAAATACCGGTATTGAGTGGAAGTAAGCACTTACATTTCTTAAATGTTGGTTCGGATGCGGTTCGGTCGCCCGTTGCGGGAGCATCATAATAAGGATTATTAGAAATATTATTAGCGGTATCCTGACGCATTCCAGTAGTAGAGCGATTGCGCTCATCATAATATACACATCCTTCAGTTAAACCTCTCTTCTGCCTGATAGTATCATTTAACTCATAATCATACTTCACAGCAGTTAAAACATTGTAATTTTGGTATTCCTCAAGTAATACACGACCAGCACCTCCCGAATAGATACGAAGGTCACGAATTAATACCTGTCCACCTAACTGACCATCTAACTGAAGAAATGATTTATGAGTAGTTGGATTAGATAATTCTACATCAAACTTAAGATACGATTCTTTCGGCTGGAAAAAATCAACTGAAGCCGGAATGTGAAATTCTACCTTCTGTCCGGGGTCATAGTCTAATCCGTGTTCAGCCGGAACTGCGATTTTAGTTTGTCCTATAGGGATTTTATCTTCTGCGCTCCAAAAATTTGCCATTTATATTTTATAATAAATAGAAATAAAAAATATTTATATCAAAAAATTAAAAAAACTCCAAAATGTAATAATTACATTATGCTATATGATCAAGTGGATTATGACTCATATTACCAACAAAACCTAATGAAGTGAATGCTTCGGTTTGTAAAGTTGATCCAGGAGCAGTTGGCTTTGATCCTGCCAGTGGTTTGCCATCAGGACCAAGTCCTGCTGATTTATCATCTGACTTTTGATCTTCATATTCACCTATGACACCAGTTATTGCTCCTGCTAAATTTAATGCTGCTGCAAAAGGAACTAATAAACCACCTGATGCTGCGGCCGCTATATCAGCCGCTGCCCCTGCTTCATTTAAAAATCCCGACGCTTCTGAAGCACCGCTTTCACGGACAAGTTTTCCAGTAGCAGTATCTGTCCTATCAAACATAGATTTTCCACCCGATTCGGCTAAACTTGATATTTGACCTACTGCTGAAATTATACCCCCTGCTGCGCCAGTTGCTTTGCCAGCGAATGTTCCAAATACTTTTGCTGCTTCTCCACCACCACCTGCTACCGTAGTGAGATTTTGGACTATACCCTCTACTCCTTGTAAATCACCGCTAATTCCTGATGCTTCACCACCTACTTCACGTAATCCTGATACAAAACCGGTGGCCGCACCACCTACTCCTGATGCCGCAGAACGAGCAATACCTGCGCCGGCCGCCGCTCCTTCCTCAACTCCTTCTGCTGCTGCCGAACTTTCAGCAAGAAAAGATGATTGGGCTGCTTCGGTGAGGGGAGTTGATTGGGATGTTGCGGTTGATGCCGCTACACCCGAGCGCGCTAAATTATAGGCGTCTCGTGCCCCTCCCGCAGCCCCTTTTACTCCTCCATATACTCCCTTTCCACTTTGTATGCCATCATTTAGATCGGGTAAATCTTTTGCGACATCAAATTCAGTATCTGAACTATCTTCTTTTTGTCTATCTCTAATTTTATTATTAAAATCTGTTAATTTGCTTTGATAATCTAATGATGCCTTTTCTTCATTAAGGGCTATTTGGCCGTGAAGACTGTTCGCGTGCATAATAGCGTCAGAAATTCCATACATTTCCATTTTTTATTTATAATATAATAAATTTATTATTTTTCAGTCGTTAATTGTAAATCTTCACTATCATCTAATGTTGGAACTTCACCTATGATATTTTGGCCTTCTGCTATTAATTCCTCAAAGTTACGATATGCTTTGGGTGGATTACTTTGGAAATCCATATGAAGGAAATTATATTTATCAGGTGTTGCTTTTTGATAGATTTTTAACCAATTATCTGCTCCACCAAATACATCTCCGTATTCTTCTGCCATCTTACCTAATTCCTTTTGATTGGGAAATGGACTACCAACAATCACATTTGTAGCATTTTGCCTAATGATTGGACTACAACTTCTAAAATTTTGACTACTAATAATTAATAATCTAATATTAAAATGCCTAAATCTACTGGCTAAATGATTTATTCTTGCTTCTCTCCTAATACTACCTAAACAATCATCAAGAATGACCGCAATATCAGGTTGTTCTTCTTTTTTATAAGATTTCTGTTGATTGACTATTCCATCAATAATATGATCACCGTATGAATCGTGTGTATCAAATGCTTTCTTTAAAAATCTACTTGTAATATCATTAGCAATAGTATTACTAATAATAGTAGTAGTATGAAATCTCTCTTGAGCATCATAAAAACCCATCTCATTGTCACCTAACAAAAGATTACTGATAATCGTAGATTTACCTGTTCTCACTGGAGATATCATTAATAAGAGCGCCCCTCCACCAGGTCCCGCAATTTGAGGGAGATTTGGATGTATCGGAGGGTATCGGTCATCTCCTGTTTCTTCCAGTGGAACAACAGGCATAATTTTTGGCACACGTTCGCTTTTTCCCATTCGGCTTTTTGCTTTTCCTCCTTTTTTAACATCGCTCTTGTCTGCATTTATATTCATTATATATATAATATTTTTTTTAATTTAAATAAGAAAAAAATAATATCTTTAAAATACAAAATATGAAATTTGCGATACCATCATACAATAGAGCAGATGTATTAATTAAAAAAACACTACCTTCGCTTATTAAATCAGGTGTATCTTTTAATGAAATTGATTTATTTTTATTTGATGAGAATCAAAAATCAGAATATCTAACTAAAATTATTAATAACTTTTGTTGTGAAATTAATATTATTGTAACTGATATTTTAGATTTAGGTCAAAGATTAAATTATATCTTAAATAAACATTATCCTGAAGATACTGAAGTTGTATTAATAGAAGATGATATTAGACAAGTATGTAGAGGTAAAGATAATCTTAATATAAAAGCATTTGCCAAACAAGCATTTGAGGTATCAAGATTTGAGAATCGTTATCTTTGGGGTATATCTCCTACTGATAGTTTTATGTTTCAGAAAGAAGGATATACTACTGATTTTAAATTTATTATTGGAACACTATACGGTATAATAGTTAGACATAGTGATGATCTAAATGTATCAATAACTTACAAACAAGATTTTGAGAGAACTATCTTATATTATATCAAAGATAAAGGTATGATTAGATTTAATGATGTTTATTGTAAAACAACATACAGAGCAGTAGGAGGTTTAGGAAATGATAAAAAAAACAATAGATTACAAAAAGAAATTGATGCCTGTTCATTAATGATTGAGAAGTATCCTAATTATTGTTATCAAAATAAAAAAAAAGAAAGAGAAATAAAATTATATTCATCTAAAAAAATTAGTAATAATTTAATCAATAATCAATATCTAATTGATGAAAGTGATTAAACCGAAGGTAAACTGTGTTAAAACCTGAAAATGTAATAATTACATTTTTTAGCAACGCATCCTTCGGTTAGAAATTAAAGGCTGACGCCCACGGATCGTTGTTTCTATTCAGCGCTGAATTAATAGCACCAAATACTTGATTATCATGTGTCTGTTTAGCCTGTGCCTCACGCTTTTTTGCCTTTCGCTCTTTCCGCATACTATCATATTTCTGAACTCCTTGGAATACTAATTCAGATAAATCATCTTTAGAATACATTTGGGGTTTCATGGGAGGGGGTGGTGCGGGAGAAGGGGCAACTGGTTCAGGCGCAGGAGTAGCAGGTCGGGCTGGTTGTGCTGATTGTGCCGATTGTGCTGACTTTGCTTTTTTATTAGCCGCACGTTTTGCTCTACCTTTTGCTAATGCTTCTTTTTGTTTTTCACTTAATTCCCTTTTCTTTTTTACAGGCGCTATTTTAGGGACGATTGGTTCATACTCGCTGACATTATCAGCAATTGTAACTTTTTTGGGTGGCGCCTTTGGTTTAAATATGTCCACACTTTTTAATTTGTCTTTTTTTTCAGGTGGGGGAGGTATAGGTGAGGGTTCCTCCTCAACACCTTCATCTTCCATCATAACTTCACTCTCGTCTACTTGCTGGTCTTGATCTAAATTTACAACTTCTAATTCTTCTTCTGCTTCGCGATGAGGCATTTCTACATCTGCTAAATATGACATATATATTTATCTAATGTTTACAATAAAATTTTACTGGATAAATTTTAAAAGTTGGAAAATATTTATGTCTTTTTTTTCATTGCTCTTACTTTATCTGCGAGGTCTTTATCTGCTTTTCCCCAAGTTCCGGGTTGTTTCATAACAAAGGAGTAGATGCGGGCTGTTCCCCACTGGTCTGCGGACATCTTACCCTTTAATGAACTACCCCCAACCTTCTTCCCATCACTCAATCTGCGAACTGATTGAGGATTGGATTTATGAGCGCCTTTTCCACGATTCTCAACTTGAGTTAGAATTCTAACAGGTATCCCTGTCAGTCTCGCTATTTCTGCTTTACTGTGTCCCTCGTCACTTTTAAATTTGTATTTCTTATTAAATTTCTGTTTATTAGTTGGCATTATTTTAATTTATATATAGAAAATTAAAAAATATTATATTATTAAAATGTCTGATAGTAAGCCTCTATATAAACCATTTAAATCAAAAAAAGCAGGTAAAAAGTTTTCAGTATATGTGAAGTCTCCCAGCGGAGGCAAGAAACTAATTCACTTCGGCGCTGCAGGGATGGATGATTGGAGATCAGGTAAGGCTACACCAGCACAGAGAAAATCATTCAGGGCAAGGGCGGCTGGTATTAAAAAGAAGGATGGAAGTCAAGCGATCAAGGATAAGAACTCCCCTGCGTATTGGGCGTATCACTATCTGTGGTAGTCTCGGGTTCGGGTTCGGCTACGCCGTTTGACCCAACTACGTTGGGATTATCAGGTTCATTTGCTCCGCTATCTCCTGGTGGTGGAATTAATTCAGGTTCTATTTCACAATTTTTTATGCGATAGATTTTACACTCATCAAGACCATTACATATTGATGGTTTTGATATATTATATTTTTTAAATTTCTTTTTAAAATCAACTATAATATCATCATCAACAATAGGTGAAAGTTCAGTCAGTCTATCATATTCTGCTCTACATATCTTAAGGAAATCGTGACAGTTCTGTCTTCTTGTTGGATCAAGTGATAACTCAATTGTAATATTTCTTTGTAATTTACCCCAAGCAACACAACTGGAACGGCTCGCTTCCATATTTTCTGCTAATTTTAAAAAGTTCTGTAATGTAGATAATATACCAGCAAATAGATTGAGACCACCAACTATAGCGGTTGCTCCTTGTTTATAGTTCTCCGGGACATAACTATCCATACCAAAATTTGCAGTTCCTGTAAGAGTAGATAATATAATTACAGGGATACTGAAAGTGTAATATTTATATCTGTATTTCTTTTCACTCCTACCGTATAACCACCTCCAGCAAGATGAGCGTTCAGCCCACTCTTTAAGGAGTTCTTCTACTTCTTCAGTCCAGCAAATAGTTTCCAGCGCTTTCTGCTGTTCCGATTCTGACATTTGTAATATTATATTTTAAAATTTGATTTTAATTTTATTTCTAAAATTAATTATTCTAATGTCCTTTGTTGTTGGTGGTTGTAGATACCCCAAAAATTATAGATGGATTTCACAACCCCTCGCATCATTCCCTCACAGCGGAGTATGGAAAACTAAACCTAAATACTATCAAGACTATGATGAATATCTCAAATGGAAAAGAGAGGAGGCCAACCGTAAATGGGCAGAGCAGCGTGATGCTAATTTTAAAGAGTTTTTTAAAAGATTTTTTGGAGGATTTTATGGTTTTGATGAAGAAGAAGATAAATCAAAACTGGAACCTGACTATCCCTATTCTGTATTTGGACTAAAAAAAAGTGCAAGTAATGAAGATATGAAAAAAGCATATCGTAAATCAGTTTTAAAAGCGCATCCTGATAAAGGTGGGAGTGCTGACGCATTCAGGAAAATTCAGGAGGCGTGGAACTATTTTAAAAATAATTACTTTTAAAACAATCAAAAATTTGATTTCCAAACTACTGAAAATGTAATAGTTACATTTTGAGTAAATAGAGGCCGATGGATGGAAAACTGAATGAAAATTACAAAACTGTGAGAGTAATCAAACAGAAACTGAAAACACGTATGAAAGAGAAAGATGACATCAAACTACCTCAAATCCAAGGGTATGATAGGAGAGTGAAGAATAGCCCGTTCTTACAAGTTCACATTGAGTATATGGAAAAATTACAGATTGATAAAGATAGGTTTAAAGAGAAATGGAAAAAAGAAGAGAAAGAGAGAAAACTAATAGAAACAATGAACACTGAAAATTACAGAAAAGTAGTAGAATTAGAAAAACAGGTTAAAGAATTACAAGATAGGTGTGAGGGTAATGTATCTTGTAATTCTAAATTTACAAAAAATCAATTAATACATATCAATCAAGCATTAGAGAGTAATTATAATTTTGAGACTGGTGGTAGTGATGATTTATCAGAGATGGAGAATGTGAAAGTTGCTGACTGGAAAGATTGGCATCCCGATTTTACAGAAGATAATTATGAGATAAATGATATCAAAGATAAAATTAGATTTTTAAAGAGTAGTTCTAAAATTAAATTAAAGATAGATAGATTATTACAGAAAATGTAATTATTACATTTTTCACTTTTTAGCACCGCTCACCTTCGGTTTAGCACCGCTTACCTTTGGTTTAGACTTGTTTGATTTCACTTTTGACCCAAAGGCCTCTTTTGGCGTAACTCTATTAAAATTTTTAATGGTTTCAGGAATCGTATGTTGGTTCCTTTTTTTTCCATACAAACAATTAGCACAGGGGTCTTGTTCTAATTGTTTCATTTTGACTGGGGCTTTTTTCTTTGTTGAGTGTGGCATTTTTTAATTTACCTACATAAAATAAAATAAATATTATTATTATAAATAATAAATGTCATTAATCGTAACAAGTTCAGCACAGCAAGACCTTGGTGGTATAGCAACTGAAAATAGAACAAGGACAAAAGCGGGTATAGAAAGTCCTGCTCAATATCAGAATCATTTCACAAGTCCTGTTAAAGTTCCTGCTAATTCAGAGATTGCTGTTGAGAGTGTAAAAATTCGTAGGGATGCTTTAGTTGAGGTAGAAAATGATACACTTATGTATCATTATTTTGGTCATCTTCAGGCAGAAGCAGATGGTCCTAATTATCAGGATGCGAGGGTTGAGATGCCAATTGCTATTAGACCTGAACCCGGTTCCTATAACGTGGAAGAGTGGACAAGTGAATTACAAACAAGATTAAATGAATCATATGGTAATCCTGAAATTTTTAATAATTATCTTGTAGCAAGTATTGTAAATACATCAGGGAAAGTAGTTGGATTAGATATGCAATCATCCCAAAGAGGAATTTCATCAGGGGGAGGTCAAAATCGTGCTGGTGCCTCAAATGTAGATGATATGTTATCATCCTATTGGGTTGCTCCTTATCAGTTATCTGATGGATACGTTCATACAACTGACTGGACTTCTACTCATACAGCATCTGCGGGAGGTGTTCCAGCACATAAACTATTCACTCGTGTAAAAGCAAATAACGCAAGTGATGATACAATTTTAAAGAAACTAAATCGCAGAGAGTGTAGTGTTATTGGCCACGGACATCCATTTGGATTAGTTCAGGGTAAATATAAAGTAAATACTACTGGTTCTAAAGGCGGTGGTTGGCGTGTTGGTTTATCCCGACCTCAAATAGAATATGTTAGAGATACTACAAGAACAGCAAGTAGAGGTAGGGCAAATCTATTACCAGGAACTCGTCACCCTGAAGGTGGTTTTGATGACCAAGTAGGAATTTCTACTAAATATAATATGACTAATATGACTAATGAGAGAAATCAAAAAGATTATTATGATTATATGGTAGAGGATGATGGAGTTAATATTAATATCTATCAGTTATCATATGATAATACAGAAGGATTTGAGCAATTAGTCCAAAGTGAAGTTGAGTATTGGGGGACTGATGGTGAGCCATTTACTGCTAAACTCACAAAAGCACAATTTAATGCATCTTTTGCGGCTGTTGAGTTTAAATCTCACGGAGATGAAATTAGATTAAGTTTCCTGAATGCCTCTGATGCTGAAACTTTAGTTGTCAGTTCATCAATTGATAGTGGAAGAGAAAAATGTTTCTTACCAATTAGTGAATGTAAAAACGCACTATTTCCAAGATTAAATATCGCGAATCAAAATGATACAGTAAAGGTCTTCCATTGGAGTTCTCACTATACGACCACAGCATATAGATTTCCATCATTTGATTCTACTAATAATATTTTTACAACGGGTGATGATTTCTATTCTAACAATAGGGTTGGTAGGTTCCAGAGAGGCAAGATTGGTGGAGATAATAATAAAGCAATCATAAGAGATACTAAAAATAGACCTTATTGTTTATCTCAAACTTTAGCATGTGATACTAAAGAGAGATTACAAATAGCAGGAGATACTGATATAAGAACATCTTTCTATGATGGAGAACTTGCTGCTAATAAAGGTGTTGATAAAAAGCATCTATTTGTAATTGGATTTGTAGAACCTGCTACAGTAAATGATTATCTTGAGGGTAAATACAGAACTACCGAAACTTCAGGTAGAGCAAAAATGAATAGAATAATTGGATTTCTTGATAAATCAGTTATAGATCAAGTAACAGGAGACAGCGATGGATATGTGACTATCAACGGAGATAAGGATGTTGTTCAGTTCCAGTCATATGATGAGCCGGATTACAGAGTAAATAGTGCTTTTGTTAGAGTATCTAATATGCCTATTCAGTCATACAACGGTGCCAAACAGAGTGTATCTAAAATTCTGTATCATCTCCCTCGCTTCACAAATGATGGAAGAGAATTTGGTGATTTATTCTTTGCTCCCGGAGAGAAGACCTATGTATCTCTTCACAATCCATCAGACCATATACTCAATAATATAGAAATCCAAATTGTAGATGTCAACGAGCGACCTGTTACTGATATCAGCGGTAATACTGTTATTGTATTACACGTTAGACCGAAAATGTAATTATTACATTTACAGAGTATGCTTCGCTTTTTCAGTTTTTAATTATTTTTATTTTATAAATATATATAATATAAATATATTTGATGGGTAAAGCAAGAGATGGAAGTGAATGCTTTACAAGACAAGGTGGTGCTGGAACATATGTAACTTGTGAAGGAACTCAAAAAGCAAGAAAGAGTAAACCGAAGGTGAGCAATGCTAAATCAAAAAGTAGAGGCCGACCCTCTGCTCCGGTTAGACCAGCAGTTCCACCACCCAGCAAAACTCCTGCTAAAAAAAAATATCGTAAAGAAACAAAAGAAAAAAAGATACAAAACAAAGTAAAACAATTAGACGGTAGATCTTGGACAGAAGGTGGAGTTGCTGCCAAAAATCCACATAAAAAATTTAAGATGGACGCAAAGGGTAGAGTAACTACCGCTCAATTACAAAAAATAGTAAAAGAGTATGAAACAGGTAAAACTCGCAAAAGTGAATTAAATGATGTAATTTATGAAGCATCTAAAATAGTTCTAAAAGATAGAAAGGTTTCACGAACCAAAATGTAATTATTACATTTTTCAGTTTTTAGACGCTTGATCAAATAGATACTTGATTTCGGCCAGCACGCACAAGTGATTGCCGATTACCTCGTCATCAGCATTCATCAGTCTCAATATAGTGTCTCTATGAGGTTCAGTAATATCAGCCTTCTCCGCAACCCTTTTGCCGATAAGCAAGATTTCTTCTTTGAGTTTCTTGTTCTCTGCCGTGAGTTCCTTTACTTGCTTAAAATAACTAAAAGAATATTGTTCGTCAAGTTGTTCTTTGAGTTCCTTATTTTCTGCCTCCTTCTGCTCCTTCTCATCCTCTAAATTGTCAATCCACAACTCAACTTCTGCAAAAGACCACTCACCATCTCCTTCATATTTTTCACATAATTCTTTAAAACCGTGAACATAGAATGAATTTCTCTCTTGTTCTTCCTGTAATTGTTTTTTAAGTTTATTAATTTCATTTTGATGAACGTCAATGATAAGACTGACGTTCTTCTGAACCTGTGCCATACTCTCATCAACTTCTTGTATGGAAACCATTGATTGTGCTGAAGCGCCGGTATTCATTTTTTTGTATTGATAGAACAAAATCTAACCCCAAATCAAATTTTTGATTGTTTTATTCCAACCAAACAATATCCCTTGGTAAATTCATCTTGTAACAATAATAAAAACAATCAAATGATGTTTGTGGTTTCCATCCTTCCACTGGTTTCCCATCAATATGTTTTAAGAAATGAATTCTCTTTCTTGGTATTATAATTTGTAATGGATTATCAGTATCTTTAAAGGATTCTCTAAAATATGATGTATTTATTTTTAATAATGGTAGTAACATAATAAAAGGTTTATCTAAATCTTTTAATCTATAAATTACATCTTTACTTTTACTAAACGGTGGATTACTAATAATGACTTGACCCAAGTCATTCTCAAAGAAATCAATAGGCTGATGAATAACCTCTTTACATCCAAGTTCTTTTAGATGGGCACCCGATTCTCCGTCGCCGTAGAAAGGTTCCCAAATGACTTTATCTTTTGGAATATATTGATTTATATTTTCCCAAGCATATTTTGGTGTCATATAATCATCGTGTTTAATGAATGCTTTTGTAGTAAATCCGGACATTTGTATCACTAAATAAATTATTAAAGAAAATAATATCCTTCGTTTAAATTTAAAAATAAAAATATAAGATAAGTTAAGAATGGAATTACAAGATACAACAAAGATGTTTTCAGTTCATATGACACACTCAAGAAAAGAACTATTAGATATTATTAGAGTATTTAAATTACCAATTACAAATAAAAATGATAAAAATAAAAAGCAATTACAGGAGGCTATTATTGAGGTTGTAAGATATTTGTATAATGTGGAACCTGAACAAGAATATTTTTTTATTAATTCTAAAGAAGAATTAATAGATTATTTAGAAAGACAAAATCCAGCCAAGACACTCACAATCAAAGAGAAACAAGAAGTAATGTTGACAGCGAAAAAATTAATAGCGTATTCACGCAACGGCTATTACTTGATACCTCAAGGATATATGGATGCCATAGAAGTCTATAAGGATGCTACATATATTGCCAAGTTCCCTGAGATACCAAGTGTAAGAAAAGCGATAGAATTAGTGAATAAAGATCCAAAGATGAGAGAAAAGATTGAGATGGTTATTCCGAGGAGAGTAAAGAAACAATTAGAAAAACGCAAGGCTGTGAAACAATCAAACATTCCACTCTACATTAAACGTGGTGAATTTGTAATTGACTTTGATTAAAATACTCAAAATGTAATAATTACATTTTTTGATAATTAAATATATTTAAACAATAACTTAGATAGAGGGTTATATAATGGAAAATAGCACCACCCTTGATATTGGAACATTTGATATGGGAGATGTAAAAGTTGCCCCTTGTCATTTAAACGAATTATATTTAGTATTTTCCAATGGAATGTTGTATAGTGGTAATTACGAGAAGTTTGTCTGTCCATCAACGAATGGAAGAAAAAGCCCTTATCTGTATTATTATATTACAGATAAAAACAAGAAAAGAAATAAAATATACGCTCATCGGTTAGTAGCAGAACACTTTCTTGATAATCCTATGAATTTGAGGGATGTTCATCATAAAGATAATAATCCTAAAAATAATGATATTTCTAATTTAGAATGGTTATCTCATAAAGATAATTGTAGATTAAAACCATTTATTAATCCACTTCACAATATAAAAGAGAATGATATGGCATATCTCAGTAAAATTTCAGGAGATACATATAGATTCATTACTAAAAAGAGTAGAGTATTTCCATATCACTCTCATCAAAGTAAGGACTTAAAGTATCTTAAGAATTATAGAGATAATTTCTTTTTGACTAATTTGGGAGATACTTGGAATTCTAATCAACGACTGCTTGTGTGATTTCTTTGACCTCTTCTTTTGTAGTAATAACTTTTCTATCACTCGCATAGACTTTGGCTGCTGTTTGGACTTCATGACCTCTCCAGGCTGCAAACTTCAGTTTCATACTATTATTATCTCCATCCCAAATTTCAGTAATTATTAATTTTGTGACATCAGTTGCTGAAGCATCTACACCGTATTTTTTTAATAATCTTTTCATAGCGACTGCCATATTATTCCTCATTTTAGTATAATTTTTATCTTCACTCTCTGCTTCATTATATTTATAAAACAGAGGTTCACCATCATCTAACATAGGATAATACAGATCCAACATATCTACGAGTTTCTTATCAACTATTTCATTCTGTAATGTTCCAAATCCTTGATATGATCCGAAAGTATATACTCTTGTGCCGTATTTTGTATCAGTTTTATATTTTCCAAAATCTACTTGATATTGTCCTTTGCGTATTTCCACTACCACATTTGATCCAGCCCTTTTTCTCAAAGTAGCAGTTTCTAACCTGAAAGGATATGTTGATAAGATATGAAATAATATAGCACTTTTTAAATTACCTTTTGTTGGTTTCTTTTGACCTAAATCTTGATTTATTTTATCTATTAATTCACGACTTACTTTGAGAGGTTCAGGAGGTGCTTTTCTATCCTGATCTGCTCTTCTAACTTGTAAATCAGTTTCTAAATTTTCATAGAAAATTCTCAAATTACCACCACCTCCCGCTAATCCTAATACATCAATCGCTACTAATACAGCATTTGTATAGGATAACATAGTTGAGATACTCGGTTGTTTTCCATCAATTTTTGCTTGGATACATTTAAATAAATGTGAAATATCCTTAATCATTGATGCTATTTGAGTTAGTTCTTCAGGTTCCATATCATAGCATCTAAGATATAATCTCTTAATATTATTTACAATTATATCTTGAGTTGATTTCTTTCTACCTCCTGAATTAATACTCAACATTTTAGCGAATTGTGTCATAGCATCACCCTCGGGTAATACTCCAGCCTTTGACGTTGTAACTACTTTTGTTCCAGTTACTCCTCCAAAGGGAGTTTCTTTAGCATATAATACTCTACTTTCTCCAAAAGTTGTTGAGCCGAGATTTGCTACAAATTTTAAACCTGATTCTACCGCTGGTTTTCCAGCCTGAATACTTAATTTACCACCTGCTTTAGTAACACTACCTTGAGTTGTTGGGACTGATTTACTCCTATCTGTTGCTGGTTTCTTTGCTACTAATTTCCTTGCTCCTCTTGCTTTGATAGCGTCAGTTGTTTCAGTTACATAGGCAAGTTGTGATTCCATTTAATATTATTAATAATAATAAGATTTATTTTAAAATCAAATTTTTTATAAAATCCAACAATGTTGTAATTTTACATAATTATCAATTTCTGTATTATATTTTTGATTATCAAAAAATGTAATAATTACATTTTTCAGTTTCAGAAGGTATTTCATTTATCCAACATAGATTTATATTTTTTGTTTAAAAACACAAAATGTAATAATTACATTTTTCAGTTTCAGAAGGTATTTCATTTATCCAACATAGATTTATATTTTTTGTTTAAAAACACAAAATGCAATAATTACATTTTTTTTATCTTTAAAATATATTCTTAATAAATTATAATTACAGTAAAATGATTACGCTAAACGTTGAGCCTCAATACACCGATGAAGCGATGGACAGTCTAAAAGGACATCATCTTGATGATACATACTATGATACATTAATAACTGAAGATTGTGATTGTTATCGCGAGGATGGTAGTATATTATTTAAATTTAGAAAGAATTTATTATCAAAAGATGAATGTGAAGTTGGATTTTTAGCCTACAAAAACCTTGCCAAAGAAACAAGAGGTAGAGGAGCATCTGCCGGACAAATAGATCCAAATTCAGTTTATTGGAAAAAGCGCAAAATATTAGAAATTAATAAAGGTGGATGGTCTGCTGTTTATGAAGTAGATGGTAAAAAATCAAAAATGAAAATACAAAATAAAGTAGCAAGCAATGCGATGGGATATTGGAGTGAAACAAATGCTATTGGTAGAAACTATCCTTGCAGATTAACTCATTATGCGAGAGAGGACTTTCTAAAATATGAGGACGGACACTCTGTTGCTAATAAAATCTCTAATAGTTATAAGAGATTACATCCTGATTGGTATCAAAAACAATACTCTCAATCTAATGAAAATTCATCAATGAGAATATTAGATACACCTTTCTCAACTATTACTGTTAATAGAAATTTTAGAACCGCTGTTCACAAAGATAGCGGTGATTTTGGATTTGGTAATCTAACTGTATTAGAATACGGTCACTATCACGGAGGTTATTTTATATTACCTAAATATAGAATTGCTATTGATATTAGAAAAGGAGACCATCTTTGTGTTGATGTTCACGAATATCACGCTAATACTGAATTATATGAAACTCCCGAAGATAAACTATTAAATGATAATATTCCTGACATTTTTAAAGATAATTTAGAAGTTGGAACATTAGGATTAAATAATAGATACGCAAGATTATCTCTTGTATTTTATTTAAGAGATGAATTAAAAAATTGTAAAATGAAATTAAAACCTGAATTTTTAAAACCTGAATTACCACCCGAATCAAAAATATCAGTATTTTTTGTAAATAAATTAAATAATTCTAAAAATAGACAAAAATACTTTTCTACTAATTGGAGTAGATGTAAATCTCATGAAGAAGCATTACATAGAATAATAAAACATCAAATGAGAAATGTTGTAATAATAGATGATATATTCGTATTAGTCAAAAATTTAGGTAATAGTAAATGTTATCCCCGAGATGGTATTACATTTCTTGATGTAGAAAGTAAAGAGAAAAAGGGGGTTTATGAATATAATATTAATAGTAAAAAAGATAAGTTGGCCTATTTTATCCCTGATGCCAAAATCGCAACGAGGATAATCTCTCAAGGTAAAAATCCTCCTAGTTATCATATTGTGCCGAAAAAATTTAAAATTAATTGATCAAAAAACATTAAAAATTTGATTTCCATTTAGAAAATATTTTCTATTATATAAATAATAATAATGATGATTAGAGAACAAATTATGAATATTCTAATGAAGGGTTCCACTTTTAAAGAACTATCTTCACTATATGAAAATATATACAATGAACCACCTCCCGAAGGTGTCGCTAAAAAGTTTATAGTAAAGAGTATTATTGATGATCCAAAATTACCCGAATTACTCAACCCACCTCAACCGATTTTCATCTCAGAACCTTTTACTGACGACACTCCTGATGAAGCCAGCCCACTTATTACATTTGATCCTGAACCTGAACCTGAACCTGAACCTGAACCAGAGCCAGAGCCGGAACCTGAACCTGAGCCTGAAGAAGATGATGACGACGATCTTCCACATCAAAAAGTCCCAGGAACTAATGTGTTTTATTGGACTGAACAAAAAGATATTCTAAAGATCAGGATGAATACTGGTTCACTACTATGTCCTGGACATTATCGTCAAATCAGACAGGGTGAATTAATACCGAAGTTTTGGAATAAACTTCGTAATAAGTATGATATTACAGGTAGAACTGAAATCTATGTGGAAATAGACCCAATAACTTGGGAACCAAATACAGCCCTAAAATACAAGAATGAACATTTAGATCCGGATTTAACTCCAAATGAACATCCATTCGGTAATATTCATATTACCAAAACCAACTTTTAGCATCGCTTACCTTCGGTTTAGATTTTACATCTTCCGGTTCTTCATTTATATTATCTGTAATCATTTTAGTAATGTTTTTATTAATATTTTTTATCTCAATTTCTAAAGATCTGATACGGACTTTTAGAAATTCTATATCATCTCTGACAATATCAATCGGCTTTGGCAGTGGGGAGTTTATTATGGGCATTCTTGTATAGTATTGATTTCATTTTTTTCATACAATCACTAATGAAAATTATAATTAACACAAACACAATTGATGGTGCTACACAAAAAATAGTTTTAAAATACTCTAAAAACTCAAAATGTAATAATCGCATTTTTTTATTAATAAGTCTTTTAAAAAATCTTATTAAATAGTTTTTTATTTTGATATAATATATAATATGGAAGAAACAATTGTAGTGGAATGCTCCCGACAATCTTCTATTGAGGGAACAAGTAATAATTATACAAGTCTTGCTGATTGGACTTGCGATTGTGGAAGTGGAATAGTATTAGATATTGGAGATAAGATCCAAGTTCATTCAGGATTTGTATCAGAAAAAGGAGCACAAGCAGGTGAAATAGAAATCAAAGAGAGAGTAAGGGGTGATACAGTTACAGTAAATGTCAGTAAAGAGATTGATTATAGATATCCTTTTCCTTTTCCAGACCCTGGATTAGGGGATGTTATCACCTCAAAAGAGATATATTCACATCAAGTAGAATTAGGTGGAAATGAAGATGTGCCAGTTACAATTAATGATGGAAAAACTAATTTTATTTATAGTCCGTATTTAACAACCAACGGTGAATTTTATGCATCATTACCAAGGAGACATTGCGGTTGGAATGCCTCAATAACGGCAACAGCCCTGACACCTTGGGAAGAATGGGATAGTCACACCGGAGTAGTTGGAAATGTCATACATGGTCCTTTGGATGGAGGTGAACGGGAAACAAATGTAAATTTTACAGATGCTTGGCAGTTTTGTCCTGCTGATTATTATCTTCCTGTTCTCGCACACAACGACGGTGCCCTGATTAAAAAAGGTATGATTAGAAATGATACTGAAGAAAACGGTGGCGGTACTAATTCTACTACAGCTATAACATTTTACAATGGAAGCGACTGGAAGTATTTTACTTCTACGGAGTCGCAAGACAGTCCACCTATAGAAAACTTTAATACCGTGCTTTATACAGGTTCTACATCACCCCATGCGATTACAGGCGTTGGGTTTCAGCCAGATTTAATTTGGATAAAAAATAGAGATCAACCAGATTCTTATGCTATTGTAGATTCAGTAAGGGGGATAACATCACCAGCCCCTTATATAGCTTCAGATAGAACTGATGCACAATTTACTTCTACTAGTATGCCCACGTCTGTTCAATCAGATGGTTTTACAATAACAGGTAATGGTGGTAGAACTAATACAAGTGGAGAAGACTACGTTGCTTGGTGTTTTAAAGCAGGCGGTGCGGCAGTATCTAATACAGACGGTGCGACAACTTCACAGGTAAGTGCGAATCAAGATTTAGGTTTTAGTATTGTAAAAAATACAGGAACTGGCTCTAATACTGATATTGGACACGGATTAGGAGTTTCTCCAGAATTAGTTATTACAAAAAACACAACTGATGCTAGTAATTGGAGTGTAAGCGGAAGTGTAGGTGGTTTAATTTACGGAACTAATAAATTGGCACTACAAAAAACCGACGGACTCACAAATGATACCAACGAGATTAGAAGTGTTTCATCTACTACAATTTCTCCTGGTAGTAGTGGAGCAACAAACGGTTCTGGAGATAATATTATTCATTACTGCTTTGCATCTAAACAAGGTTTATCTAAAGTAGGTAGTTATACAGGAAACGGGAGTAATACTGGACCAGTAGTTTATACTGGTTTTGAACCTGCTTTTGTGATAATAAAAGCAAGTTCAAGAACAGGGTATTGGATTATGTTAGATAATAAAAGAAACCCTTCTGACCCTAGAGATAATCCTTTATATGCTAACGTGAATTGGGCGGAAGATGTAAACCAAATTAATAGAGTTGATTTTAATGGAGATGGGTTACCAGCACTTAATTATGATGCAACCGCAAATACAAACCAAGTATCAGCAACAGATGTATCTGACCCTTGTATAGCACAAGTGTTTGGTTGTACGGACTCAACAGCATTTAATTACGACCCACTCGCTAATGTAGATAACGGAACATGTATAGCAACAGTATATGGTTGTACTGATGATTATGATTTCCAAGGATATCTATATACGACATATCCAAATTATTTACCAGGTTTTAGTACGGTTATTGTGTCTAACTATAATCCTAATGCAAATACTGACGATGGTTCTTGTTTATATTATGATGCGACTACGATAACAGGAGCGGGAGTTCCATATTGGTTAAATGACACGTGTTACGCATGGGTAGTATATGAAGTAGACCCATATTGTTTAAATAACCAATGGGATGCATTTTGTCAATCACAGTACAACTATTGTGAATTTGGAACACCACTCAGTTTAGAAGATATGACTAGAGACCAAATTATGGTTTACCCAAACCCTACAAGAAATAAAATAAATATTAAAAGTAAAAATGAGGTAGATGTCGATGTTTATGATTTGTTAGGTAACCATGTTTTATATCAGAAAAAAGCTAAAGAAGTAGATATGGTTAATTTACCTTCGGGAGTGTATAATTTAAGAATCACCTTTAAAGGTATTATAATTAATCACAAGATAATCAAACAATGAAAAAGGCAAATTCTTTTATTAAAAATAATTTAACTAAAATTTATCTTGGATTTATGGTATTGTTTTGGGTTTTAATCATGTCTGCTTGTGAGAAAGAACCAATAACCCCATATGAACTTCCCTCAGCTGTAGACCCAACAGAAATAAAAGGAATATGGAATATAACTAATTTCTATATGTTAGAAGAAGGATATAGGTTGGATGTGTCTGCTTGGGTGGAATACGTAAATGATTCTACTAAAAATATAGGTACCGTTGAATTTAATGGTACAGCTGACTTCGATTTAATTTACGGAACACGAGCAGAGGGTTATCCATCTAACATGAGATGGGGTGATAACCATAACTCTACTTTACAAGATTCTTCCACACTAGGTTGGAATTGGAGAGCTGAAAAACCTATGTGTAATATAACTGACTTTACATATGTTTATGTTCCAGCTACTTATTATTTAGGGTTAGAAAATGAAGAATGGACCACAACATATAAAACAACGAATAAGTGGATACTTGAAAATGTAAGGTATTATGATGACGAATTAGAATTAACTGGACAACATTATCAATATAGAGAAATAACATTAGAAAGATAAAATATTATGGAAGAAAAAGAAGGATTTTTACAAAAAATTGACCCACAAATGTGGATTACTTTAATCGGTTTTGTATTTACTTTAGGTATTATTTATGGCGAATTTCAAACAATGAAAAATCAAATTTATATATTTGAAGAAAAACAAAAATCGTTTGATGAAGATTTTGAAGGGGAAACTATTATGGTTCTTGAAAAATTTATAACACTAGAAGAAAAATTAGAAGCAGAAATTCAAGTGGTAGAAGAAAGACTTAATAAAAAAATTAAAACAATTAATACTTTAGAAGATAAAGTATTTGGTATTACAAAAGAAATTGATGTGGAGTTTAAAAAAATAGAACTACAAATAAAAAATCTAGGTGGTCATGATATTACTAAAGAATAGTATGAAAAATTTATTGTTAACATTATTTTTAATTCCCTTTATTGTTTTAGGTCAAGACTGTGTAGAACCTAAATTACCAGACTGGGATAAAAAACAATACACCTATATTGGAGACTACGTTACTTCAGAAATAGAGTGTTTTTTAATTGACTACAGAGAGTACCTAAAATGTCAAAAAGAACTTAAAAAGTTAGATACATTAAGATTACAAACAAAATTAAAACTACCAACTTTAGCAGAACTTAAAACTGAAGTTAAGTGGGATAGTATTAATTTAAAAAATATAACACCAGAAGCAGTTATAGAGTGGGGTAAAGAAAATATATTTACAGGTATACAATTACAATTTGGTGGTTTTATGTCTAGACCTAAAGATTTTGCTGACTTAACTATCCCAGATGATTATGTTTATTCATTTGGTATAAAAAAGAAGGCTAGTGAATCATGTGTTACATGTCCACAAAATTTATTTGGAAGAAAAGAAGATGAGTTAAAAAAAGATGAAGATAAAGATTCGTACGCTTTTAACATGCAAGGTTTGGAGTATAAACTTACTTGGGATTATATTAGAAATGATGGTAGAGAATACTCAGAATCTAGACAATATGTTAGGTATACTAAAATATTTACACGTTATGGGTTTTGGTTTGAAGGTGACCACAAAAGTAGGGTAAATGCTTTAATAGAAGATTATGGTTCAAATCAAGAATTTGCTAAAGGTGGTATTAGACTACTTTACAGGGTTAATCAAAATGTAAATTTTACATTTGGTTATAATGTTAGAGCTACACCTTGGGCAGCTTATACAGATGAGTTTATTGGGTTTTACGAAAACACTTACTGGGATACAAACTCAGTAGCTCAAAATGTATTTTACGATTTCAATGGTAATAACGAGTGGGAAAATGATGAATTAGTGGGAACCTATACAGAAATTCTAGACCCAGTACTATCCGAACCCTACATCACAAACGAATTCAAGGCTA
>WLWF01001100.1_pt1 | contig 23690 bp, 56 predicted proteins | sample 6718331 | NCBI WGS metagenome assembly WLWF01 (sample SAMN12718692, study PRJNA515312) | sponge metagenome | isolation source: marine sponge | host: Mycale hentscheli | place: New Zealand: South Island, Marlborough, Capsize Point | collected 2003-05-01
TAGTTTGAATAGCTGACATTGCACTAGCAGCATATCTACCTACTAAAATCCATTCACCAAAAGTATCTGTTATTACTCTACATTTTTGTAATCCACCATTAGGTGTGGCAATTAATCTAACCTCAGACGTATAAGTTCCAAAACTTTTTTGTGTTGCACCAGTTGATAGTTCTCCTTCTGGAAAGGTTAAATTATTTGTAAAGGTTGCATGACCAGGTGCAGCTATTGTAAGCCTAGTGCCAAACCCTGAAGAACCATTTTGTGTTTGAAAAACTAAAGAACCTTTATCATCTGCTCCATCTCTAAAACCTGCTAAAGTTGCTACACTATCACCATTGTTAGAGTATATTATTTCACCGATAGGCCCATCTGTTGAGTTTGTTCTCTTACCATACATAAACACAGTAGATACTGAGCTTGTAGTTGCTGTATTTGATACAGTAAATGTAGCATCAACTGTAGTATTACCATTTAGATAAGTTGTTCCGTTGTTATATAAATTAAAACTATTATTAATAGCTCCTATACCCAATTTATCAGTAACTAAAGCTGTATCAGTTTCTGTTTCTCCTATAACATTTAATCCATTGTTTATTTCTACACCATTAGCTTGATTTTGAAAAAATGTTTTAGTCTCAGACATGTACATTTTTCTACTGCCATTTACAGCAAAACCTAATTGATGATCACCAGGCCAATACATACCAGTGTTAACGTCTCCAGTATTACCTATTGAAGGAGCAGTTGCGCTGCCATCAGGCAGATATATAATAGTTCCAAAAGTTGCTTCTGATGAATTTAACGTTAATGTTGTGGCGTTATTAACTCCAAGTTGTAAAGTACCATTATAATTGTTATGTATTTTAGAAGCATCTGACGAATCTTGAAATATTTTTAATCCACTAGAATCGCCTGTTGCATTTTTTATAACTAACGTACCGCTTTCTAAATTGATACCTGTTTCTATTGTTGCACTTCCATCAACACTTTCACTACTTAATAATCTAATTGCCATAAAGAGTAGAATTTAAGCAAAGATAATCAATTATCCTTAGACATATTTTTGATTTGAATTTTAAGACATTCAATTTGTTTTTGTTGTTCTTTAATAGCCTCAATAAGAACTCCTGTTATGTTTCCGTAAGACACAGAATATTTATCGTTTTCATCTTGACTAACAACTTCAGGCAAAACCTTTAATACTTCTTGAGCAATCACACCTACTTTAAAAGACTTGTCTTTTATGTCATTTCTAGTATAACTAACACCTCTTAATTTTGTTACTTTTTCTAAAGCATTATCAATAGTTTTTACATTGTCTTTTACTCTAGCATCTGAGTAAGCTATAACATCGCCTGTTGCTCTTATTGTTCCAGCAGCATCTAAAGTATAAGATGGTGTAGTGTCTCCTATACCTACTCTATTGTTACCAGTCGTCCAACTAGCTGTTAAGACTCTAGAAGTGCCGCCATTATATCTATGTGAAATTAAGTGTACTTTTTGATCGTAATTACCCAGACCTGATTCGGTAACCGACTGGACTTCCATACCAGCCGCTCCATTTGTCCAAGTTCCATTGTCTACTCTTGCTGTACCTACATATCTACTACCAGCAGTTGTCCAACCACCTATCTGTATATTACCGTCAACATGTAATTTATTTAAGGGATTAGTTGTGTTAATTCCTAAATTTCCAGCACCCGTTAATCTCATTACACTAGAAGCCGCAGTGTACGAATACCAGTTTAAATCTCTGCTTGTTAAGTTTACTAACTGCCAATCTAATGTCTTGTTGCCATATAAAAGTATACCACCGTCTTGACTTTGTCCTCTATTAATTCGTAAATAATATGCTGAATTATTATTATCTGAATTTAACCAAATATCGCCCGTTACGTCTAATATTCCCTCAGGCGCTGAAGTTCCAACTCCAAGCCTGCCGTTAGCTTTAAGAACCATTTTTTGTGTTGGCTCGACACCACTGTTACCTCCAGACGTAGTTGTTTTAAACTCCATTCGGCCATTGTAATTACCGTCATCAGTTACATTTATTCTAGCCATATTCCATACTGCCGAGTTACTAGGGTGGCCTGATCTCCAGTTTAGCGATCCTCCTCCGCTGATATAATAGCCACCAATAGTAATTTCATTGCTCGCCATGTGTGAACCAACTTGAAGTGTTGAGTAAGCTGTTGTTGATTGTATTGCAAACCTTTTTGATGCACCAATAAATCTACACATTTCACCTCCACCAGCATAAGTGTAAATAGCTAAGTCTCCAACAGTACCATCTAAATTAAGATGCATTGCTGTAGAAGAACTGTTAGAAGCTTTCATAGATATGGTAGATAAACTTCCTGTACTAAACAAACCTAAAGTTGCTCTAGTACCATATATTTTCATTATTCTATCTCCAAAAGTCAAATCACTTGTTATATCTGTAGTCCCAAATGCAACATCACCAGCTTCATTAAAACTTACAGCTGTAGCGGCTCCTAAAGTTTTATTTGTTAATGACCATTTATCAGTACCAGTTCCAAAAGGACTCAATCCAGCAATCCATTGTCTTGTATAAGTAGAAGTTAATCCAGGGTATCCCGTACCTCCTGCGCCCCAAACAAAACCAACTTCAGCATCATTTGGGTTTGCTATAGCAGATTGTCCCCAGCTACTACTTGTATGCCTTGTAAGAGATTTATTTGCTACTTCAAGCTTTACACTAGGGCCAACGGTTCCAATACCAACATTGCCTCCTGATAATATAATATTAGTATCACCTCTTAATGTAATTTTACCTGTTTCAAAAAAGATACGAGTGTTTGTATCGCCTGCGTGAAATAAATAGTTAGGAAAATAAGTATATCCACTAAATGTAGCTGAACCAACATTATCAAAAGTTAATGCCGTTACATTACCTCCATCAACCTGTAACAATAAGTTGTTGTCAGATCTCATAAAGCTATTGCTAGAATCAGCAGCTATAAATAGATAGTGGTTGTTAGTACCGTCTAAAGCTTTTATTATAGGAGTTCCTTTACTTACCGTTAAGTCTCCTAAAAATGTAGATGCGGCTCCAGTACCATAAGCAAAATATCCCGCACCGTATGTAGATAAACCTTGGTTAGGAGTGCTTGTCTCTCCTTGGCCCCAACCAGCTGGATTTCCTATTCCAACCTTATTATATAAATGCATAAACTCATTAGTAAACTGACCTCTAATTCCTTTTAGTCTTATAGATTCAGAAGCAGTAAAATAAGTTAATCCAGTTACTGTTCCACCAGACAATGGTAAATACGGCCCTCCAATTACAGTTGAAGCATCCACCCATGCAGGTGACGCATTGCCGTTTGATTTTAAAACTTGTCCAGATGATCCGTAATCTGATATACCTGTGCCAAAAGCTATTGCCCCACTTGACCTTATAGTCATTTTTGTTGTAGGCGTGTTTCCATATCCAGCTGGAGATGTTCTAAACATTATACGACCATTGTAATTAGCATCATCCTCAACAAGAATAGTGGCCATATCCCAAACATTACTATTTCCTCCGTGACCAGATCTAAAACTTAAAGTAGTAGCTCCTAAATCATATCTACCTGCTATAATTAAATTTGAGTTTGTGTCTAACGGGTTATTAATAGTTAAATCTCCTGATGCTGTAAATATGTTGTTGTTTAAAGTTAAATTTCCTTCAATATCCACATTACCACTGCCGTCAAAAGATTGTCGTACAACACCACCGTGTTTAAATTCAATATGATCGGGACTTGCTTCTCTGTAAAATATTCCATAATCTGTTGCGTTAGCAAGTATAACCATAGGTACAGTGCCGCCAGAAACATAATTAATTCCAAAACCTGTGGTGCTTGTTGTAAAACCTGTGACAGAGAATGCTCCAGTATAACTTCCAGACATTGTAAGGGTTCCGGTTGAAGTAATTGTTCCACCAGTCAATCCGTTACCTGTGGCAACTGATGTTACCCCACTTACAGTTGATGCGGGAGCGTAAAATCCATCAGTAACGCCTGTTCTGAATTGAGCTGGTGTTACATATCTAAGATATTGATCATTACTTGCGGTAATTCTTGTGATTGATCCTGTGTGGTTACCAGATATTGAGTTTATCCAGCCAAAATCTACATAGCCATTTGCTTGAGTTCTTACTATTTGATTAGCAACATTATTAACTCCTGTAGCTATAGGAAGGGTATTAAACGTAGCGGCTTGTACATTTCCGGTTACCGATAAAGTTCCGTCTATAGTTTGTCCACTAAGAAATCTAATCGCCATGTAAGTAAATTAAAAATTAACTTACAGTTATCAAGACTCTAGCGGCATTAGAAGCAAGGGCTGTTGTTGTAGATAATGTTACTACCGTTGTACTTGTTCTCACTACGTCACAAATAACTGTATCATAAGTTGTATTGTCGTAAACCTGTACAATTACATCTCTTGTGCCTAAACCATGAGTCACTGCATAAGAAGTGGCAGAGCCATCTCCAATATTAGCCGCATAATTTAAACCTGAACCAACGCACGATTCTACTTCAGAACAGAAATTAGTTACTTGACTTGATGCTATTTGTATATCTTGCGCTGCAATACCTGTTATTATTCCTTTGCCATCAGCAGTGATAGTTAATGATTTGGTAGCAGCTCCATAAGTTCCAGCTACTCCTGTTTGACTATCTAATGCGACAGCTCCACTTGCGTTAACTGTAAGTCCACCTGTAGTTGGGAAACTTGCAAGACCTACTGTTGTAGCTGTAGCAAGATCTGTATCAGACTGTACAACCACCCAGTCTCCAATAACTGAAGCTCCAGCTGCTGCTGCCGTGTTACATATAACTTGGTCACCTACTGTTAAAGGTGTAGAAGCATCTCCATAAAAATCACCAGCCGTTGTTACAACATAAAAATCTCCAACCGCAATAGCTACTCTTGAACCACCTGTTGTTAAGTTTCCTGGACTTGGCGAACCATCAATCGCACCAGTTGTTGCGTTAAATCCTCCTTTTATTTGTAGAGATCCTACAACAGCATTATCAACATATTGTTTAGTTGCCGCATCAGCGTTTGCTGTTGGTGTGGCTAATCCTGTAATTTTATGACTACCCAGTGCTAGGTCAGCTGTAGGTGTGCCTAATAAGTTGATAGGAATTTCATTTCCTGCTTTTCTTTTTTGATCAGTTCCATCTAATACGATAAATTCATCTGCCGCAACCCAAGCTTGAGTCATGTCAGGTAAATCTTGTAATTGAAGGTTGTATGTTACAGTGTCAGTTGCGCTAATTACCGCATCTAATCCTGTGTTGTGTGCAAATGTAATTGTGTTTCCGTTTGCAACTGTTTGAGTGTTTGTTCCGTCAGTTATATCAAAACCTGTTATTGGTTCTGTGCTTGCAGTCACTGCCGTAATTTGTCCTTTTTTGTTGTATGAAATACTTGCTGGATACGCAACACTTCCGGCTGATGCACTAGGTGCATTATCATCCATTGTAATAGTAACAGTTCTAGTAGCTCCAGCTGTTGTAGAAATAAATCCTGATTCTCCGGCTATTGTTGCTGATTGTCCGTCTCCAATAGTTTGATCAGATCCAGAGTCTCCTTTTAAAATCCAGGTAACCATTCCTGAACTTACTGTTTGCCAACCACCTGAGGTATGATATTTTAATACATCATTCGTAGTATCAAATATCATTTGACCTACTCCTGTTACAGAAGGATCACTAGCTTGATTATCAACCTTAAAGGTTTTAAGCTGGTTGTTGTTAAGTGCTATACTTGATAAATACGATATTGCCATAATTTTTTATTTATTAATTAAATGACGCTTTCCCGGTAAAAGGTAGCGAAAATGTTAATGTAGCTCGGTTTAAACTGTTAAATACTATTTGTGTTTCTACTTCTGCATTGTTTGCATCAAAAATTGTAACTGCCGGATACTTGTTTAAATTATGATCTATAGCATAAACATCTGTACTTCCGTCTAATGTGTACAAAAAATTAGCATCATTTGCCCCTGCATACGTTAGCAAAGATATGAAATAATCTTTGTTTGCAATTAAGCCATTGTTGCCGCCTTTGTATGCAACCACTATGTCATAATAGCTATTGTTTTGTGCATTTTGAGTAGAAGAAATCCATGAGAAAACTGCCCATCTTGAAACATCATCGCACTGTGTTATTAAAACTTCTGATCCACCTAACGGGTTTGAATAAAAAGAAGATATGTCAATACCTAAGTTAGTTAACTCAAACTTGTTTAAAGTAAATCCTGTTATTGAATTATATGCTACATTGGGTGCAGCTGTTGCTCCGTCAGCACCATAAAATGAACCATCCGTGTAAGGAACAGTGTTTAAGTATTTAAATCTTAATGCTTGTTGCTGTGTAGCAACCCTGTTCATGTATTCAGCTACTGAATCGATTGTAAAGTTTTTAGTAGCGTAATTACTATTAGCATCAGATCCAATCCAATAATCCGTTCCTATTAAATGCGTGTCTAATGGATATGTACTTATTTTTGCCATAGTAGAAATTTATTATTTACAAAGATAAACAAAAGAAATTATCCTTTTTTTACTTTTTCAATCGACCTTCCTCCGAAATAAGCTCCAATTACGGTAATTAAAGTGAGCTGCAAAAGATCCGTCCATTTTTCTTCAACATCAAAAGCAATAAACCCGCTGTCAATAAAAACCATTACTACAGTAGATACTACTAAAAAAATTAAAGTGAGTGGACGTACTGATTTAGTTAACCAGTTTCCGTGCTGCAAATCTGCCTTCCATCTTTCTGTTACATTTTTTTGCATGTCAGCTTCAGCCTCAATAAACACTTTGTCCATCTCTTGTTTTAACTGAGCTCTTTCTTCTTTTGAAAAAGTATGCTTATCTATAATACCTGATATTTTACCGGCTATGTCTGCGCCAGCTCCTCCGAATAATTTTGCTAATATTTTTCCCATAACTTATTGTTTCATTTTAATTTTTGTTCTATTTACATCTACTCTTGAGATGTCTTTAGATTCGAAACTTGTTCTTGGATTGTTAATAGAAATATTGTTTCCTGGATTTTCTCTTGGTACAAATTTATTTTTATTGTCCCAATTATTTTTTTCAGGGCGATTATATACTCTCGTGCTTTTGTTGTTGTTTAAATTTATTTTTTTTTGTATTCTTTCAGCAATAACATCTACTCTATCTACATTATTATAAGCTACCCCTCCTCTTCTTCCTTTCATAATAGTTTTGTTGTTCCAATGATTATAACTGTTGTAAAACCAAGGGCGATAACTATACCAGCCCCAACTGTTATTAAATCCGAAAGCCCAATCATACCATATTTGACTTCGGTTCCAATAAGCGTCAAACGGGCTCAATGGTTTCCAAAACTTATAAATAAAAGGCGATGTGTAAAAAGAATAAGGCTGGTTCATTGCAAACTTTGCATAATCCCATCTAAATCTAAAATCAGTTCTTATTTTCCAACTTAACCTAGAATATGTTAAAGTATCTATTTTAACTGTACTTGGAACTTCTAAAACAATTATATCTTGTGGCTCGTGATTTAACGTAGATAAACGAACAGATGAGCAACCAACCGATATTAATAATATTAAAAGTAATAATTTTTTCATTTATCTGTAATGTCTATATAAACTGTTTTGCCCTTATCTCTAACGGCTTTTAATACTCTGTTTCTGTTTTTTTCTTTATCAACATAACTAACATGAACCCAGTCAGGATTTTCTTCATTTCCGAATTCGTAGATAAGTTGATCGAAGTCTAATTTTTCTTTTATAAAATCAAACATCTCTTTGTTTGTTTTATGTCCGTAGATATCATCGAGATCCATTGCGTTTCCCTGGCAATGCTGTGAACGGCTGCTGCCTCCAATCGCTTTATTAAGAGCTTCTGATCTATACATGCTGTTGATTTTTATAGGGCCACCAACATATTCTCTTAATGGTTCAAAAATCTTTTCAGCAAGTTGTTTCATGTTAGCTAATGCGTTTCCGTTAGGAGTATTAGCCAATCCAAGCCTTAAAGCAGTTATTGATTTTGTTGCTTCTTTTTCAGATATATGTTTACTAATCATAAGTAGTTTATTTTAATTTCTTCCACTTATGAACCGTATATCCAATGGACAATACTAACAATATAATTTTTAAAGTTATTTCTATTTCTGTAAGTGACAATGCAAATGCCGTAGTATTAATTGTGTATAGTTTCCAGTCTTCCATTATTAACGATTTCATAAGTTACTTCTAAGTTAGTTAGCGCTGAATTTGTTTGTACATATTCAGGGCACGGTACTGTTTTGTCTACCATATTGCAAGGCAGTTATTTCTAACAGCTGCATCGGTACCAGTAGAAAAAATCTGTAAACATTGTACAGGTAAATATTCTCCTACTTTAAAATTGGAAAACGTTACATCGTTTCCAGATACTGTTTTTACTTTAATATCTACATAAGACTTTGCTAAGTCCATTGTTCCTTCACTGCTTCCAACATATATTAAACATCCTTCCGAAGAATTAATTCTTTGAGATCCGTGTGGCCCTCCTAAGAATATAATATAATCTTCTGTTGATGTAAATATGTCATCGCTAATTGATAATATTGTACTGCTATCAACAGCTGTTACAAACGCTGATGTTTTATCAGTTGTGTTGTAAACAATATCATTAACCTCAACATTACTAAAGTCAGCTCCAACATCAACTAATTTATCAGTAGTTGCTGCTGTAGTAGATCCAGATATTTGTGGTAAGTCAGGTGAAGGGATAGGAAGCGTGTCGCTTGCTATAGGGTTTAATACTAATCCGGTATTAACGGTTATTTTAGGGTACGCCATGTTATTAATTTAGAGGGTTAAAAATTCTCTTTACTTTTCTTTACTTGTTGTCGTACGGGAAAACTCTGTTTAAAGTGTCTCTTCTTTGTTGACACCCACAAGGTTTTCCAGTAACCTCAGAAACTTTCTCGACCACAGCTTTTATTCCAGTAGCTTTTGTGATTTTTTCGATAGTGTCTCCAAGACCTTTAGATTTGCTCATTCTTTTGATTTTTAGATTTAATATGAATTTAAGTGTGATCCATCACAGTTTCCTGCTGGATCTTGTGTGTTTCCACATTGACAAGGTTTAATGTTACTTCTCATCTTTTTTACTTTCTTTTTTTTTCGGCTTTAATAGACTTTCAAGATATTTTTGTCTTTCTATTATTCTAGCCTCAATGTCACTATTCCTAGATTGATAAGGAACATCTTGTACTGAGTCAGCCTTTTTTATTACTTTCCTTTTTGCCATTTGATTAAATTTATTTTTTTGCCTTTCCTTTAACTTTTCTAAGTTTAGGATTTTTTCTTTTAGCTTTAGGGCTAGCTTTTCTACTAGCAGATGCTAATATTGCAGATGCAGCTTTTTTACTGTATCCACCTTTTTTAGCAATCTTTGCTGCTACTTTTTTAAAACTCATTTTAAATGATCGTGTTTTTTCCAGCTTGAAGAGTGTCTGTATGACATTCCTGAGTCTCCCCCATAAGCGTGACCAAACTTTTTCTTTGACATAGCTTTTGATTCGTCTCTACGATCTTTAAAAGATTGAGACTTCTTTCCGTGCTTTGCACCTAAAGATTCATCTAGTCTTGAGTTATATCCTTGTTTTTTCATAATAGTAATTATTTATAACAAATATAATAATAATTTTTTATCTATCTTCTAGACTTAGCTCCTACACATTTCCAGCGTTTCCTGGATAAATTATTAGGGCTATTCGGATCGTTTCTTTTTTTTCTAGACAAACGTCTTTTGATACCTAAACTCCTTGCACAATAACTGTCTCCTTTTGAAGTTCCAGGTCTTACCCTAGGGCCCCCACCTTTAGCTTTACCAGCTTGTCCATAACTTACTTTTTTTCCCGAGGCTGTTATTTTTACTCTAGCCTTTCCTTTTCTAGGTGTTGCCATTACTTTTTTTTAGGAAAACCTTTTTTCATATTGCTATAAGCTTTTTTGCTTATAGTTGATTTTTTTTTTGATCTTGAAGTGCCGGCTTTTTTGCGTGCATTAATGTTTGCGTATAATCCTCTTTTTGCCATATTATTTATTTTTAGGTAACGTTTTTATTTTACCGTTCTCAGTTCTTGCATATCTATTATTTTTATCTTCCATGCCGGGTAGTAAAGTGCCACAGTATTTACCTTTGCCGTATTGCCAGCAAACTTTTTTTCCTTTTGTTCTACCTTTTTTTGCCATTACTTCTTTTTCTTTTTCATTTTCGCACCAGCAATTCTATCAGCTTTAGTAATTCCAGGATTATTATCTATGCCAGCCTTTACACTTAGCATACCAAATTTATCAATGTCTTTGTTTTTAAACCCAATCTTGTTATAATCTTTTTTTTTCATATTTATTAATTTGAAGTTGCTCTTCGGCGACTTGTTTCTAACATTATTACATTAACTCTGTTTTGTATTTCTTCAACCGGAACATCAATCTTAAAACTAAGTCCTGCTTTCCATTGTCCCCTTGGCTTTCCGTTTTTGTCAAGTAAAATAATTATAGGCACAGAAGTTATCTGAGCTCGCAAAGATGGAGCTTGATCTTCTAAAAGTGCGTATTGAATTTTACAATTCTTTACACCTCTTAGATTATAATTATTGTTTTGATTCCACTTAGCATTAACATGCATCAAGGTTAAATCTTGTGCGCTGATAAAAAATACTGATAATAGAAAAAAAATTGATATTAATTTTTTCATCTTTTAAATACTTTGTTTTCTAAATCTCTAATAGACTCTTTGTTCTCTTCAATATCTTCTTTTAAGTCTTTTGTTGCGTTGTCTATTTGAATTACGTTATTTCTAATTAATTCGTCTTTAAGCTGGAACTCCATCTTCTGGACAAATTCATCACCACTAAAACTATCAATCTTATTGTGTAAGTCTTGCATGTCTTCCTGAAGAGAAAACCACATACCAGCTAATGATATAGTTCCTGCCACGATCATTCCGATCGTTTTTAAATCTAACTGTACATTTGTGTCTTCTGATATTTTTGTTGCCATGTTTTTATCTTTTACGTCCTTGTCCTCTATACTTCGACTTATATCCGTTCTGCCCTCTTGATGCATTCTTAGAATGCACTCCAGGACGTTTACTTGAATGTGAAATATACTTAGAGGTAATTGTTTTAGCCATTAATATTTTTTCGACTTAACCTTTTTACCAGTTTTTTTTGCATAGCTTTTAGCTGCTGCTTTTCCTTTTTTAGTGTAACTAAACTTTTTGTTTCCTACTTTTGGCATAATTTATTTTTTTTTAATGTTATTTTTTCTTTTTTAGAAGATCTTTAATTTCGCTTCTAGATATTGCTTTTTCTTCAGGTATATTTTTAATTATTTTTTTTGAAGATTTTTTAATTTCTGGTTTTTTCTTTTTTACATTAAAAAAATAAAGAGTCGCTGCGCCTGCAAGTAATAATAATAATATAATAATTTCCATTTTATTTTTTTTTCAATGTTATTTTTTTCTTTCCAGTCAATACATCTTTTGCATCTTTTCCTGCTTTAGAAAAAGTATTTTTAGTTTGCTGATATCCTTTAGTAATTCCTTTAGATACTTTTTCTTTAAACGCTTCTCGTTTTTTTATTTTACAAGCTTTTATTAATGCTTTTTGTTTAGAGGTTGCTTTACTCAAAGAACCGTCTTTTCCCATTATAGATACTCGACACCTTTCACTCATAATTTTTTATTTAGTATTTTTACAAATATACAAATTAATTAAAATGAAATCTAAGGGCGTATACAAGAGGAAGCCTACCTCCAGAAGGACACCTACACACGATTATTTAAAATACTGGAGAGTTATAAGATATTGGGTTAAGGCTAAATATGGTCTGTCTACTCCTGATCTTGAAATGATATTGTTTTTATATAGCGAACAAATGTTTAACAAAACACAATTTAGTAAATATGAAGAGTTGATGAGCTGGGACATCAAACGTTTTGGTAGATTACTTAAAGATGATTGGATACATGTTTGGCGGAAACGTAAAGGCAATGAAACTACACTGTATGAATTAACATATAAGTCTAAACGTATAGTAACTATGATTTATAAAAAATTAAATGGTGAGGAAATTGCAGAAACTGCACATGCTAATCCGTTATTCCGTAATGATGCTTCTTACATGGATAAGGTGTACAGACAAAGTATTGTCGACATGAACGATTTTATAAAACAACAACGACATCTCGCTCAAGAATAATTGTATAAGGTACATCGTGGATTAACATACTGTGTCCTGCATTTTTATCGTAGTATATTAAATCGTTTTCATTTATAACACTGACATCACTACCAGTTTTTACTACTTCACCTTTGCGATATCTGAATTCATCTACGTCTGACGCTGATAATAACAGGCCTGATTCGGTCTTGTGCTCTTCTTCGATTTTATTTATGATAATATATTTTCCAATTGGCTTCATTAGTATTGTTGTAGTTTAGGTACTCGATTATACGTTATGTTTGGCTTTTGACGATTGTCTAAATTCCATTTAGTTATGAAATGTCCCTCCAAATCAATTATTGTGTAGCCTTGTGAGGCTAATATCTTAATAGCGTTTATTTGTTCCTGGACTTTGTCCGGTATGTTATCGGATTTAAACAGCTCTGGCATGTGTTACTATAGCATTAGTGGATAATATAGTGGTTGCAACCGATACTGCATTAATTAATGCGTTTTTGGTTACTTTTAATGGATCTATTACACCCATCTTGTACATATCACCTATCACCTCGTTCTTCACATCGTATCCAACATTAGCATCGTTAAAGTTTATAAGCGTTATTATCTGATCTGGATTTTTACCAGAGTTTATTATGATTTGTTTCAACGGAACCTGTATAGCATCTAGTAATATCTCTAATGCTACCTTCTGATTCTCTGTCTTAGTCTCTTTATTGAACTGATTAGTGGCCATATATAAAGCTATCCCTCCTCCACTCACAATGCCTTCTTGTAAGGCGCTGCGCACTGCGCATACCGAGTCATCGACTCGGTCAAATTTTTCTTTTTGTTCAACATCACTGTTAGCACCAACGTAAATACAACCAATGGCACCAGCTAAACTTGCAATACGTTCGTTAATGAAGTCTTTGTCTGCTTTGAATGCTGTGTTCTCTTGCTGCTGTTTAAGCTCATTGATACGATCTTGCGTAGCTTGGCTAACCTCAGCCTCATTTTTAATTAATACACTAGAGTTCTTGCCAACAATAATCTTATCGACATGACCAAGGTCTTCTAATCCGATTAAACTAATGTCATCACCTGTCTTTTCAGAAAAATACTTGGCGTTAACTGCAAATGCTATGTCTTGCATCAGCTCATGGCTTTTATATCCGAACTGTGGTGGTGTAATATTACACAGCTTTAAGTTATTTCTCACAACATTTGCTGCAAGTGTGTTGACTACATTGGTTGCACATGGTGCAATAAGTAATAATTTCTTGTTTTGCTGTATAATTGGCTTCAGTACATTCTCAATCTGCAAGATGTTGTTAATCTCCTGGTCACATACAAGCACCATAACGTCTTCAAGTATACACTCGTCCTTACGTTGGTTGTTTAAAAATAGATTTGATGTGTAGCCACGATCTACTTTAATACCGTTAGTCACCTCAGCATAGGTTTCGTGGTTCATACTTTTCTCAACTGTAACAATTCCATTAACCCCAACCTTATTGTAGGCTTCTGCTATGATGGATCCGATCTCTTTGTCGTTATTAGCTGATATTGTAGCAACGTCAAGTAGCCTGGACTTAGTAATCTTCTTTGATCCTTTCTCTAAAATAGACGTCAGCTTCTCACTGTACTTGTTAATATGTTTAATAACCTCAGTAACGTTATGTTCTTTCTTTAAATGTTTCTGACCTGCATTAACAATCGCTTCAGTAAGCACTATTGCTGTGGTTGTACCATCACCCGCAGACTGAGCAGTACGGCTTGCCGCATCTTTCATCATTTGTATTGCTAGGTTTTCAATAGGATCGTCTAAGAAAATTGAGTTAGCTACAGTTACCCCGTCTTTAGTCACAGTTATGCCGGCAAGATGATCAGGTGATTCAATCAAGACAGTACGGCCTCTAGGGCCTAAGGTGCTTTTAACTGCTTTGGAAATTTTAGTAATTCCTGAAATAAGTTTTGAGCGACCTTCGTTATCAAACGTTAAGTCTTTTGGGATATATGATTGTTTCATTAAATTGAATTTGATTTAAAACAAATATAGTAATTATTTGTATAAATATACAGCGTGACGAAAATTAAGAATATGACGATTTCAAAGCGCTATATAGAGATATATGTTTTTTTATTTTTTTTATTTTTTTACTATAGTATAATAGGTTTTTTTTCGTCAGAATCGTCGCAAAGTAATAATATAGTATTTAAAGTATTAGAAATCAATTAGTTAGAGCGTGACGAAAAGCGTGACGTTTTTATTTTACCGTGACGATAATTGTCGCAAACACTACATTTTTAGGGTTGCCTAAAAAAATATACTATGCATGCATAATAAATTGTAAAATATTGTATTTTAAAATCGTCGTAAAAAAAAGAGCTCAATTAAGAGCCCTTTTCCAATCAACAATCAAAATAGAACGAATCTATGCGGTTAGTATTTTAGTTGCTTAAGTATACCTTTGCGACCTTCTGCAATTTGTATACCCTCAGCTATCCTATTTATTTTTCTGTCATTGTCTACAGCTCTTTTCATAGAAGCTGCTCTTTGAATTCCAGTCATTCCATCAGGACGATCATTGATTAGTCTACCATCCTTGATGTATAGACCGTCTACGAAATTATCTTTTGCCATAGCTTTTTTATTTACTGTAAATATAGTGAAAATATTTTTGAGATATTAGATACATAGAGGTTGAGGGCAATACTACGTTATACGCAACACCCACCCTAAAACGAAAACGAATTTTTTTTTGCCTCGATTTATTTTTTTAGGTTTTTTTTCTGGATTTTTTTAGCTTTTACCCTGCCACCCTGCCACCCTGCACCCCTTCCCCCTTTAACCACCTCCAGACCTTCCCCTAATTGCACCACCTCGCACCCTTGCGCAGTCTCAAGCCTTCCCCTTTATGCCCCCACGATCTCCCCCACACTTAAACAAAAAGCCCCCAACAAACACGATTTAAAAGCCTGAGCAACAGAATAAAAAGAGAGTTCAGGACATTGTAATAAGTACCGGACAAAAGAAAATTTCCAGAGGTAGAGCTAAAAAATATTAAAATAATATTAAATTATACTTGCATAGTATTTTTTTTATCACTACATTCGTACTTAATTAATACTAAACAGATAACAAATGAAAAAATTTACAATTATTTATTTAACGTTTACAACGTTTTTCATTGTGTTAGCAGTCTTTAAAATGCTGTTTCACATTGCGCCAGAGATCGAGAGCCTTGCGCATTTAATTATATTTAGTCTCTTATTCGGTTTTATTGGGTGTATTACATTCGTGTTGTGTTACCTGGTAAAATCTTTAATCATTGAAACCTTTAAAAAATAAAATTATGAGTTCTAGAAGTTACCCTATTTACAACGTAATCAATTCATGCGCTTATGCTTCACAACCTTACACCAAAGGAAATAAATCCTTTGGAGTTCGTAAGCATTCAGAAATAAATGTCAAAGTCGGCTCTAGCGCTTCGCATTCTTACGACCTATGCACCATTAAAGAAACTAAGCGAGATTTTGGCGCTTGGTCGGTCTTTCGTGTATCAATAGACAATAAAACAATTAAACAGGCATTTTTTAATAATAATACAAAAGTATTTACGAGAAGAATGCCAACAGAATTAAAAGAATTAATTTAAAATAATAACTATGAAACAAACACAAATAATAGATTTTAAAAGAATCAATAACGACATAAATGGCAATCCTCGTTATGTCTGCCACTTTCTAAATTTTGCAAGTGATTACGCTACTGCTTTAAATTTGGCTCGTGAAATTGGAGGTAAAAAATTCCACAATAAACAATATGGTGGAGGAATTGTTTTTCAGTCTTACAATGTTCAGGACTTAGAAAAAAGAATACTCGAGATAAAATATAAGGTAAGGATACCATAAAACATTTTGGAAATTGGGAGGGTTCGATTCCCTCCATGTTTTCTAACTGAAATTAACTAAATATTAAAATTATGGCTGAAAAATTAATCACTTGTAAAGAAAATCAAATTGCAAGAGCAGTATTAAAAATTGAAAATCATCTTGATGATCTCCAGAGTATTGGGGTTATTGAATGTTGTGTTAAGGTAGATATTCAATTTATGTTAGATGAAATAACTGAATTACTTTAATATAAATACTATGGCAAAATTAAATAAATTAATGAATTTCCTTGATCAAATAGATGAGGAAATAAAAGAGGAAATTTACGACCGAGAAGAACAAGCAGACAATCAGCTTGACAAATGGGAAGCTTGGGAAGATTCCGAAAAAGGTCAAGATTACGTTTCTAAGACTGAGGCTCTGGATGAATTAAGAGGTTTAATTTATGAAGTTGTAGATAAGGCACAGAAAATAAAAGATAAAGACTATTATTAAATAAATAAGTATGAAAGATTATAAAGCATTTAAATCAAAGTCTGGAGTATGTTATATTCCAGAACTTTCAAACCAAAAATATACTTACATAGATTTTTTAAATCTTGCCAAAGGAAATAAAAAAGTTACTAATTTATTGTTCAACGTTATTGAATGGCAACATCCAGAAACTTTATTGGAAGAATGGGACAGAGAAGAAATTTATTAATATGAAAGCATTTTTAGGAATAAATCAAAAAAAAGAGCAAAGAATGTTATTAAATTCTATTTGCTTAGAACATTGCTTAAACCCTCAGCAAGTAAAAGAGGACATAAAAAATCAGGGATTTGAAAACCTGACAATAAAAGAAATAATAAACTTTATAAAATTAAATTATTAGATATGAAATCAAAAGAACCTAAAACATACCAATACGATAGCGCACCGGTAAAAGAAACAGAGAAATTTTTAACCGAAGAACAAAGAAAAAATTTAATTTCTGACATTTTACATTCTTCGCAACAATTGTCTTTAATGATAAATAACAGAGAAGTGTATCCAGACCGAGATTATAGAAATTTTAGAATGGATATAGAGGAAGATAATATTTATAAAATTAAAGAAATATTAATCAACAATAAATTTTAATTATGGAAAAAGTAAAAAATGTAATTATAACATTGCCTGTTCATTATGAACAAGAAAGAATAGATAAAAAAGATAACAACAATGGGTTGTTGTATGGAATATATTATTACAATATTTCTGTTGAAGATTTAAACACCGATAATGCCTTTAATAGTGATGTTGTTAATGTAGAATGGTTTGAAACTGAATCGGAAAGGGATTCTATGCTACAACGAGAAAGAGAAAGCGCCTATAAATATTAACATTATGAATAAATTAGAAATAAAAATTGCTCAGTTAGAAAAAGATAGAGCCAAACTATTAAAAGAGAATAGAAAGTTAAACCAGATAATATCTGAAACAAAAAAATAAATAAATTATGAATGTAAAAGAATTAATCGAGGAGTTAAAAAATTTACCTCAAGACTTACCAATAAGAACAGATAATCGTTATCCTGAGGGAGAGAACGAATGGATAGATGGGGTAGAATGTTCCAGGACTGGAGAGTCTGGATATGAGATAGAGGGAGAAGTCAGGTTATTAACCTCTTTAGGATATAAATTTGAAAAATATATGTATATAACTCAACAAGAAAAAGAAAACTTATTAAAAAACATAAAAACAATAAATCCAAAAATAATATAATTATGAGCAAGTATACATTAAAAAAACAAACGGAATACAAACCCATTACAATTCCAATCTACTATTTCTTTGATGAAGAAGATAGAATTGTTATAGATGAAGAATGTATGGTAAAAGAATTTAAAGAGGAGATCCTGAAAAGATCCCAAATTTTAAATCGCAGAAAAGAAAGTAAATAAATTTGAAAAATATATATAATTATGAGTAAAGAAAAATTTTATTGGCAAGATGATACTTGGGGTGCATTGTACACAGAAGATAACACTTTTGAATTTCAATTATGGACTTGCGACACATCAGGGAAACAATACATAACTTTTTATCCAGAACAAACAGACAATGTTCAGGATTCAATGGAAGTTCTGGCAAATTATAGAGTAATTAAAGAAGAATAATATGATAATTTATAACACTTATTTAGTATACGAAAATAAAGGTGCTTACACTCTGGAAATAGAGTATGAGTATTATTGGAGAGAAGAAACTTACGAAGACCCATTCGAAGATGATCTTCATATAGAGAAAGTAGAGTTAAATGGAATAGACATAACGACTTTTTATACTGACTTTTTATGTGATGTATTTCACGAGGAAGTCTGGGAACACGCAATTAATAATAAATATAAATAATATGGAATTAAATTTTAAAGAATTTGAACAAGAACAATTAAAAAAACTTGAAGAACTCCAGAAACAAAAAAAGTCTGGAAAACTAACTCAGTTTGAAAAAGATGTCAAACGTTTAGGAGGATACGAAAACTATTGGACTGACAAGATCAGTAAAAAGTTAGTAGGTAAAACCATAACTAAGGTAGCATATTTATCAGAAGATAAGACCGAAGACAATATGTGGTACAAGAGACCTTGTTGTATTCAGCTTGATAATAAATATTGGTTAATGCCAATGGCAGATGATGAGGGTAATGATGGTGGTAGTGTTTCTGTCAGCTTTATGAAAGATTTAACAACAATACCAACGTTATGAGAATATTAAAAACAAAACTATACACTATTGATGAACACCCTAACAAAGAATTGTGTTTTAATTATATTAGAGATAATTGGCACGATTTAAACGAACATTCTGTAAGTGAAGTATCAGAAAGTATAAAAGCATTATCTAAAGTAATTGGAGGAAGTTACGATTACTCAATAGGACAATTTTCAAGTAGAGGAGAATTTATTTCTTTCAATAATTATGACAAAGATGAGTTAATGAAATTAAATGCTGAAGAATGCTCATTAACAGGGGCAATATGGGATATAGATTTAATTCAAGGAATGCAAAAAGATGACAACAACAGGGTTTTAAGAGCATTGCATAATGATAGCGAATATATTTATTCAAACGAGGGATTAATTGAATTGTGTGATGCTAATAATTATGAATTTAATGAACAAGGTAAATGTGTTTATGATGAGTAAAAAAATAAAAACAGAATACAGATACTCTGATTATAGAGGTAGTGAGATTATCTGGTCAACAGAAGACATTGAGGCGATCGCTGAAGAATTAGGGATAACTTATTTAGATTTTGATGACTATGATAAAATTCTGCACGATACATTTAAAAACTATGGTGTAGAGATTATGGACTCTTTGCGAGACTGGTTTGTAGCACAGACCTGGAATCATGCAAAGGCTTTACAAGTAGAATATAATAAAAAAAATAAAGATGAGTAAATTAACAGATAAACAATATAAAATATTGGGTAGGTATATGTCAACATACGACTTTGTAGCTTGTAATCAGCTAGAAGAAGAAGCGGAAAAAGTTTTGGGTAAAAATTGGGAAGCTGAAGATGATATTGAACAGATAGACTCTATACTAGAACACATTAATTTAAATGGTTTCAGGGTAAGGTATCTTGAAGATACAGATCAAATTGAAGTTAGAGAAACAGATAGTTTCACAACTGATCCTTTATTTGAATGGTTTAACAATTTTGTTGACTATGTAGGCAACAGAGATAGTAATATTTATAACGAGGCTTGTAAATATGCTGATGAAAGGGAGGAGGGTTGTATATGAATTGTCCTTGTTGTAATGAGCCTATGATAAGTATAGGCACAAAAGTAGAAATAATAGACAACTTTCACGAGCATATTGGTTATGTGAAAGGTAGTATTTTAAAAATTATAGCTCATGATGATTATGGAAACTACATATTAAATAGTGGTCATTGTTGTTCAGAGGCTGAATTTCAAATTTTAAATTAATTAATTATGAGAAGAATTATAGTAATGTTAGATAATGTCTATGAAGAAATATTAGACACTACACCAGACTCAGAAGAAAGACAAGAAATACTGAGCAAAATAGATGATGTTCAATTTTTAATAGAAGATCTGTATGAGTAAAAAATTTAGAAAACCAAGTAAACTTGATCGTGTTTTTAAAAAGCAAGGTCGAAACAGAACTCAAGATGTTCTGGGGGCAATTTTTGAAGCCTTTAGCCAATCACAATTAAATCAAATAGAAAAAAATCATGAAAAAGAAAAGACAATATCGCAGTAATCAGGGGCGAAGTCCAGAAAAAGAAAGAGAAATCTTTAAAACCCTGAACGTAACAATTAAAATAATGCTGATAGTCGGTGTTATATTATCATTAACCTTTTTAATATTAGAATAATGTATTACGATAAATCAAAAATAGAATTGATAGGAATTATTTTAGAAAAGGATAAAAAAATTGAAGACCTGAAACAACAAAGAGATTTTTATCGAAAAAAATTCACTCAATGTAATGAGTGGGGAGGATCTGAAGAATATGTGTTAGAAAACTTAGGAATTAATAAAAAATTAAATTAAATTTATACTCTTATGCAATATTTTGATCCAGAATTAGAAACAGAATATGAAACAGAGTTCCTGTTTATATAATTAGTTGTTTGTTTTAAAGAAGCCAACCTCCATGTGAAAGCATGGGGGATTTGGTGGTAGAAATCAAATCTAATTAAATGAAAAAGAAAATTTTCGAATACTATGCTATGTCCATAGCAGAACAATTTAACATAAGTTTAGAGGAGTTGTTTACTCAAACTAAAACGAGTCATATTGTAGATGCCAGGCAATTATTATATTGGTTATGCATTGAAAGACCTATTAAAAAAAGCTACATTAAAAATTTTTTAAACGAAAATGGATATAATGTTTCTTACTCCACACTACAATATGGATATGACCAGGCAAAAAAATTAATTGAAGATGATCCGGACTTTAAAACAATGGTAACAAGAATCCAGGAGAATGATAATTGATGACTTGTACTACATATTTAACGAGGCTCTGCAAGACAGAAAAGCTATTGAAACTAAAACAAGTAAAGTCCATAGTGTGATAGCTAATGGAATTAAAATTCAAAAGTTTTCTGATCGAATAGAGATACTTAACATGGGAAAAGGAGGCGATTATTTTAAAGAATGTAGCCCAGAAGAATATCAGTTTTTTTATGAAGATGGATGGTTAATAGGATGTTATAGAGTTAAAATAAATAACTGCTTACACAAATTAAAAATAATAGAAGAAAAAATTAAAACAGAAGTAAACACCAGGAAGAATGATAAACATATCCAGAACTTAAAAAGTAGGAGAGAATCTATTCTTCAGAAATATACAATCAATAAAAATAAATTAAATCAAATTAAATCAAATCTATGAAAAAATCTAAATCAGTATTCGAGACATTGAATAGCATCAATGTTAGCGACAAGATAGAGAAAAAAGGAAATCTATCTTACTTGTCTTGGGCTTGGGCTTGGGGTGAGTTAAATAAACATTATCCTAATTCTTCATACGAAGTAATTAAAAACAAAGAAAAAGATCTTAATTATCATCATGATGGTAAAACAGGTTGGGTTGAGACTGAAGTTACAGTTGAAGGTCACACCTTACCAGAATCTTTACCTATAATGAATAATAGAAACAAGTCAATACCTGTAGGACAAATTACTTCTTTTGATGTTAATTCATCTATAAAAAGATGTAAAACAAAAAACATTGCATTACATGGGTTAGGTTTGTATATCTATGCAGGGGAAGATCTTCCACAAGATTCAGCTCCTGAAAAAACAATAAAACCTAAAAACACCATAACAGAACTTACATTAAAAGTTAATGATGATAATTGGGAAAAGGTAATGAGGTTTGTTGCACACAACAAAGACAAAGGCTTGAAATACATAGTTGACAAGTTAAAAACTAAGTATGAAATCAAAGAAGATGTTAAACAAGAAATTTCTAAGCATGTTTAAAGTAGAGGAACCAATCGACAAAGTCATTAGTAAACTACAAGATGATAGCAACTATTATGGCGATTATGGGAGGCAATTCTTGTCAAACTCTGACATAAACAAACTTCTTTATTCTCCAAATGAATTTAGAAAGCCTACTCCAAAAACAAAAGAACTTGTTATGGGATCATACTTTCATACTGCTATGTTAGAGCCAGACAAGTTAAAAAATTATGAAATTATTGAAGCCTCTAGTCGTAGCACCAAAATTTATAAAGAAAACGTTCCGGAGGGAGAGTTTTATCTGTTACAAAAAGAAGCTGATCAAGTAATGGTTTGGGTAGATAAAATGAAATCAAACTTACAAATGTTTGATTATATTTATTCCGAAAACAATCAGTACGAAATTCCAGGAGTTACTCAAATCATGGGTAATTGGTGGAAGGGAAAGGCTGATATACTTACAGATGAATTCATTATTGACATTAAAACCACAACTAAAGTCCATGACTTTAAATGGAAATGTAATACTTATAATTATGATAGCCAGGCGTATATTTATCAAAGATTATTTAATCGCCAAATGATTTTTTTCGTAATTGATAAGGACACTCTTCAATTAAAAATCTGCGACTGTTCGCCAGAGTTTATAGAAAGAGGTAAAGAAAAAGTAGAAAAAGCAACCCATGAATATAATTCGTTTTATGGCGAAAACAAAACGAAGGATCCTGAAAACTTTGTTATTCAGGAGACTTTGTAAGTTATTCGTTACAGAAATTACAACAAGAAAAGACTATATGTGGATAGATGTTCCAAATGTCTGCAATAGTCGAAAAGAGAAAGATTTAATTCTCTTTGATACAATAAATAGATTGGAGCAAAAAATTAAAATTAATAACAATGAGTGAAGAAGTAAAAAAAGAGGATCCTATTTTTGTTGGGAATGGGATCTCCAAATTTGATGGTAATTTAATTGAAATATCTGTATGTTTAAATGATGTACAGTCCCACAAATTTGAATACAATGGTAAACATTATGTAAAACTAAAAGTAAACAAAAAGAAAGAGGTTGATCAATATGGAAAAACACATTCTGTGTCTATAAACACATGGAAGCCAGAACCAAAAGATGAATTTTAGTACCAACATATAAGAAACAAAGAGGGAAAGTTTAAGATTGCACTTCTATCCCTCTTTTTTTTCTTTAAATTTAAAACAAACATGCAGATAACTATATTTAAAGATATAAAGGAGACATCACAGCCTTTTTATAGGCATGCTGATGTAATATTAAAAAGAATTCAAGAAGGCTCATCAAAAGATTTAGTAAAAAAAATCAGAGCTGAAAAAAACAAAGACAATCGAAACATTTTAAAACAAAAGCTCCCGGCTATTTGTTTTAGTGGAAAGTTTAATAAAAGAAATGACAATGCTCTAAAAGAACACAGTGGTTTAATTTGTTTAGATTTTGATGGCTATCCATCAAACAAGGCTATGTTGATGGAGAAAGAAAAGTTAAGCAAAGATAAATATGTGTATTGTGTTTTTATTTCACCAAGTGGTCAAGGGT
>WLWF01001101.1_pt1 | contig 23652 bp, 28 predicted proteins | sample 6718331 | NCBI WGS metagenome assembly WLWF01 (sample SAMN12718692, study PRJNA515312) | sponge metagenome | isolation source: marine sponge | host: Mycale hentscheli | place: New Zealand: South Island, Marlborough, Capsize Point | collected 2003-05-01
ATTACTTAAATTTACAGCATATGTACTATCTGTTCTAAACACAGTTAGCTTTGCATCAGGATTAGTTTCGCCAATACCAACGTTGCCATTAGCATCAATACGCATTCTTTCAGATGGGCTAAAGCCAGAATTAGAAGTATCAAAAGTAATTATACCAGTTCCAGTAGAGTTATTTCTTTCAAAGCCTATATTAGAAGCTTCCCCCGTGTAATAATCTGAGATATAACTTCTTTGAAGAGTTCCAGCAGCGTCAAATCTAATCCTAATATCTCCAATGTCTCCGCTCCTAGCTCTAACTGTTAAACCGGTGTTTGCAGATATTGTTGTTCCGCCAAATGCACCATCACCACTAACGTCTAACTTGTAACTAGGACTAGTAGTTCCAATTCCAACTTCTCCAGAAGTACTTAAAAACATCCTGCTTGTAGTAGCAGACGTATTTGTTGATTTATTATCAACTCTAAAATCAAGACCATAACCACCGTCTGAATTAACCTGAGTAATTAAAGCAGTTCCATGAGTTGTAGCAGAGCCAGTCCAGCGTCTAAAATCCAGTATACCAGCAGTTGCATCAGTGCGCATTCTTAAACCAAGAGTAAGACTCCCTCCCCAAGGATAACTAGCCTGTTGAGTTGCAACATAAGGAGATGCTGTGGAACCGTTATCTAAAATCAGGTTTCCAGTCATTGTATCACCGGCAACCGCCACATATCTACCATCTATTGGTAAGTCAGAAATGCTTTTCCATTCTGTGCCTGCTGATACTTTGGTTAATACATCATTATTTGCACCCTGAGAATTTGTTGAGTCATATAATTGATTTTCCAAGCGCATATTACCTCCCACGTGTAGCTTTTCACTAGGATTAGTCGTTGCAATACCAACGTTAGTACTACCACTTACTTGCTTAATTAAAAATTTAGTTTGACCATATCCTGCTGTAACCTCAAACAAACTGTGTCCATTTGGTACATCAGCATTTTGGTTTTGATGTCTAACATCAAAAGTTACAATACCTCTTGATGATGCCGTTGCACTGTTGTTGCTAGCATTAACATACATAGCTCCACTGTTAGTCGTATTAGCATCAAATTTTTGCAGTATACAACTTAAGCTGGGATCTGTTGAAAAATTCATTCTAGAAGCTGTTGGGCTTGCTCCGCCTTGAAAGACTGAGTCTAAAACATTTTCACTATAAGCATTAAAAAAATAATAATTATTTGAAGTTGTTGGTGGTGGAAAATAACCTATAATACCGCCTGAATTAGAAAAAGATTGATTTGCTTGTACGCTGTCATTAAAATTTAATGTGCCAGTTGTATTACTACTAAATTGGCTTGTATTATCAGCCCTACCCAATCTAAGTGTTCTGTCGGTAATTACTGTGTTACCATATCTTCCACTATTTGAATCTCCTATAATAGTATTTGTATTGGTATCAACCGTACTTAAAGTTGTTGCATTATTATTTGCTCCAATAATACTTGCATTAATAGTACCAATTGTATTTCCAGAGCCTATTATACCCCTTCCGTCTACGTCTATTGAAGATTCAAATTGAATTGCCATATTTTAAATAAAATTTTAAGGAGAGATCTATCTACAATAAACCTCTCCGTAAATTTACAAAAATTAATTTACTTTTAGAATATTTACTCTATAAGTATTTGCAGCCACAGATGTTGTCCATGATAATGAAATAGCACCTGTAGATGGGTTTGCTGTATTATCTATATAAAGTTGAACTCCTGTTGATGCATTATAAATCTGTACAATAAATGGCCCTGTACCTAGTCCGTGTGTTGCAGCAGAAACAGAATGAGTATTAGTTGTTGTACTTGGAAAAGTTTCACTATAACCTTGACTATTAACTGAAGCAGCTAATGTTGCCGGTGTAACATATTTAAATGTATCTGTTCCAGCATCTACTTCAGCTTGAGTAGCAATTTGAGTTACACCTTTTGTAGTTGTTGTTGCATCTGGTAATGATCTCGTTGTAAATGATTGAATTACACCATCAGTCATATTTATTTGATCAATAACAGTAATACCGTCTGTATCAATATCTGAATCAGTACCAATGATTTTGTTAAATGTACTTGCTAACTGTGCATCACTAATACCACCAGCTTTAATTGTAATAAACCCATTTACTGTTGCATCAAATGAAGCACTGCTAAATCCAGCAACACCTTTTTCAGTTACACCATCGGTTGCACCTGTACCTGCAATATTTTGATCTTGAATAACAATTGTATAATCTGTAGATGCAGGGTCAGAGTTTGCAGAAATATTTGAATTTGCAAATATTAAATCACCTACTTCTACAGTAACTGTTGTATCACTAAATGTAATATCACCATCTGCAGTTACAACGTAAAAGTCACCTGTAGTTAAAGCAACGTTACTAGCTCCACTAATATTTGGTGTTCCAGGATCGTTTGTTGCGTCATATCCTCCTTGGAATACACCAACTCCAGCTACAAGTGATTGTACTTGTGCTAAGTTAACACCATCTGTTGCAGCTATACCTGTTGCAACACCTGTAAGTTTTTGTGATCCAATGCTCAAATCAGCTGTTGGAGCACCCCACATGTTTAGTGTAAAACTTGTTGTAGCAGCAGATTTAGCATTTGAGTCAGTAGCATCAGAAAATACTAAAGTGTCTCCAGATGCTGGAGTACCTCCAGTTGCTGTTAAAATAAAGTTATCTGCACCTGCATAATCTACATTTACTGTAGGATTAACCGTGGATGTTCCTGTAATAACAATACCATCACCACCACTTACAGAAGTTACTGTACCTACAAATGAATCACTACTATTTACTGTAAGAGTATTACCACTTCTTGTAACTGTAGTGTTTCCTGTACCTGTAATTGCAACTTGATCCGTAGTAGCATCTGAGCCAACTAATTGAATACCTGAAGCACCATTGGCACCACCATATCCGGATAAATCATAAGTTGTATCATCATCTGCACCAGTAGTTATATCAACCCATTGAGAACCATCATATAGCCTCAATTTACCTGTACCCGTGTTAAAATAAATCCTACCACTTGTACCAGTAGGGTCAGAAGCAAGGTTGTCTATCCTAGCTGCTTTTAGTTGTGCTGAGTTTAATAAGGAAATATTACCATCAACATCTATTCCTGTTAAAAATTGTAAAGCCATTTTATTTTTGTTTTATATATATATATTAATTTAAAAATGCACATCCAGCGAATGGTCTGCTAAATGATACACGTATTTGATTAGTGTTTAAATAATCTACTTCACCCACCACAACATTGTTATCTAAATCAACTACGGTTACAGATGGATACTCCCCAAGATTATGATTTATATTCCAAACTTGTGCAGCACTTTCAAAACATTTTGTAAATGTTGCATCATTTGCTAATATTTCTTCTAAATCTAAGACAGTACAAACATTGGTTGGTGTGGTTGGACAAGATATACTTGCTGAAGTATTAATTCTTGCCAATGGTTCTACAAATATTCCAGCTTCCTCAGTTGCCACAACTATTTGATCTGATTTACTATTCAACCAATCACAAAGTTCTTTTTGCAATAAGGCATTTTGAAAATCTGTATAGCAACAAGAAGCTATACCAAACTTTAATGACTTAAAATTTGCATAAGCTTGGTTTGCAAAGTTTTGTTCAACTTTGATTTGTTTCATCAAAGCAACATGCTTTACTTGTTCCTCATTAGATATTTCTATAGGTTTACCCATTATTTATTTTTTCAAACTATTTATTTTTTGTTGAGCTAAATTCATATTTAAGCTTCTACTAGTTTCTTCTTGTTTTGGTGTTACACATGTTTTACATATTGCTGCTCCATTTTCATCATATGTTTTTTGACAGCCGCATGTAAATCTTTTTCCACATTTTACACAATTACTCATAATTTGTTGGTTTAATTAATTTATACTACATAATAATTTTCTTTTGAACCACAGTTACCTGTTGGACAAATTATCTTATTTAATCTTTCTTTAGCATAATTATAAATTTGCATTCCTTGTGCTGATGATTGACAATATTCTACATTTGAAACTGCAGCATCAATCATAGTTTTTATATAATGCATCTCTGCTAAAAGAGTTGCTTTATCACTATCTGGTTGGCAAGGTTTTACATCCAAATCACACAAAACCTCATAATACTGTGTAAGTAGTTTTGTTACTCTTAGGTGATTATATTCTACATAAACCTTTGAGTTTGGTGATACACTATATCTTATAATATAAATACCATCTGGTATATTTTCTTGTTTAGTACCGCAATTTTCTTTTTGTAAAGCTAATGTGCATGCTGTTAAACACATGTCAAAATCTTTATCTACATTTATAAGTACTGGTACAGTGTATCCAGGAAGAGTTATTAATAATTCTTCACAGTCAACAGCTAAGTCTTTAGAATACTGACTTGTATCTTTTATACATAATAGGTTACAATTAGATACTGTTGGTATTTCTAAGCTTAATATATGTCTATCTGCCATTTTGATATGATTTATAAATACTATATAGATAATATACAAAAAAAAGATAAGAATATAAAATAAAAAAGGCAGGAGATTTCTCCCCTGCCCAAATTATAATTTAGAGTTTACTGTTTTTTTTACCAAACAGCGTTATCTTCAATAACAATTTTGTTACCGTTATCACCAGCCCAAGCTGCTAATCCTTCAAATAGATCATCTAATTGACCTTGTGCAGCTGTATCTGAACATTTCACGTACACTTTGTATACATATTGATCATTATCAAATACACCAGTAGGATTATTAAATCTTGGAACAGAATGCTGAATATAGTAAGCTCTATAAGTTGAACTTCTATCTACAGCAGCTAAAAGCTCATCAGATAATTCAATCTCTCTGATTCTAGCACTGTCAGCATTTCCTTGATTGTAAGGAGATTGACGGTATCTTTCAGAAATAATTAAATCTCTAATTACCTGCTCTCCTTGAGTTTGTTGCATAGATCCTGCTACATTAGTAGCTACTCCACAATCATTACATGGGTTACCAGTTTCATCAAGTAAAGATACAATGATTTCAACAGGCTCAGCATTAAAATGATCTCTAGTATCAAAAGAACAATTTCCAAATACAGTGTCAACATAAGCACCAACATAACTAACTGTTACAGATACTTTAGAAGCACCATTAGGATCAGTTGAAGGAGTATAGTTTCCACTTGCTGCAGATCCAGTTGCTTGATCAATAGTATAAACTTCTTGTACAACTTGAGTTCCAGTAGTAACAGAAATAATTACACCACCTTCAGAAACAGTATCAACAGTAATTTCAGCATCTCCGTTACCTGCATCTACAGTAAGAACATCTCCTGCAGCATAACCAGATCCAGCAGCAGATACAGAATAAGTACCAATTGCATCACTAGTTCCTAATGTAAGAACGTTAACTGCAAATCCACTACCAGAACCTCCAGTAGTTGCAACAGCATCAGCTACAGCATAACCTGTACCTGCAGCAGAAAGTGTTGAAGTTTTAACAGCATTAAGATCAGCTTCTGCAACAAAAGGTTTAATTAGCGGATTAGCTAATACCATTTTAGACATTGTAGCAGCAACTACAGCAGGGTCAATAAATTCTTGACCATCAATGCAGCATACATTTGCTGAATCTCCAATAGAGTATGCGTTGTGATTTAAGAATCTAAGTGCAGGTGAACCTTTCACATCAATTCTCATAAATTGTGTTTTTCCACAAGGTGCACAATCAGAAGCCAAAGAAAGGCTAGCTGTTGATTGACTTGCAGTAAGACAGTTTGTTTTCCACAATCTTGTAATATATCTAGGGTTAAGTCCTTTAGATTTTACAGATTCTTTGTAACCGCCATGTCCAGGATTGTTTCCAATAGTGTCTTTAGAATAAAATGAACCTTGAACTAGGTAAGCAAGCTCTCCAGTTGTAAGTGCAGGTACACCTGCTCCACCTGGAAGGGCTACTGATTCCCAATCCGCTCCATCAATCAAAGCCAACTGACCAGCAGTCAAAGCACTTGTAGCAGTACCAGCAGTCAATAATGTGCTGTCTGCAATAAACGTTTTGTTAAACGCGTGATTAAAATAAGCCATAATAAATAAAATTTATGCAGGGACCATTACCCCTGCTAGTTAATAAATAATTTGATTTGAAACAGTTTACTCTGGTGTAACAACGTGTTACAATAATAATATACAATTTTTATCTGTAAAAACAAACTAACTCAAAAATAATAACTTGTATTTTGCAGAGTTAATTGCATCTTTCACAAGATCTAAATTATTAACAATTTCTGAGTGTGGCATTACTGCCTGTAACTCATCAACTTGCATTTTTATTTCTCTCATATATTCTATTGCATCATCAACAGAATTAAGGATAGCAAGACCTTCAGATTCATACGCTAAAATAACTTCACATGCCCCTTGATATCCTTCAGCAATAGTATCAGCTAAATCAGGCAAAGCATCATAAACTTCATTCAAAGCTTTATGTTGAGCATATGAACCATCGCCTCTTACTTGAAGGTGTAATTTATGAAAACTTGTTGAAGCATTCATTAATTCTTGAACTACACTTGCTGTCATAGCATCCACCTTTTGCATTTCAGGAGACCTGGTTTGCGTACTCTCCAAAGTAGATTTTCTTTTAAGTTTAGTACCAGAAACTTTTTTTGCTAATGTTCTTGTTTGATCCATAATTAATTATTTCTTTCTGCTGATTGCATACCTCTTTGTTGTTGATATAAATTTTCAATATCTCCAGCAATTAATGCGGCAGTGTCATCTAAAATCACTTCTACTAAATCATCTTTAAATTCACAATCAACATCAGCTGTACTAACATTTCCTGTGTATGGATCAACACAATCTGCAATTTGTATATAAATTGGTTTTCTATAATAAGTTAACACTGGTTCTACAATGTCAAAATCTTTTCTGTAAATCCTAATAGTATTATTTATCATAGTACAGAATGTTTCTCCCCATTCAAAACTAGGATTTTTAAGAGGATCTCTCATTATTAATTGTACATTAGCTTCTTCAGCTAAATATACTGTCATTGATCTTGGATTACAACAATCATCTTTTGCTTTTGTAGTAACTTTTTTAAACTCAAGATATTCCTCTACAGGAAAATTATTTGTTTCAAAATAATCATCTGCAACTGTTCCTGTTAATGAATGCTCAATAAGTAAAGGTTGGAGATCATCTATTCTTTTTTTAGATAGTTCATCTCCTTCCTTATACATATTTCCACCATGCAAATTTCTTCTGCACCACTCTAATTGAGCTTTATTAAAAGCTTCTATAAACTGCCAACATTCAATATTGTCATAATCTTGACTATCAAGTTTATTAAGTCTTTGTTTTAGCTTTATTAAAAGAGTGTTATTATCCATTTTACTTTACTTTATGAGTTCCAATATGGTTCTACTTTGTCAAGGATAGAAAGAAGTGTTTCTTCATTTTCTGGATCCATTAAAAATGCTAAACATTCTGAGGGTGATTTACCCATTCTTACACCACTATCTAAAGGTTCAATCCAACCACCAGCTTTTGTTGCAATAAATCTATAAAACAAAGCATCTTTAATTAATGCTCTTATTTTAATTTCTTCCATAGATAATGTAGATACATCTAAAAAGTTTTGAGCAGCTCTTCGTTTGTTAGACTCTGTACCATCACCGTTAATATAATCATCCATATTTTCATATAAAATATCATTTGGTGTTGACTTAGTATATTGTGAACTATTTGTATCACAAATTTTAGAAACGTACATTAATTTAGTAGTGTTTTCATCAAACATTTTTTGTAGCTCTACTAATGCTTTATTTCTAATTTTTGTTAACTCAGTTCTAGTAGTTAAACTTTCCTCCAATGTATCTAAGTAAAACTTAACACCTTTTGGACTTGATTTAGCCTCTTTAAGAGATTTAGCCACAATTGAAAATCCTCCTGCTTTTATAGCATAGATTTTAATTTTATCATATGGATCTAAATCAGGATCTAAAAAAACTGGATCATTACCACATTTAATTGAAATCTTATCCCAAAATTTAGAATTATCAGGACGCATGATGTGTAAATCATTCCAAAAAGTTGGGCTATCTGGATCAACAACATTTGCTGCTAATTCAGCTTCAAGTTCAGAAACTACTTTTCTTATTTCTTTAATCTTAGCCTTTTTTTCTTTTGGTGCTAACATTTTAACTTCAGGTGCAAATTCATTCAAACCTGTTACATATCTTTTTACTCCATTCATCTCTAGACATGCTAATGATTCTTCATGATAAACTCCATCATGTAATGCAAGTCCATATTGTTCTAACCCCATGTTTTCCTTATTGGGATTAAAAAAAGGACGTATAGCAACAGTTTGTTTTTTTGCCTGTTGGTATTTTTCAACAATAGTGTAATCTTCCATTTTTGTTTGGTTTTAATTAATAATTATTATTCTCAGTCAAAAGTACATAATTATGTACAATTTATTATTACTAATTTCTAAAGCAAGGTTTTATCCTTGCTCAAGTTTTTTGACTATTAAACAACTACTTTTAAAGCTCCTGATGTATGATATAAGTCACCTTTTGCAAGCCCTGCTGCTAATGCTGCTGCATTATCTGCATGCTCTCTTGCTAAGACATCTTTACCAACTGCTTTAGAAGCAAGTATTTTTGAAACATCTGAATTAGAAAATTCATATGTTTTGTTTTGTCTTTTAATATCTAGTGCCATGATCATTTATTTTAAAGGTTAAAAATAAAAAGGGAGGAGGTTTTATCCACCTCCCCTTTATTAAAGTTGTTCTTAGAATGATCCTCCTGTAACAGGGTTTCTCATTACAATTTTAAGAACTTTAGTTGGATCTTTAACCCAAATAGCTGGCATAGTCTGAGTCATATATACTCTATATCCATTGAAGTTTCCAGAAGAAGCAAATCCTTGAGTTCTTCCCATGTAGTCCATAGTACCATTTTGGTAGAACCACTTAAGTTGATTATCCCAAGAAAGTTTCAACAAGTGAATGTTATCATTTCCTTCATCAGTTACATCAAAGATAATAAAGCTATATGAGCTTAGAGGTCTTCCATCAATCAATGGATTCTCAATATCATTAGTGTTTAAGTTATCAAATGCTGGGTTAAGAACAAACTTAACGTTAGCAAGGAAAGGAATAGTAAAGCTTGTATAAGCAAAACCATAATCCAAATCCATACCTTGTCCTTTAACCGCACCAATTTCAGAAGCATTTTGAACCAATCCAGAACCATATACTTCATCAGCAATAGCTTTGTTAATTAGTTGCATACCACCGATTCCTGTTTGTACAACAAGTGATCTTTGTGGGTCTGGCCCCTTAAATTCAACTTTACCTTGATAGAAGTTATAAAGTTCAGATTTAAACATATCAAGAGTAAATGAAGATTTGTTATAAACTCTTTTGAATGAGTTGTCTAACTGAGACCACAAACCTACAGATAAACGAATATCATCTGGTCCATCTTGTTTAATTCTACCACCTTTACCCCACATTAGGTAAGTTTCAATATCTGTAGCAATTTTTGAAAGGTGTGCTGCTTCCATATTAGTAATGAAAGTACGTGTAAGAGTTCCATTTTCAAATGCTTCTCTTGCACCAGCTTTACCCATTGATGCTACTAGTCCTTCAATACTAGGTACTGATGGATTATTAGGATCTGTATTAAAGTTTCTCCAGATTTCTGTTACAGGTACTGTACCATCAGCGTTAAGTCCACCTTTGATCATTAAATCTGCTCTAGAAGATACTGAATAATGTACGTGTGCTTCTGCTCCTCCTACAAAGTTGTAGAATTCACGGAAACCAGAACCTGTTTCAATATCAGAGAATCTTTCTCCATACTCACCACGTGCAGAACCTTTTCTAAAGAATTTAGTTCCTTTTGCAAGATACTTGTTATCTAAAGAAGCTGCATTGTTGTTGTTAACCAATTGCACAGTGTAAATAAAACCGTCACCAGCAGGAATAATATCATCCGCAGTGATGTACAGTTCAATACCATTATACTTATCATAAGTAATAATGTCACCATGACCAAAGGTTCTTTTGTTAATTTTAATCTTAAATGTAGTTCCATCTACACCCTTAGTTGCATTTGCAGGCTCAATGTCTGCTACAATGTAAGGAAGATCTTGTGCAATAGGAGTTTGCCACTTATACTCACCGCGAGCATTATCCACAAGAATTGTATTCTTACCACCAAATGAAGCCATTTGATACAAAGGCATTTCTACCTTTTGGGTCATAGCCCAAAGATCAATTGGTCCCATATCCATAGGCTCAGCAGAACCAAGCATCTGGGTAAGGTGATAAGAATCAACATGTGAACTTGCTTTGTAGCTTGTATCACGTAGGAAAATCCCATTATTTAAAACTGGAGTTGCCATAATTTGATTGTTTTAATTGTTAATATTAATTGTTACTCTATTTATTTAATTACTTAATTAAATTCTTTTAAAAATATTGTTGGCTCTTGGTATTTTTCTTTTAGCTGTTCTTTCTGCTACTGGTTCTGAATCTTTTACACCTAATGATGTAGTTCCACCAGCATTAGCTTGCTCAGTTTTAAGCTTTCTTACCGTTTGCTCTACAGATTTTTGAGCTCCTTGCGCCATGATTTTTGATTTATATCCATTCGGATCTTGCAATAACCATAATGCTTCAGAAATCAAACCGTAGTTTGGTTCAACAAATTGATATTTTTCTAATAAGTGACCTAATAGATTTGTATTTTTTCCACTTACAGATGGATATGATGGTTGTACTAAACCATTATATAACATTGCTTGTGTCTTTTTATCTATCTTTAAATCACCCAATGATCCTTCTTTTAAAGTCTCATATACATTTTTCATATATTGTTGTGATGCTTGTTCTTGTTGTTTCTTCTTAAGCTGCTGCTCTTGAAGTCTTTGTTGTACAACTTTTTCTTGCATCTTATCTAACTTTGGTTTAAACTTAGAAGCTTGCGCTTCTAATTTTCCTAAGTCTTTCCAAATTTCTATTTCTTCAGCAATCTCTTGCTCAGTACCGTATCCTGTTGCAGATAAGTATTCAGTGATAATTCTTTCCTGATCACTTTCTTTTTTAACATCAAGACTTTTGTTTTCTTCAACTTGTGCTAGTGTTGAAAATAAACCTTTAATATCTTGACCACCATCTGCTACATATCGCGCTGCAATTTGTAACTCTTTTGGTAAACTTTCAAAGAACTGTCTAGGAGTTTCTCTTCTAACCTGATTAGCTTTTTCTTCAAGATTAGCTTCAATTAATTCTTCCCAATCTTTAGCAGAATATTCCTCTAAAGGTTTATCATCATCAAAGGGTACAATTTTATCATCTTTAATAAGCTTATTAAATACATCACTTATTCCAGAAATCTTTTTTCTACCTCTTTTTTCTTGTTTTTCTTCGTCTTCATCTTCTGTATCTATAGAATTAATTACATCATCAATATCTATTTCTTCAGATTTTTCAGATTTTACTTCATCTGTTTTTTCTACTTCATCGTTATCAGTAGATTCTTTTTCTTTTTGTTCTGATTTAGCATTTAAATCATCCTTACCATCAAAATCCGGATCTGCAAATGACATATCAGCTTTCTCTCCTGTTCCAGCAAAAATATTTTTATTGCCTTTTTGTTCGGGTAAAGTAACATCTCCTGCAGTTGGTGCTGCATCAAAGATTTCATCTAAATTAATATCTAAAGTTTCTACTTTACTATCCACAGTTTTAGTTTTATTACTCATAATATTTGTTGGTTTTAATATTAATACTTTCTATACATATATAATATAAGAATAAACTTTAAGAATAAACTTATAATATTTTAAAAAAAATAAAGTTTTTTGCAGTATATAGCTAACAGTTATTTTTTGTCCTTATTTTCTTTTGAACTTTGGACATCATATTTATTTTTGTTTTCTCTTGCTATATCTAATTTAGTTTGTGCAATGCTTTTTTGTGCAGCAATTTTTTCTCTTTCAACACTCAATCTGTTGTTCTCCATAGTATTTTTACTAATGTTCTCCTCTCTTTTGAGACTTAATTGGTCTTGATATCTTTGTGATTCTCTAATATCTGCCATAGCATCCTGATAATCAGATTGTTGATTTTGATTTATATCAACCATTGAACCGTATCCTGCAGATCTAATTTCAGCAAGCAAGATATTATTTTGTCTATCTTTTTCATTTTCTTGCATTTCAACTTGAAGTTTCATTTGTTCTTCTTGTTGTTTAGCTTCAATTTGTGCTTTCTGCATTTCTTGTTGCTGCTGCATTTCTTGCTGTCTTTCTTTTTCAAGTCTGGTTTGTGAATCTTTAAGTATATCCTGTACTTCAGCAATAGAGTCTGCTTTTACAATATTTCCTAACTCATAAATACTTGCACCTGAAGTGTTATTTGTAAGGGCCATTTGTTTAAGATTTTCTAGTATAGCCCTATGGTTTGTTTTAGTTGTTGCAAAAATATTAAAATCTCTTAATAATAAATCCGTACCATTAATCATGAAATTTACTTTTTCAGCTTCTGAAGAAATATAACTTAATCTAATGCTTGGATTAGTGCTGTAGTAATATTGAGCAAGATCAGTTCTCATTTGATGAACTCTTGGCATTAGCTGATCTGAATGCTGAACAAAATACATTTCTGTTTGAGCATAAGATTGTTGCATTGCTTGGACAACTCCTGTTGCCGTTTGTTGTGAAACTGGACCACCAAGTCTCTGTGGATTTACACCTATAGCTTCAAAACATTGTTGTTTAAAGTAATTAGCTAAATTAATTCTTGACATCAATCTATTAGTTTGCTCCATGTTTAGAGTTTGATAATGATTGAAATTAGTTGCGTTTTCAGTATTAGTAATAGAAGTATCAAGAGGTAGCATCTGGAAATCCTTCATTGCTACAAATGCTTTGGCATAATTATTTTTACCCCAATCTTCTCCCATAGAATGTCTTGGTAGTGCATTTTGATCAAACATAATTACAGTACCTAATTCATCTATAAGGATATCTGCAATTTGATTATTAACCATATTATAACCAACTTGGTACGCTTTCATTAAATCAACAAGTGATGTAGATCTAGTGTTTCTATCTGAAAAAACTCTACCTTCTACAGGAAGCTTGCAACCATAAAGTGTATTATTACCTTTAAATTGAAATGGTATTCTTCCGGGTTTAGTTCTATTTATACCAATATAAATTGGGTTAATGTTATCAGCCATTGTTGACCGCCACATAGCAGGTAAATTTGGTCCAATTTTAACACCTCCCCATACTTCGTTAATCCATATCCAATCAATATGCTCTCCTTGAAGTAAAGTTTCTTTTGATTTATTTTTAAAGATGGATGTATCATAAACAGCTTTTTCTGTTATTTTATATGTTTCATCAATAATCTCTTGGATTACTGCACCATCCATTTCTATTTTAGTAAGATGCCCAATTTTTCTCTGCGTCTTCCAATAAATAGTAGAAACTCTCATTAGATTTCCTTCATCAAGAGGTTTCATATCTTCAGAATTTTCTAATATCTGAGTAACAATGTCACCACCTACTGCCGGATTATCCCAATAGTTACTTGTATACTGTCTGTATGGTAATCCCGGCATATTTGTATTCCATTCATGAGATCTTGTTGCATCATAGTATGATCCATCATTTTGATAACCATTTACTTGATACTGTGCTGATCTTGCTGGATATATTTTATCTAATGACTTTAATTGTTTTTCGTCCATTAAATATCCATATCTATCTATTACATCAGCAACAGTCATAAGATCAATTTTACCAACATAATTAGAATCAGAGATATATCTTTGATCAGGTGACTTTTGGTAAAAAGTAAGAACTGGATTCCATAATTCTACATCATAATCATCTTCTAACATTCTAAAATGCCAAAATTCTCTATCAGAAATTAACATATCTCTAAATGCTCTTTCTTCAAGTTCTTGCATATGAAATCTTTCTTCATCTACTGCAAGTTGATGAGAAGCCCATTCTTCTACCATACTTCTATAGTTCTTGCTAAAGAAGTCTTCTATTTCGGGTAAAGTTTTTAAGTTGTCTGGATTAAGCTGTTGCTTAGCTTCTTCAGATGCAGGATCTAATCCCATTTCTACCATCTTCATAACTAAGTTTCTTTCAGCATCTGCAAGTAATGACTCTTCTATTTGCATTCTTTTTTCTTCTAACATTTCATTGTAAGAAGTATCATCAACAGCTCTGAACTGTACTTTAGAATATCTTTTTGCAAATTCACCTGTAAGTACATTAACAACATTTGGAATAATTGGGTAAAATTTAAGTTCTAAAGCTGAATTATTTTCTTCAGTTAAAACATCCATTAATTCTTTGTAATCATTGTCAGGCTCAACAATGTAGTCTGATTTATCAATTATACCTTTTGCTAACTTATAATTTTTTAAAAGTCTTCGGGCATTTGTGCGTAAGAATTCAATACCCTGTAGTTCTAGCCAATCAAGATTCCAAGCAGCCCAATCATCTGTTTTTTTAGAATAAGGAAGAAACTGAGTTGGTTGTGTAAGACTAGAAAAAGTAGGTCCTCCTTCAGCCTTAGCACCATTTTTTAATTGCATTGCATTTAATACTCTCATGTAAACAAGTTTTGGCTATTTAATATTTTTAAAACCAGATCTTCTAATTTTTGGTCCCATACCAGATCTATTACGCCCTAAATTTTTAAACGCACTGGTATACTTTAATTTACTGATTTTTTCTGAATTAACCAAAGAATCATTTTCTGATTCACGTCTTTTAGTATAACCTCTATTAGATTGCTGAATTTTAACAAATGCAACAAGAGCACCAAAAGCTACAAGTCTATCTACGTTAAGTCCAGGATAATAAGCAAGCATCTCTTTAATTAGCATTGGATCAGGTATTCTTTCTACACCTAAAGTTTGGGTCATTACTTCTCCCTCATCGTCTAAATCTTCATTAATTACTTCTCTTATGTATTCTATTGCATATGATATAAGATGACTTTTAAATAATGTACCTGTGTTTTTCCAACCATACTCTTGATATACAGTTCTATTTGACCCAAGGTCTTTTAAAAAAAGTATTTGTTGTTTTGGGACAAGATATTTTTGTTTTTTTCTTGCAATCATATGTTGAATAAATAATGATATGTTATTTTCAACAATTGTCCATGCATTATACCATTCAATAATTAATTCTAATCTTTCATGAGTTTTATTAATATCATCAAATCTACCACACCATGCAGCTACAATTTTATCTTTTTCTATAAATTGTTCAACTCCACCGCCTTGTGTTTCTCTTGTTACTTCTACTGCATTTTTATAAACAAATATGCTGCATAATGAGTCAGATGTAGTTGTTTTTCCTTCAGACACCGGGTCAATAGATGCATAGTAAGAACTAAATTCAGGACGCTTTGATGCTGGTCTCTCCCATACAACAATAGATCCTGTTTTATCAGTAGCTTTTTTGTCTACAGGAAATTGTGATATTGGTAGTTTATTTGTTCTTTTTGCTACAATGCCTTCTTGTTCACGTTCTAAATCTATAAGTTCATATGAGTATTCTTTTTCTTCAATTTTTTTAAGTTGTTTTGAAAGTATCCCTTGTGGAAATATAGATGCTTTTCTATATGCAAATGCTTCTGCAATATTTTTAGGTTTTTGAGATATTCTTAATTGATATTGTTCAGGGGATAAATCATTCTTCCATCTTTCCCTTTCAGCATTTATTGCTTCTAATGCTTCTTCTATTTGTGAATTACCGTATTTATCAATATAAGGTGGCATAGACCACTGTTCTGGAATAAACAGACCTGCCATACCAATTGTACCATCAGCATCCATTAAATTAGTTTCTACGGCATAAATATCATTAGCACTAGGATTCATAATCATATCCTTTAAAGGATTACATTGTTCAAGATCACCAACAGATCCAGCAGCTATAAACATTCCAGTAGTTACCATACCGGATGACATTGCTGGACGTAGATATTCATAAGTCTCCATCATTTTTGGTGCAATACCAGCTTCTTCATGAAAAAAGTATGTACAAGGTCCACCTACACCTGTTGTTGCATTTTTTTCAAAAGATGCACCTTGTATCTTTGATTTTAAACCCCTTGATGTTTTTCTATTACCAACCTTTACTTCAATTTGTTGTTGCCATAATAGAACCTTTTCTGGATTACTAGGCCTATACCAAGCTGTGTGCTCATTTAAAAATGTCTTGTATTCCTCTAAAAATTTCCAAGATCCTTTATCATTAATATAGTCTTTTAATGATGCTCCAATCTTACATATAGAACCTTCTTCAAACCAATATTGATTTACAATTTTTGCCATATGGAAATAAGATGATGCAATCTGTCTTTTCTTTAATATAGCTGAATGTTGATTATTTAACTCTGCAAGAAGCTCGTATAAAGCCATATGGTATTGTGCATCACGTACTTTTGCAAAGCCGTATTTTTTTTCCTCTTTATCAAAGATAGGTAAAAAGTTTAACCACATGTAGTAATCTCTAGTCAAATACCATTCTTTACCTTTATTTTTGTATATAACACCATTCCTACATTTATTCTTTTGATCATTCCAATAAGCTATATAATCTTTTGATCTAAAAGGTGAATTACAATAATAACCATCTTTGTTAAATTTAGATGCTTCATCATTAAATCTCCAAGCTGTATGATCAAAATCATACTCACCCGGTTCTTTAAAAATACTTTCTAAATATTCTCTAAATTCTAAATCTGTATCAAATGTAGTTTCAGACCATTTGTTATTCTCATATGTAGGTATAACTCTACTCATACCTTATAATAGCAAAGACATCACCAGCTTGAAGAAGTAAATGTTCTTCACCTTCATGTTCCATTGGTGTGGGCATTGCGTGTTCTGCATATTGTACTACATCACCTATGCTTATTTCTTCAACTTCTGCACCAACTCCAACAACAGTTCCTTTGAACTCTTTTTTCTGTGCAATTTCCGGAATAATAATACCACTTGCTGTTTTACTTTCAGCCCTATGTCTTTTAATTAATAATCTTTTTCCTACTGGTATGATGATTTGCTTCATAATTTATTGTTGTTTTTTTAATATATTCATTTTTATTTTCACTTTCGTACCATTCATCAATGTGTTTATCAAAGTGCAATCTGTAATCATACCCATTACAAAATGTTTCATTGCAACGGCTACATTGAATAATTGGTTTGCACATTACATTTGATCATATGCAAGTCCTGCACCACCACGCACAGAACTTTCTTGTTCTTGTTTCATATCACTAAATGCACCTTTGTATGATTGCCTTATTGATTCAAATTTAGCAGCAGCATTTACCATTGAATTTATATTACCATCTCTTCCATGTTCTATTGCTGTAACTTCCATATATTTAGCTAATCTATCTAACATAGATTTTATACCTACGTATGCTCTATAAGTTGGTGTCTCATAAAGTTTTTTACACATATCTAATGCATATCTAATAGTACCATCTTCAACAGATTCTTCTAAACCTATTTCTTCAATTATAATATCTTCTTTTTCATTTTCAGGTAAGTTGAAAAATGGATTCAAATCTGGATTAGGACAACTCATATAAAATACATATTTATAGACATCTAAATGTGTATCCGGATACTCATCCATTACTTTCTTTAAAAAAGGTAAAGCATAACAATGTTCTGTTAAAATTAAATTATTGTTCTGTATATCAAATAATTTTACTATCATAATGCATTAGGATTAAAATGTTTTTCCAATTCTTTTTTAAATTCTTTATAGCTCATCTCTAAGTATAACGGTACACTCTGACCAAAAACAACTACTTCAACATGAGTATCCATAAATTTTTCAGTCCCCGGATGATAATATTCTCTAAAATAAATTACTTTACTTAGATCAATCATTACTTTTGTTTTTTCAAATCTAAAGTCTGTTGGTACTTTTGAGTGTTTTGATTGTACTGCTATTGTTGTTATAAACTCTTTCATAGTTATTTTTTATCTTTTAACCACATCATCATAGATATTACTTCATCTTTCAAATATGGTAATTCATAAATTTTAATTTCTTCAATTACTGGTTCTCCGTTAACATGTTCATTTATTGGATATCCGTTTTTATCTTCTCCAACTTTTTTAAATTTTACATGTTGAATTACTAATTTACCTATTTTAAGTTTAGGATTGTGCTTTTTAATAATATACGCATAAATACTGAGTTGTAAATTATAATGGTTTAAATTACAATCATCCAAATGACCAATTGGTTTATACATTTTTTTTGTAATGCCTTCCCAATTAGTAAAACCTTTATCTTTGATTTCTTTATTTGTTTTGTAATCAGTTATATTAATATACCCATTTACAACTTCAACTAAATCAGCTTGACCACATATACCTAAAGATTTTAAATAAACTAAATGCTCAGGATATATCCCTTCTTTAATTTTTTGATCTGGTGCAATTTTTACACCGGTTTCTTCATTGTTAAGTGGTCTAATAATAGGTAATTCAACACCTTGCCTTGATAATGTATCTAAATCACATATATCAGCTTCACGTTGATTATGATAAAAGTTACCAAGCTTTATTGCCCTTTCAGTTTCACTATCCCATGCAGCAAGTATTTCTTTTGGAGTCATACCATACCACTTAGATCTTTTGTTTTTTGAAGACTTTTTAGCTTGTCCTTCTCTGTCAAATTTAGGTTTAAATTTACCAACTAAAGAAGTGACGCTAGTCCATTCTATTTTATCATTATCATTACTCTCGTAAACATGACCCTCTTCTTTAAATATAATTGCCATAGTTATAGTGTTGTTGTAGTATACCAATAACCTTCGGTTTCAGTTACTACTTTTGTTGTTTCTTCTTTATAAATATAATTAATTACCATTTTTATTTATTTGATTAGTTATTATATCTTCTTGCTCTTCTGTTACTAGAGCATCCCAATATCCTTTTGGGCATTCAGATGATAATGATCTTACTTTAAATGCAAGACTACAACCACAATCAGAACAACATGGTTGTGATCCTGGTGCTACACAATCATCACCTTTTGCATCAAACAATGAACATCTGACACATATTTGAAATCTATCAGTAGCTACAGCTTCAATATGTTCTTTTTTAAAAATATTGTTTTTAATACCTTCAGCTATCTTATCAATATTCTTAAATGCATCTACATATTTTTTCCATTTATTTACCATCTCTAAATTTCTTTTTATTTAATATTTCGTCATTTATTTTTTCCAAAGCTGTCTCCATTTGTAAAATATCTTTTACAATATTCTCACTTTTAGCATAACCATTATAAGTTCTTTTGGCAATATTACCAAGCAAACTTTTATTCTTAAGGATTGCTTTTTCTAATTTATTTTTTCTTAGCTCAAATGTCCCTAAACCTTCTACATATATTTTTGGAAAAGATAAAGTTGAAAGTTTTTTTCTAAGCTTTCCGTAGTAAAATGTTATAAAATCATCAACTACTTGAGGATGAACTCCCACCTCATCTGCTATTTCCTTACTAAACTCCTTGTGTGATCTCGGATGCATTACCTAAAACTTTATAATCTAACAAAACTAAACCTTCATTTTGAACATTTATGTTTGGGTTAATTAATATTGTTTTTTTATTTGTTCCTTTTTTGCTAAGAAGTCCTTTTTTTTCAGCTTTTGTAATTGCATTTCTAGCTGATTGTGGGCTTTTAAATATCTCTTGTTTTACTAAATCAAGACAAAACTTTGTTAGTTCTACATTATTATTTTTAGCAAGTTCACACAAAAATTTTAAATCAGAATTATTCAATGATATATCATTGAAAAAACAATACGTAAGTATTTGATACTTTATTGAGGTATCAATATTTACTTTTAATTTTAAATCTACTTTTTTTACTAGTGCCATTATAAACTCATTATCATATCAACAAAGTCTGGATGAGGATAGCAATCTGATTTACCAGTACGAACATTACCGTGTACTAATAAACCTTTTACTTTTCCATAATAAGCTTCTTCTTGAAAATCAAAGCCTTTTGTTGGACCATACTTTTTGATAAATTGTTTTAAACCTATTCTTATATCTATACCATCTCTTTCTCCAACCCATCTTATCCACTTCTCAGTTTCTTTAATCTGTTTTTCTGAGTAAGCATGCCAGTGTAATTTACCTTTAAATGCTTCTGGTAGTCCCATAACTTGTGATTGTAAGCAAGATGATCCTACATACGTTTTATATTCAGAATCAAGATGACCCATATTACATAATTCAATTCCTACAGAATGTCTATTCATGTGCCCTGAACCTGTTTTTCCTAAATGCCAACCTTGTCCACCTGTTGGAAATGCTTGAACCATTACACCATCATATTCATCATCACCGTTTCTATGGTTAATACCACCTAAAACAAATTCTGTTGCTACTCTTCCTCTATCATCTCTGCTCCAATGATCAATGCATGCATATGGATTAGAATTTCCTGCAGTATGATGTAAAAATATATAATCATTTTTTATAGGACCTTCTATATATTCACCTTTTGGTAAATAGTGTTTGTGAATAATTTGATTCCAGGGTGTTGTAAAATATTGACTAGATGTATCATTATCTTCATCAATTTCTACTGTAGCACAATCATTAAGAGTTAAGATAAGGGACCATGTATCAGATCCAACTATTCCATCTGCAGTTATACCGTGCATTAATTGAAATCTAATTACATGTTTTTCAGTCATAGGACCAAAATCACCATCAGGTGTAATTTTAAGTTTTTGTTGTAAAGTTTTTACATCTAAACCTTTATCTCCTTTTTTAATAACTTTCATTTTATTCAATATTTGCTGAAGCTTTTTCCATTGCTTCTTTAAAAGCTTTTTCTTCATCAGATGGTCCTTCACTTGCATTTTGTTGTGCTGCAGCTTGAGCCATAAAAATTTGAGCTTGTAATCTTTCTGCTCTAGCTTTATCTATTTCAGCAAGTAAATTTTCATATTCCGCTTGAACAGTTAAATGTGGAATATTGTCTTTGTAAAATTTTGTAATTTCTTCTCTGCGTTCTCTAAGTTGTTCTTCTGAAAGCTGAGGATCTTTGTCTTGTAAATCAGAATTTACCTTTTTTAATTTTGCCATTTTGTTGATTTTAAAATTTAACTTAATAACAAATATATAAAAATAGTTTAAACTTTAAAAGTATTTTTATACATTTAACCAAATAATATTAAAATGAAATATCTTAAATCTGTTAACTCATTTATTGATGAATCAACATGCATGGTTTATGTATGTATAAATAATTATTGTGGTGACACAAGAGAAGGTGTCCATTTAAAAGATATGAGTGAGGAATGGTGGTCTAAATTAGATCCATCAGATATGGCAAGAATAGACATAAAAGGTGGGTTATTTTAACTTATTTTATTTCTCTCTAAAATGTTAATAACATTTTTAAGTTCAATATAATCATGAAATTGTATATCACCTTCTAATATTTCTACAATCCATTTACCTTCTTGAGTATTATCGTTGCTATTAGATATTAAATCAATATGACCTATTTTATATCCATAGTAATAAAAAGCAACGCCACCTGACTCTTCTGGAGTAACATCTATTCTTTCAAAGCCTAATTTTTTAATGTTTAATTCAGTCATAACAATACATTTAAGGATTTAGTGGATTAGCTTTTAGATTAACTATTAAATCATCTAATTCAGTAAATACATCAGTCTCATAATTAAGACCGTAGCTTAATACAGGCCAATTATTATTTACTATATCAATATTAAGTGGAGTTTGAAAATAAATTTGATTATTTACAACATAATAATAATCATACTCTTGAGGAGTACAACACGCATTTGTTATACGTTTAATAAATCCGTAATTTATTAAATCATTTTCAGTCATGATCATTTATTTTTACAGTTGCTTTTGTGCTTTTGAAACCAACTACCACATTTACATTTGATATAATAAATAGTTGTTCCTATCACAGGTGTAGACCCTATTGCAGTCCATATATTCGGATGCCAATGTTCTCCACAAAAACCAAATATGTGCTTTAAAACTTCTACCACTTTACTCTGTTAGCCCAGTATGCAGCGGACATTTTTCCTTTTTTAATATTTTTAGCATGTCTTGCTTTAAAACTTGCACGTTTCTTTTTCATTTTGTCTGATTCACCTGCTTTTGGTTTACCTGCAGTTTTAGCACCTTGTTCACCAAACCTAATTGTTTTTACTTTATCACCTTCTTTAGCTACAACAATATGTGACTTCTTAGGATGTCCTGGTGTACGTTTAGGTTTATTATAACCAGACACTCCAGCTCTTGCTAATCTACTATCTTTTTTCTTAGTTGCCATAATTATTTTGCATTATAAGTTTTTTGTATAAAATAAATTATATCCCATATTAATGCATCTCCACCATTAGATGTTATCTGCCAAAAAGATCCATTCTCTACAAAACTAGAATCAGCATAATATTGAAATACTTGGTGAAAATTATGTACTGCGTCATTACCTTTTGGAAATATTGCCTCACCAGTAATTCTGTCATATGGTGTTCCATTTACACCTTCAAATGCTATATCCAAATGAGTTTGGTTTGCGTTAGGTGCTTGGTATTTAAATACAACAGTCATGATATACACATCATTTGCATTATCTGCTAAAACTCTATTAGATGTACCATTATAATATTCTATGTTACTACCGCTTGTATAAATGGCACCTGCATTATTTGGTATCTCAACTGATGCTCCATCTAATAATGGAAATTTTTTTGATTCAATCCACTCTGTATCATCATATCTCGCCCAACCTTGACCATTTGCTTTTGAACCAGAATTAATAAATGATTTTAAACTACTCAAAGATACAAGTTCTGTTTGCACTTTAGGTTGAGGTTTTAATCTTTCTTGTGGGGATTCATATCTAGCAATAGTAACAACATCATCTGATTTTGGTTGTTTAATTTGCTTTCTACGAAGCATTCCCATCATGTCTTGTAATATAGTACTCATATTATATATTTTTTAAACGCGTTTTTATCATGGAGGGCAAGTTCCCCAAATAGGTAGATTGATCGGAGCGAGTGCCGAACCGTCGTCGAAGAGGTTGGGCTCACTTGGAATGAGGTTGACGCACCACTCGGATAAATCTTGGTTAAACTGATTAGCGTTACGGAACGCAGAGTTCATTGAGATGGTATTCCCAACGTCCCAATCGCCGATGTCCTGGTTAAAGGAGGAGGATCCATCGAATATGGCGTTCATGTCCTCCACATTTGATGTATCCCATGTTGTGATAGCACCATTGAACTGACTGGAGCTGCCACCCTGATAGGTCTCTGATCCGTACTCGTAAGCCTCGTAGGAGGACTTAGCTACGTCGCGTTGTGATGTCTCAAGCTCAGCCGAGCAGAAGGAAGCGTTACCACGCTCACAGGAAGCACCACGACCATCACCTTGATCGGGTGTGCCATAGCCGCCACCAAAGTCAGCACGACCCTCAAGCTCAACCAGGGTTGAT
>WLWF01001108.1_pt1 | contig 23598 bp, 37 predicted proteins | sample 6718331 | NCBI WGS metagenome assembly WLWF01 (sample SAMN12718692, study PRJNA515312) | sponge metagenome | isolation source: marine sponge | host: Mycale hentscheli | place: New Zealand: South Island, Marlborough, Capsize Point | collected 2003-05-01
TAATTACAAGAAAGAAGTTGTCCAGGGCGATCTCAATGAAGCCATTGAGCGCGTTGTTGCCGGCCTCGAGAAAAAGAGCCGGGTGATGCAAGACGACGAGAAAAAGGTTGTGGCTTATCACGAGGTTGGTCACGCGATCGTGGGTCACCTCATGCCTGGTGGCAGCAAAGTGGCCAAAATTTCGATCGTGCCCCGCGGCATGAGTGCCCTGGGCTACACCCTGCAACTTCCCACGGAAGAGCGCTTCCTCAACTCCCGCGAAGATCTAGAAGGGCAGATTGCCACCCTCCTGGGCGGCCGCTCTGCAGAGGAAATTGTCTTCGGAAAGATCACCACGGGAGCTGCCAATGACTTGCAGCGCGCCACCGACATCGCTGAGCAGATGGTGGGCACCTACGGCATGAGCGACACCCTGGGACCGCTTGCTTACGACAAGCAAGGTGGTGGCCGTTTCCTTGGCGGCAACAACAATCCCCGCCGTGCGGTGAGTGATGCCACAGCGCAGGCGATCGATCGCGAAGTGCGGGGCCTTGTGGACCGTGCCCACGATCAAGCCCTGGCGATCCTTCGTCAAAACATGGCGTTGCTCGAAACGATCTCCCAGAAAATTCTTGAAAAAGAAGTGATCGAAGGGGATGACCTCAGAGAGATGCTGTCGGCCAGCGTGATGCCCGAGGAGCATTCCGTTGCTGCCTAAGCAGCTGCTCTGCCTTTAGAACGGATTCCTTAGAGCGGAATCCTTAGCAGATTCCATTTTGGTTTTCATTCACTTCAGGAAGTGCATGAACTCCACCAACGGTCTCCTTCAACTGTTTCCTTCAACTGTCTCCTTCGGGGGGCAGTTTTTTTGTGTGATCGCTGAGCTCCAGGCGCCGCGAACAGCATCGGTTCCAGCACGGAGGATCAAGAAGGCTTGACGAGCAGGCCTCTCATCCCCGATAACACTCCTTTGAAGCCGCTGGCATGGATAAGGGCGTTGCTGCTGTTCTCACCTCCCTGAGCGGGCGTGATTACCTGTCGTCAGCGGACGTTTCGGCGGATGAAACCCAGGCTCTGCTCGACCTTGCGCGCCAACTCAAATCTGGTGACCGTCGCATCGATCTCGGCAATCGCGTGCTGGGGTTGATCTTCACCAAAGCGTCCACGCGCACCAGGGTGAGCTTTCAAGTGGCGATGGCCCGCCTCGGTGGTCAAACCGTTGATCTCAATCCCCAGGTCACCCAGCTCGGTCGTGGTGAACCCTTGGAAGATACGGCCAGGGTTTTGAGTCGTTTTTGTGACGCTCTCGCTGTGCGCACCTTTGCCCAACAGGAGCTCGTGGATTACGCCTACTGGGCTTCGATTCCGGTGATCAATGCCCTCACGGACCTCGAACATCCCTGTCAGGCCTTAGCTGATTTCCTCACGATGCAGGAGGCCTTTGGCGATCTGCAAGGTCAAACCCTGGCCTATGTCGGGGATGGAAACAACGTGGCCCACTCCTTGATGCTCTGCGGTGCTCTTTTGGGCGTGAATGTGCGCATCGGTTGTCCCGATGGATTTGAGCCCCTTCCTGGGGTGCTGGATCAAGCCCGTGCTCTTGCCGTGTCTGGAGCGCAGATTGAGGTCACCAGTGATCCAGTGGCGGCGGTGCGCGGTGCCCAGGCGCTGTACACGGATGTATGGGCCTCGATGGGCCAGGAGGAGGAACAAGCGGAGCGCGAGCAGGCGTTTAAAGGTTTTTGCTTGGATGAGGCCCTGCTCTCAGAAGCGGATCCCAAAGCGATTGTTCTGCATTGTTTGCCTGCCCATCGCGATGAGGAGATCAGTGCCGGCGTGATGGAGGGTGCCTCCAGCCGGATCTTTGACCAGGCGGAGAATCGTCTGCATGCGCAGCAGGCTCTCCTCGCCGTGTTGCTTGGTGGTTTGTGAGCGCATCGCCCCAGGCGTTTTCACTGCCTGGTGGGGCCGTGACTGTGGTTCTCATCCATGGGTTTACCGGCTCACCCTCCGAGATGCAGCTCCTCGCGCAGGCCTTGAATTCTGAGGGCTATGGCGTTGAGGTTCCCCTGCTCATGGGGCATGGAACCAAGCTCACGGATCTGATGGGGGTGCACCCGCAGCAGTGGATCGACCCTCTTGATGCCTTGATCACGCGCCTGTTGTCAGAGGGGCAGAGAGTGGTGGTGGGGGGACTGTCGTTGGGCTCGATTTTGAGCCTGCAACTGGCGTTGCGTTACCCGCAAATCAAGGCTCTCTTGCTGTATTCACCCCCCATTCGCAGCGGAGACCCCCGCCGTTTTTTGGCCCCTTTGCTGATCCGATTCACGCAATCGCTGCCAAAGCCCGCCTCTGATTTCTTTGATCCAATCGCGGCAGAGCGGCTTTGGTCTTACGACCGCTATCCCGTGGCCACCAGTGCTCGCGTGCTCGATCTCATCTCCTGCACGCGCAAGCAGCTCACCCAGGTTCAGCAACCGCTGCTGGCGATTGCCAGTCGTCGCGACAAGGTGATTTCATCCAGTGGCATAGAGCTGTTGATGCGCAATGTGCAGTCCTCTCCTCGAGAGCTTTGCTGGTTAGAGCGCAGTAGTCATGCGATCACGGTGGATGCGGAATGGACGGTGGTCCGTGATCTCAGTCTCGACTTTCTACGTAAGATTTTTTCAACGTCAACTTGAAACATGGATCAAGTCGAACGAGACAATTGGCAACGGGTTCTGGAAGCCCTAGAGGCGGCCGGTGACCGTGAGAGCGGCTTTTATCGCAGGGCTCAAGCGATCTGCAACGGTGAGCCAGACCCCTTGCTCGAGCAGGAGCGGCAGGATCAGGAGCAAAGAGAGCAAAGCGCATGAGCATGAACCCGATCGAGCGAGGCCTGGAACAGTCCTTTGAACTCGAAAAGTGGGGCCGGTTCATCCGTGAGTGCGATGACATCGACACCCTTCGAGAAACAGCTCTTTCTTTGGTGCAGCAACTCGCTCAGCTCAAGGCCTCCAGTGCCTGGATGGCCTCTCGTGCCTCCGAATCTGAAAACGCCAAATTGGAAATGTTGGCGGAATTGATCAAGCAAAAAAACGTCGACCAGGACAAGCCATGAGCGTTCTTTCCAGGCTGCGCAGCTGCGATGGCTTGCAAGCATCGACTGCAGTGCGAACCATCCTGATCATGGGTTCCACGGCCGCCGCCGTGTCTGTTGCCTCGGCGTTGCCGAGCCATGCCAACTGGTCGCCAAAACCTGAGCCCAAGTTTTGGAGTCAGGTGCGCCGGCAAATGCTTGATCAGGACACGGCAAAACAGGCTGAATGGACGTTTATGGAGGCGATGCAATCCCCCAAGATCGACGCGGCTGAATATCTTCGTAACCCTCGCCGCCTTGATCAGACGGTGACGTTTCAGGCCCTGTTGTTGATGCGCAAAGGCGAGAGCAACCCGTGGGCCATGCGCCAGCTATCGATGCGCGCCCAATGCCTTGATGGGGTGTTGGAGCGGCAGGATCAGGAGGGGCGTTGGAGTCCTTACCCAGGACGTCAGGGAACGGCTTCCAAGGTGAACTGGATCTGCGCCCAAGCGCCCAATCCCTGAGCCCCTTGCCAAACCCCCAGTGAATAGGTACAAATGTATTGACTGAATTGGATCATCCCGGTGACCACTGGATCCCCCGAGCCGCTCACCACTGCTCAGCAGGAGCTGTACGACTGGCTGTCGGACTACATCGGTAGCCATCGCCACAGCCCCTCTATTCGTCAGATGATGCAGGCGATGGGGCTGCGTTCCCCCGCTCCTGTGCAAAGTCGATTGCGCCATTTGCAGCAGAAGGGATGGCTCACTTGGCAGGAGGGACAAGCGCGCACCTTGCAATTGTTGGGGGATGTGGCGTCGGGTATTCCGGTGCTTGGCGCTGTAGCGGCAGGTGGATTGGTGGAAACCTTCGACGATGTGCAGGAACACCTTGATCTGGCTCCCGTGCTCGAAACCCGGGGCTTGTTTGCCCTCACCGTGAATGGTGATTCGATGGTGGATGCCCACATCGCCGATGGTGATGTGGTGCTGATGGAACCTGTGCAAGAGCCGGGTCGCTTGCGTCAGGGCACGATCGTGAGTGCTTTGGTGGCAGGGAGTGGCACCACCCTTAAGCATTTCCATCTCGATGGCAGTGTGGTGCGCTTGGAAGCGGCGAATCCTGCCTATGCCCCCATTGAGTTGCCAGCGGAGCAGGTGCAGGTTCAAGGCAAATTAATGGCGGTGTGGCGCCAGGTTTGAGCTCCGTGGCGGTGTATGCTTCGCCACGACAGTGAACAGGCTTGCGGGTCTTTTAGCTGTTGATGGGGCCATAGCTCAGCTGGTAGAGCACCTGCATGGCATGCAGGGGGTCAGCGGTTCGAATCCGCTTGGCTCCACTAGGTTTTCAGCTAGTGGCACTCCCCGGATCGTGTGAGATTTGGTGCAAGAAAGCGCAGACTTCTGTGCTCTCTTGCATTCAATTCAGCTTCGTGGCTGCGTGATTAGGCCATTTTTGCGAACAGCTTTTTGTGATGGTCCACAACGTCTTGGCAACCAATCACAGGAGTGAAGTCCATCTCAATGCCGTATTGAGCGCGCCAAGGAGCGAAATGTTCAAAAATCTGTGCGTCACTTTCGGCTTTAAATAAACACGTCACCCGACCAGCGCCTGGAGCATGGACGCGAAACAGCATCTCAAAGCCAGGGAAGCTATCGGCTTTTGCCATCTCCCCTGAATCCCATAATTCACAAAAACTTTTATAGGCAGCGAGCTGACCTTCAATATCCGGAAAAATACAGTCCGCGAGATACATTTGCATGGTTGGCTAAAAATGAAGACATTCGTTTCCTAGCCACTGCCCATGGAAGAGGCTGCTCAAGTCACCACTTACTGACCGCTCCTCTCAACCTCCGCGATGTTGAGAGGTCCTAGACCTAAGGGATCCTCTTGGTGCCAGTCATTGAACAGGAACCGTGTTGGGCATTCCCTCCACGCTGGCAAACGTCACCAGGCTGATGGCTGGTTCAGTCCCTCTGTTGATCACGTAGTGCGGCTCTTCCGGGTGACCTTCAAGGAAGCCGTCTCCGGCCTTAATGGTGTCGGTCTCCTCCGCACCATTGACGATCCGCACATTGCTGAGTTCTCCCTGCTCAACCATCACAACAACGGGGGCAGGATGGATGTGCAAAGGAATTTTGGCCCCAACAGGAAGCGTGAGCCGATAAACCCGCATCTCTGGCGTTCCCTCGGGATAGGCGACAACTTTGCCGCCGAGGGTTCGATTCGCTGTGAACAGCTCCTCGACCACTGGCTTGGGTGATGCCAGGGCATGGCCCGACAAAAGCAGCGCGGTTGCAGCAGCAACCCCAAAAAATTTTGAGAACATCATCTTTTTTCGCAAGAATTATTGGCCCTATGCATAGTGCAAAGGGTGGTTCGCTGAAGTGGATGACAAACGTTTTCAGCGATTGCTGATCAAGCTGCCTCTGCCTGTGCCCCTGCCTCTGCGTCCGGCTCTTCGTATAAATCTTTGAGCTGATCGAGCTCGGCCCTCAGATATTGAATCTCAAGCCAGTCCGTAGATAGCTCAATTGCGATTTGAAGCCGCTCAATCTGACGCTTAAGAAGCAAGGACATCTGCCAGGGAACGGGTTCAGCTATAAAACCGCGCTCTGAAGGTAATGCAAGCACTGAAGTGCCAGAGAACAGCGCTTGATCAAGCAGCTCTCGGATCCAGCGGAGATTGGGATGAGCTGATTCCCTCGTCAGCATGCGTTCGCGAGGATGGCGAAGCAGGTCACTCTTTTTCGATTCCAGATGCCATCCAAGCCCCGGAACCGAGTTGGTGAGGTGTACGGAAAGCTCACGGTCGTCCGTGCCTCAGAGCGTCGTACCAAAAGCGGAAATGCCTATTGGTGGTGTCGATGCTCTTGTGGTCAGGAACGTGAGGTTCCAGGCGACAAACTTTCGCAGAATTCAGCCCGTAAAAAGCCCTTGGTCACGGCCTGTTTGGATTGCTCTCGAGAATTTCAGGTTGAAGCTGTCTGTGCCAAAAATGACCGTGAAGAGCGTCAACGACGCATCGATGCCAAGCAGCGTCGCGCCCAACTGACAGGCAAAGTCCCAGATGGATGGCTTTCGTTGCCACTCACTGACGCCCATGCAAGGGAGCTGGGGCAGGTGTTGTTTTTTCGTGGCACGCTCTGCCTTCGAGGGCATCTTGCGCCCTATCGCATTAATGGGGGGTGTCTCACGTGCTCCGGGCAAAAGCCTTCTGCTGCTGAATAGCGTTGTGCCGTCGCCGCTTAACGTTCTTCCGTTTGTAGCAACTGGGCAACGCCATTCCCAAACGACCAGTCTTCGCGTTGTGTTGGACTAATACTGATGAAGAGGTCTTCTTTATGAATTCCTTGTTTCTCTAGCGCTTCCGCAAGCATGCGGAACAACTCCACTTTTAAGGCTTTGCTCCTGGGCGAAGATGTGATTTGAAGAAGCAGGGGTGGATCCTCCGATCGTTTAATCCCCCACATCTCACGACTAATCTTCATGCGTGATTTTGGACGTTCATTAATAATATAAAAGCCTCCATTCTCTGGGATTCCCCATGCGCTCACAAAGCAAGAATGAATGGTTTCTTGAAGCTGATCTATCGCCTCTTCAGGCATTCCCTCTGTGATATTAATCGTGATGAGTGGCATTCTATTGTTCAATACTATGATGCATTCTTAGCATGCATCGATCCCTTAATCGGTCCTTCTTGTGACTGATTGTTCAAGTTGCATGTTTCAGCTGATCGGCTCAATATCCCATGCCTCTCCATGCGAGAGAGCCTCTCAATGTGGATCGAATGGGGAGAGTTTTCAATTCGTTTGCATCGCTGCGTCTTCGCTGATCACAATGCGAGACTGATTGCAACTTTGCTTCTACGGTTACGGCCCCATGGCATCGAGAGATCGTATTCGGGCTGTGTTTGCTGATCCCCAGCTCGATGGGATGGATCGTCTCTATCAAGCGATTGGTGCGATGCTCAAAGACGGAGTTGCCTTTGATAGCGCCTACGCCCAAGTTGTTCAATCTGGTGCTGATTCCGCTAAGACCTGGATCAGGTTTTGTGTTCAATCGGCTAGCCGATTTGATGAACCACCCGAGGAGTCGGAGTTTCTAGCCGTCTTGGAGGAATGTTGCAGAGAGCATGTGGGGGCCTGATAGGACAACACGCTAGTTTTTATTTTAGAACTGCTTGAAAGACTGATCAGGCAGTGTTCTTATCCAATGATGTGGAGCATTTGTTGAATGAGCGGATATAATCTCAACGAATGATTGAAATCACTTGCGTTTAGAGTGTTTGAATAAATTTTGATGGATTGAAGTTAAGCTCGAAGTTTAAAAATGTTTTATCCCCTTATCGTTCAAACGGTTTGTAATCGGTTCTCAATCTTCTTCTTCAACCTGGGGGAGGTCTGCTGACCAGGCTCGCTCGAGTGCGTTCACATTTTCATTTCTCTCAGGAGACTCAACGATCACGTTGACGTTGCGCTTGGCAAGAATCAAGCGTACGAGTGAAACCAGAAACCAGTATGCCGTGGCAAACAGCACACTGAAGTAGACAAAGCGCATCATCACTCTTCTCCTAACGATCTCTATGTTATCGGCAGTTCGTGGGGGGGTGCGGTCCAAAATTCCCGTGTTCCTGTTCACCGCCTCCCTTGACCAACGTCCAGGTGACGAGTTTGATGGAACACTTTGTGGTAGCAACAATGCAGGACGAGGCTCTTAAGGCGTTGATCTCTGATTTGGGAGAGGGGATCGTGATTGATGCGGAGCTGCTTGAGGGTTGCTCGGTTGCCGCCCACGATCTTGACGACATGGATGCCGTACAAGCTGCAGAGGTTGCCGCGCATGTATTTACGACGTTGTTTGAAACCAAGGTTTCAGAGCAGACAGGCGAGAGTGCGGAACCTGAGGAAGGTGAATGGTCTGGCGTTGTGAATGGGTTTCGTTTTGTGATTGAACGCGATGGTGATGGTGACCTCGTCGTCGATTTCAGTGATGCTCCCTCTGGAACGACAGGCGATGCTTGAGGGTGAGCCCGAAGGAGCGCCTGAGTTTGCCCATGAGAGCTAGAGCTTCAAGGTTGTGGCATGCGGATTGAGAAAGTTGAACAGGTTGCTGCCTTGATCATTACGGCTGGCCTCGTGCTCGGAAATTTTGTGATGTTCACTCCCTGGAGGAATGACCAAGACCCTCGCAATCGTCCAGATCCTGCCCTTCAAACACAGCCTGATCGACCTTGACCCCAGGTGATGATTGAATTTCTCAGTGGATTCCAGGGGTTGTTTTGATTCCGCTTCTCAGGGATTGGCTCTTGGAATTTGCCTCTGGCCCAAAGGCTTTATGCTGAGATGCCATCGAGCCTTTGATTTTGGGAGATTACACAGTCGCCATCCTTGCAACCATTGGCCTTGTGATCGTTTTTACTGTTCCCGTTGTCTGGCAGTTTTTACAACCTAATGACGACGATTTTGGCGATATTAGTAAAAAGCCAAAGCAATAGTTGTGCGTCGTTATTTTAGCCGCGTTGCTTGCTTGCTTAATTTCCTTCCGTAGAGTCGTTTAATCGTCTTTCTTCTGGTGTTAGATATTCTTTGATGATAGGAGACTCTTCACCAGCTTCTAATGCCTTGATATCTCGCTCGATATTTTCGATAAACAGTTTGTTTCCATTGGCTTTAGCAATGACAAGCACTTTGTTCAATTGCTCTAGCAGTTGCTCGTAATCGCTCATTGATCTTTTTGTGGCTACAGCTGATGGTTGATGATCGTTTGGCTTCAGAGCAGCCATCACCAAAGCCTCCCAGTCTTGGACGGTTTTGTTGGTTTGGCAATGCGCCTTAACACCGATGCCAGTTGGTGGTTGTTGGCTCAAACTGTTGAGATGAGATCGGAGACGCTTTGACAGACGACACTCCACCTGAGTCTTCAGCAGAAGCAAGCTGACTTCAGCTGTCACCTTCAACAGTCTCACCAAGACAGAGAAGGAGGGCCTGTTGAGGATTGGCACCAACTTTTGCTGGTCGTCTTTTCGATGGGGAGAGCTAGCTCCCCTACGTTTCTGAAATTTGGAGAATCTTCATGTCCAAAGCTGCTGTTTCCGTTTTCCAGGCTCAGCCTTCACTGATGTCCGTCGATGCGGCATCCGAATGCCGTCTGCGCAATGATCGTCAGAGCTATTTTTCGATCACCAGAAGCCTGGTTCAAGCTCAGTTCAAGCTTGATGACCGCGAGTTGTCTCGACGCTTGTGGCAGGAAGTGGCCGACCGAGATCTTGATGTGAGTCGGATTATCAATTTGATGTATGGCTGTTGGTTTCACCAGGATGAGGATGAAATGATTGAGGTTGATAACCGTCACCTTTCATTATTTGTTGATTAGCTTGATGCTTTAAGCACCAATCAAGCCTTTTGTGTGATGGCTTTAAAGTGTCTCGCCTTATTGGCAGCGCTTTGAGCCTTTGTCATTGTGATAGCTATTGATTCGTTTGCAGAATGAGTGGTTTGGTGGTGTGATTTGACTTGTCCGTTCATTCATTGGGAAAGTCTGTTCCCCTTATTGCATTAGCTTTGTGATAGTGCCCGGCCTTGTTTTTGCCATGGCTGTGCAATGTTCTGCAGTGCAGGCGACGCAAGCTTGAATCCAAGGCGGAAATGTAGAGGGGATGAATCCCAATTGATTGGTTTTTGATATCAGTATTGTATCTCCTGGCCTTGTGATTCTCGGTCTTGTCTATCTCAATTGTGCAAGGCTATTCCTAAGTTTTATCTATATTTTGGCTGCTGGTTGTATCTTTGCAGCGTTAACTTTGCCTGTTGTTTGGCTGTTTAGCGATCTCTTTGTCTGCTATGCACACTTTTGCTGATGATGAGATTGTGTGGCTGCATAGCGCCGTCCTGCCTTATGGGCCTCTCCCACTGTCCTGAAGTTTCCTACGTGGTCGTAATGCACTCCATTGGTGGTGGCAGAGACTGAATAAAGGCTCGAAGTGACCTTTTGTACGCACCAATGCATGAAACAGGATGGAGCCTTCTCGAGCGACTTCATGTCCTTTGCTCTATCGAATGTGTTGAAAGTAAGATAGTATTGTGTTTTTAATGCTGCTCCTTCACGAAAATCCACTTTATTTAAGTTTTTCTTTAGGATTGCGTTGAATGTTGTTGGTTGTTCGTGCTTTTGGCTCTTGTTCGCCAAAACCGACTCGCTTCAATTGATTCCATGACTCGTTGTTGTTGCTGAGGATTTTTCTATGGCTCTTGATCAACTCAAAGCTTTTCTCGTCAAGATGCAGGACGACGAGGCGCTTAAATCCACCGTTCTCTCGGCTTCAACAGCGGATGATGTAGCCAAAATTGCTGCCAAATTAGGTTATGAGTTCTCTGGAGATGAGCTATTACGCCAATCTGGGAAAAAAGTGGGTCGCGTGACAGTCTCTAAACAAGAAACTCCCGGTGAATACAATTAGTTTGAAAGGCTGAGTTGTCTCTGTTTGTACCCTACTAGCTGTTGCTGAGGTGTTCTTTGAAACGATATTCTTCCAAATAGGATATCAGATTTATTGTCTTGATTATTCGATTGGTTCTCGATCAATACTGATCTCAAATTCTATTCCGAATCGATGGGCGGTTGCTCTAAAGCGTTTTGCTAGCTCTATAAAGAGTTTTTTAACCAATTCGTCGTCAAACTCATAGATTTCTAAATTTGCCGTTTTTGACATTGCTTGGAGATCTTCAACCAGTTTTTCTACTCTGGTTGAAAAGACTTTCCCAAACCGTGCTCGCTTCTCCGTTGACGAATTAAAATCCGGCACATTTGTCATGGTGTGGCCCCCATCCTTATCGTTGCTCTATCGCTATTTTTGCATGCCATCTCTTCATGCAAAAGAATGCTCGGATTATTTTTGACCACCATTCCAGTCCGATGAGAAGCGATGCTTTGTTCGACTGGAATGATCATTGATGCGTTTGTATAAATCTATCTCATCTGTGTGGTTTCCATATGTTTGATGAGATCAATACACTTGCAGCTATAGGCCCATTCATTGTCGTACCAGGCAACAAGCTTCATGAATCGGTCGTTGAGTGCCATTCCTGCACCTGCATCAAAGACGGATGTTGCACTATCTCCGAGTAGGTCATTGGACACCACCTGGTCGTTGGTGTAGCCGAGAATTCCTCTCAACTCCCCTTCTGCAGCTGCTTTCATGGCAGCTTTTACTTCTTCATAGCTGGTTGATTTTTCCAGATTCACTGTGAGATCAACCACTGATACATCAGGTGTAGGCACTCTGAATGCCATCCCTGTAAGTTTTCCGTTCAGCTCAGGAATCACCCTTCCAACAGCTTTGGCGGCTCCGGTAGAACTAGGAATAATGCTTTGACCAGCTCCGCGACCCCCTCTCCAGTCTTTGAGAGATGGACTGTCCACGGGTTTTTGTGTGGCAGTTGTTGCGTGGACTGTTGTCATCAATCCACTAACGATTCCAAAATTGTCATTGACAACTTTGGCTAATGGGGCAAGGCAGTTTGTCGTGCAGCTTGCATTCGATACGATCTCTTCACCTTGGTAGTTTTTGTGGTTTACACCCATCACAAACATGGGTGTTTCATCTTTTGATGGTGCGCTCATCACGACGCGTTTTGCCCCAGCATCAATATGTGCTCTCGCCTTATCGTCTGTAAGAAAAAATCCTGTGCTTTCCAGCACGTAATCGGCACCGATATCCCCCCACCTCAGTTCCTTCGGGTCTCTTTCAGCAGAAATACGGATTGATTTACCGTTAACGATCAAATTTTTATTTTCTACTCTTACGTCGCCTTGGAATTGTCGGTGCGTTGAATCGTATCGGAGTAGATAGGCGAGGTAATCAACGTCGATCAAATCGTTGACTGCTACCACCTCAACATCATCCATGGATACGGCTTGGCGAAAAGCCAGGCGACCAATGCGTCCGAACCCATTAATACCAATACGGATGGTCATGGGCGGTAACCCTAAAAACTAGTTATAGGACCTGTGCATCGTTCTGCATGTCTGTATTTGAGGATGCTCACATGTGATTGAGTATTAACACTCAGATTTCGTGTTTCGTGTGTTGTCTTTTTGGCTTTAGAGATTGCAGGGTTGGTTTGATGTTACAAGGACTTCATCGCCAAGGTTGATGTTTTTGATGAGTTTATTGAGATCCTTGTTGTTCATATTGATGCAACCACCTGTTACGCGTTGTCCGATACGTGTTTCATCATTCGTTCCATGAATTGCAAAGCTATACCACCGGTAGACTCCGTCGTACTCGTTAAAGTTGAATGGCTGGGGTGTTGGTGGTACTGGGGTAAGGCTGATATATCCTGATCCATACTCACCAGTTTCCCCATCCCCTTTAAAGTCAATAGAGTTCATATTTTTGAACAGATTATTTGCTAGGTATTGTTTTGTTTTCCCGGATTTTTTGACCAGCGCTTCATCCATTTCGAATCTACCTTTGCTCATAATTGCATTCACTTTGAAGGTCCCCAGCGGAGTCACGCCTTCCTGAAATGTGCTGCCGATGCATCCAACGCCATTTTTCCCATAGCCCACGTCGAACACCATCTCTTTGCCATCGCTTTGAGCAATTCCTTTGCTTTCTTGTGGCTTGCTTTGGTTGAGTTTGATCTCGATTGATCCCTCGACTTGCGACGAGGCTTTGGTTGTTTTTGATTCTTGCATGCATCCTGAAAGCAGGAGAGCTGATGTTGTGACCATCAACATCTGTGCTACTCGCATGATCATTAGGCTGGTTGTTCACCTATCATGACGTGATTTCAATCATCTGCCTGCATCGATGGGCATGTTCTGAATTTTTTTGTTTTGAAGCTTCTGATTGCATCCGCATTTCTACTCGGTTTGTTGGCCTTCACGCAGTTTCTCGTTCGCCGAGGAATGTCGCGTGATGAGGATTAACTTTCTAGCTTGCGCATCGTTCGTTTGAAGCCTTTTTACGAAATGGTTTCGCCCGATGCAATTGGCCCGATGATGAGCCAAATTCACCTGCATCCATGGCCCTTCACCTTTTGGCAGTCGCTCCCCCTGCAACCTTCAGTTGGTCTCCAAAGGTGGGTCTCTTAATGGTGTTGTGCAATATCCTTGCTATCTATCTCGGAACAAAAATTTTTAAGGCTGGGGAGGGGACTCAACTACCTAATCCAAAATACTTTGGAGGATTGGGTTTAGAGGCTTTACTGGCTACAACCAGTCTTGGCCATGTCATTGGCTTTGGTGTCATTCTCGGCTTCGGTGCTGCCGGCTTGCTTTAGTTGTAGGTCTGTTGCCTTGAATGCTGCCCTCTCTTTTCGAGGGCGGCTGCCTCGGCTTATGTAGTTTTTCTTTGATACTTTTTTACAAGTCCAGCAACGAGGGCTAAGGCAAAGACACCTAGAAGCGCTAGCCCAAGCATGAGCTTTCCTCCGCTAAAGACCCCAGCTCCCAGGGCAACAATGGGTGGATCACTCAGTACCACGCTGATGATGAGTGCTGGAGTAAATATCTTCCATTTGGTTCCGCCAAGGCCCGCTGCGTAACTCACAAAATCAAACAGACCTGTCATTAAAAGTCCTGTGAGGAAGAAAGGATTTCCTTCGATTTGTGACTGGTTAAAGCTTTCAATGCGTTTGCTTGCTTTCTCTCCTACGAGGGCTCGCACCGGTTTTTGTCCAAAGCGTTTAGCTACCAAAAATGCGATTTGGCAAAAAACTAGATCGGTAATGAAGATTGTGATCAGTCCTGTCTCAAACCCAAGCAGTGCGCCAGCAAGCAGTGAATACGCTGTGCTTGGTAAGGCCGGAAGCAGGATGCTGACTCCCCTGAGCGCCACAATCCCAAGTGGTGCCCATACACCCATGCCTTCGACCTGAGCACGCAGGGGTTCGAGAGCGTGGGTGTGGGCGAGATGGAGCACAACAATGGCCAGAGCTACAACAGCGCTGACGCCAATGATTTTGCGAAGTCGCTGCACGTAACGCTGATGGAGTTTGATCGTTGTTGACTTTTGCATTTTTTAATCGCGCATGCCCCTTTTCGTTTCGATGTGGAATGAGTTGTTACAGCTTCTTTGTTATTGATTGCCTTTTTCTTGACTTAATCTCTTGCCCGCGATTCTTCTTTTAATCAACACTTCTTTTGTCTGTTTTTCTGGGTTTTCAAGTTCTTGCTTGATTTCAGACCCCTGATGCGCCCTTTTCCGCTTGCTTTTGCTTGGCTCCTCCTCCTGATCCACAGGTTTTCTTTGGGATTGGCTTGATTTTGATTGCTTTGTCAGCGTTACCTTTCCGGCAAATGCCCCGTTCCTATGGATTCGATTGATCTCGAAGTGGTGAATGTTCTGGTTTTCCAGCAGCTTCTGGAGTCTGTCGAGAGCGAATCCTGGGCGGAGGCCACCATGGCCCTGTACAAGCTGTACGACATTGAGGCTGGTCAAACATTCTCTGATTTAGACGAGGAGGGAGAAGAAGAGCTCCTCCCCATGGCGGCCTGAATCGTTCAGCACTGTTGGGGCTGAGCCTGTTTCAGTAAGGGTTTGAACGCTGTCTCCCTTGTGAAGAAGGCAGCCGTCACAAAGGTGCAAAGACCACTGAGTGCCACCCAGATCGCTAAGTAGACGGGATTTCCGCTCGCCCTCGCAATCAGTACAGCCGCAATCAGCGGGGTGGTTCCACCAAACCAGCCTTCCGCAAGGTTGTAGGCCAAGGCTGTCCCCGTGCATCGCACTTCCGCGGGCATCAGCTCCACGTTGGCTGGGCCCTTGCCACCATCCACCACTGCAAGCGCCAGTGTGAATCCCAGTTCTCCACGAACGATCGATTGTGGGTCTTGGCTGTGAATCAGTTGGAGGAATGGAAGTGCCCCAATGCAGAGCAGGGCTGCCCCACCCATCAACATCGGTCTTCTGCCGATCCTGTCTGAGAGCCAGGCTGTGATCGGGTACAGCAGCAGCAAAACAGCCATCACATCCGTATTCAGGCTGAGAGCCACGCTGTCTGCGATCCCGTCCACGTCTTCGACGTAGGTCACTAAATAGACATAGACCGCATAGAAGCCAACGCTGCTGGCAATGTTCAGCGCCAACACCCTGAAGAATGCCGTTCGGTGGGCACCCAGGGTTGAGGAGAGTGGGGTTTTTGTTTTGTTGGATGTGTTGTCTTCTCCGACGCCTTGGCGAATAATCACCCCCGTTAGGGCCACGACGGAGCCCATGGCAAAGGCCACGCGCCACCCCCAATCCCCCAGTTGCGTTTGTGTGAGGGTTCTCGTGAGGAGATCTCCAAAGGCTGAACCCATCAGCATCCCCAACACGGAACCCCAGAGTCCCCAGATGCAAAAGAAGCCCCGTTGTCGATCTGGAGCAGATTCGGCGAGGAAAATGATCGAGGTTGTGTATTCCCCCCCGGCTGAAATTCCCTGGAGGAGTCGTAGAAGCACCACGGCAATCGGCGCTGCAATTCCGATCTGGGCATGGGTGGGTAAAAAGGCCATCCCTACGGTTGGGATCGCCATGGCGATCACCGACAGGGTTAGGGCGCGGCGACGTCCTACCAAATCGCCGATGCGGCCATAGACAATTCCTCCAAGGGGGCGGACGATGAACCCGGCGGCAAACGCTCCGAAGGCACCAATCAGGGACGCCGTTGGGTTAGCTGAGGGAAAAAATTGTTGGCCAATCACCGTGGCGAAGTAGCCATAGAGGGCAAAGTCGTACCACTCCATCACGTTGCCGATCAGACCGGCGATTAAGACCCTTGCTCTGGATGGCGGTTTCGAACCATTCCCTTGTTCTTCCAGCATCAACACAGCCATCCCGAATCTCCAGATTGGACGACCGGGCACGTTTGAACTCACTTTGCTAAAGAGAGTTCAAACTCCCTCACGCTGATGTGTTTACTGGCTGCTCTGGGCCTATTCGTTCCCAGGTTGATTCTGATTCTTCTCTGGTTTGTGAACGCGCCCTTTGTGCTCGGACCCTTCAGCGGCTTACCTCTTCCAGATTTTGTTGCACCCTTGATTGGCTTGGTGATATTGCCAACCACCACCTTGGGGTACTGCTGGGCGAGTGCGTCCTATGGCGGAATTAGTTCGTTTAGTGGACTCCTCATTGTTGGTATTGGTTTGTTGATTGATTTTGGTTTGATCGGTGGCGGGAGAGGGATTGCCCGCCGTTAATCAAGCTCCTTGAAGTGGATTAGGGAGAGCCCAGCCCTTCAATGCATAGGGTGCTGGCTTTTGGTTGCCATGCCTTGATCAATCTGGCGTTGGCTTCGCACTGATCTCTTGAGGCTTGTGGAACTTTTTCAAGGGCCGCAGTGGTGCGATGAGCTCCATAGGTGGCCCAAGTGATGATCAGCCAAGTGATGGGTTCCATGAGGCGTTAAGTGAATTCTCTTTCCAGCTTGTCGTCTCGTGCTGCCCAATTGTGGACGTCGTCTTGGCTTTTGGTTTACACAAGGATGTCGTCTTCAATCAGCCATCCTTTGAGGATCAGTTCTGCTTTTTTGGGTTCGACGTCTGAGGCCGGTACATCAACCATCAAAAACACACCATTGCGGTTGCAATAAAGCCGTCTGAGTCCAATCACGTGGGCGGCTCCTGCTTGATCTCTTCCCATTTTGTTGAGGGTTGCCTGAATCTTTAGTAGCGGCTGAGACCAAGCACGGATCGTTTGAATGAATCAGCTGTCGCTGATGTCATGCAATCTGTCAATTAAGAGGTCAACATCGGTTGCATTTCCACCATCTTCAGCCCAGGCTTCGGGTTGAATTCTGTCTTGAATTTGTTGATTCAATCGTGTGGCGTTGCGCAGATTGAGCAGGGTTTGGTTGCTTGCTGTTTGCGTTGTGGTTACACGTGTTGCGCTTGCCTGTGATGAGGATGCCTGTGTTGAGGTTGCCGGCTCCTCTCCGATCAAGTGGCAAGCGATGCGCCGCGTGCTCCCGAGTTGGCGATGCTCCCACAGATACACCGCTTGCCAGGTGCCCAAGAGCAAGCGACCGTTTTGAACGCTGAGTGTCATGGTCTGACTGGTGAGGGCCGTTCGGATGTGAGCAGGCATGTCGTCGTCTCCTTCGTCGTCATGGAGATAACGCCGCCGTTGGCCTTGAGCGTCTGCCGGTCCTTTGCCGTCCTGTGGCACAACGGCCTCCATCCAGGCGGCTAAATCCTTGAGCACGCGTGGATCGGCGTTTTCGTTGATCGTGAGGCTGCAGCTGGTGTGCAGACAGGTGAGGTGCAAAACCCCTTGCTCGATGTCCTTGCTTCCGAGCCAGGATTCAATGCGCTCGTTCAGTCGCGTGAACCCTTTCCCTTTGGTTGGGATCTCGAGTTGCGTCAAGGACTGTGCAAAGGCCATCGAGACTTGGTCCAGGGATATCTACGGTTTAGCGGTGTTGATTGTTTCTGGGCTTGCCGTGTGGGCTTCTAGCCCGAAAGGCTCGCCAGGCACTGGGATGACAACGCGTGGATCAGGCTGCTCTTTGATCGTCGCCCCTTGCAGGAGGGTGCTGATCAGTCCGCTGAAGGTCACGTCTCCACCCGTTGTACTGGCCAGCACCGTGCGGGGCGTGAAGCGTTGAATCAAGTCTGGAAGCACGCTGGCACCGGTAATGAAGTTACCGGCGAGTGGTAAGCCGAGGTCGATCACCGGCGTAATCACGGTATCGACAGGCCGGGAGGCCAGTTTGGGATCGAGCACGCCGTGGGGCTCGAGATACAACGACCCATCGGACCAATCAAGGAGGTAGCCGTTTTCCACATTGGGCACCGCCGCGCCTGCTGTGGCCTCGATGCTGAGCCCCTTGATGGTGCAGGTTTCACCCGGTTTGAGGGTTTCAATCTGTTCAAAACCCAAACGGTTCACCACGTTCGCGGCAGCTGCAGAGCCCACCACAGGCAGGTCGCGCGGCAGCAGCTTCAGGCTTGGTTGGTGGCAATGATCGGCGAGTCCTTGGGTCAGCAGAAGCAGGTCAAGATTCTCCGGAACAGGCCAGGGGTGGGGCAGTTCGCCGCGCAACATCCAGGCTCCAGGCGGGAACACCAAGGGGCCACTGAGCCAGGGGTCGACGAGGACACGAAGATCAGCGATTTCCAAAAGCCAGCCATTGGCTCCGAAATACGTGGCTTGAGACCTCATGACTGCTCCGTGGGTGGGGTCTGCAGCGATTCATCGAGGCCCAGATCGATCTCGCCGATCCAAGCCACCATGGCCAAAAGGGCCAAAACGGAGCCGATTAGGGGAACCAAGCGGCGGGCTTTCATGAACGCTTTATCAGTGGCTGAACCGTAGAAGGGCGTTGGCTTGCTCCGTGAGTTAGGCGAGAACGGCGAGGGCAACTCCGCTCACCGCCAGGAGTGATGCACACACGCCAGCCGCTCGTGGATGGTCGCCTTCTGGTGCTGCAACCAATAAAGCCATCACGGGGGCCGTGCTGAGAACCGTGATGCCGATACCGAGGGGTAATTGCTTCAACACCACCTGCTGCAACACAATCCCCAAATTGGTGCCGAGCAGGGTGGCCAACAGCACTCTTGGCCAGCGCCTGTGGTTTGGGCGGGGCTTCGGGAACAGGGTGCGGATCCGCAGCCATGGCAGCAGGAGCAACAACCCTCCCAACAGGCGAGTGGCTGCGCTTTGCCATGCCGTGAGATCCGTGCTGATTAAAACGCTGCGGGAGACGGCTGCTCCGCTCACTCCACACAACACGGCGAGTAGCGCCAAGACAATCCCTTGCCATTGCACGCTCCGACTGCGATCAAGGTCGCGCGTGCTGTCGGGTGGACTCTGACGCGCCACAAGCAAAACCGATAGCGACACCATGGCGGCGCCTACCCATGCTTGCCCTTGAATGCTTTCGCCCATCACGACGAGTCCGCCGAGGGCTGCGAGCAACGGTGCCAGAGCCTCAAGTGTGAGGGTGCGTCTTGTGCCAAGACGACGAAGGGCGGCCAGATAAAAGCTGTCTCCTAAGGAGATGCCGAGCCCACCGCTGATCAATAGCCAGAGCAGGGCTTGGCTCTCATCTGCCCATGGCAGGAACAAGAGCACCGGCAGCAACAGGGCACAGGCGATCGCGTTTTTCAGCCCGTTCAGTTCAAGAGCCGTCAGTGAGGTGGAGAGGCCACGCCAAAGGCTGCTTGCAAAGGTCCAAGCCAGCGCTGCGACCAACCCCGCGATAACGCCCATGTTTCAACTACCAGTAGGGGTCGGTGGCGAATTCCACGCGAAGGGATCCGGAGCTTGAAGCCGGCACCGTGCTGATACAGGCACGCACCGTCTGACCATTCACTTCAATTTCACAGGCTCCACAACTACCCCCGAGACAACCCGTTGGAATGTGGACGCCTGCCGCCTGCGCCGCCCCGAGCCAGTCATCACCTTTGGAGCACTGGCTTTGGCTCCCGTTTGGCCATTGAATCGTGATGGCGGACTGTTGGTTCTCCATCGTGGATAGGGGCAAAACGGCACCCTTGGGCGGATGCAGAGCACGCTGGTTCATTCTTGATTTCACCCTAACGAGCGCTTGAGGGCAGCAGGCTTCAACCGTTTGGACGGTTGCTGAGCAGGGGGTCGAGCTGGATGTGTTGCTCGAAGGCATCAGCGAGGCGATCGAGCAGGGCATCTCGCTGACGGCTGTGATGCGGTTGATCCTCACGAAGGGGTGGCAATCCCTTGCGCTCTCTCAGCTGATTCAGCCAGCGTCGCCGCCAAGGGCCACTCTCAAACACTCCATGCAGATAGGTGCCTGCCACAAGACCTCCTTGCTCGCCGATGGGATTGACCCAGCCAAGCTCTGCATCAAGGCAGAGCGTTTGGCAGGTTTCAGTCGCTGTGGTGCGGCCATGGTGCAGTTCAAATCCCTCGAGCTTGAGCGTGCTGTCTCCATCGGGCCAGCGGGCCACACTGCTGCGCTGCTTGAGGGCTTTGTCGGCGGAAAACACCGTATGAAGCGGCAGGAGTCCTAGGCCTTCATGGCTGCAGGTGTTGGATGAGCCGCCTCCTTCAAGACCTTCCGGATCGCCCAATGTTTCGCCCAACATTTGCATCCCGCCGCAGATGCCAAAGACGTGTCCACCGTTGAAGGCGTAGGCGCAAAGAGCGTCCCCCAGGCCGCTGTGATGGATGGCGGCAAGATCGCGGAGGGTTTGTTTGCTGCCTGGGATCACAACGGCATCGGGTTTGCCAAGGTCTTCGCCCGGGGCGACCCAGCGCAGTTTCACGGATGGTTCGGTTTCGAGGGGATCGAGATCCGAGAAGTTGCTGAGGGAAGGCAGCTTGAGCACAGCAATCTCGAGGTCCGTGGGTCCTCGGGTGGGTTTTCGCTCGAGTAAGTCGAGGGAGTCTTCCGGTGGGAAGACATCGTTGAGCCATGGCATGACGCCAAGCACCGGCACTCCGGTGTGGTCTTCGAGCCAGGTTCTTCCTTCATCAAAAAGTTCTCGGCGCCCGCGAAAGCGGTTGATCAAGATCCCTTTCACCAGAGGGCGTTCGACAGGCCGAAGCAAGGAGAGGGTGCCAACGATTTGGGCAAACACGCCTCCCCGTTCGATGTCGGCAACGAGCAAGCAGTTGGCTCGCAGATATTGCGCCAGCCTCAGGTTGGTGAGGTCGCGCTTTTGCAGGTTCACCTCCACAGGACTGCCGGCACCTTCCAGCACCAACCGTCCATCGGGCCATTGCTGTTGCAGCTCGGCTAATCCGCTGCGAATCGCTTTCCAGCCTGGGCGAAACCAATCGCGGTAATAGTGTTCCGCTCTGGCGGTGCCGACGCTGTGGCCGGAGTGGATCACTTCGCTCGTGCTGTCGCCTTTCGGCTTGAGCAGCACTGGGTTCATGGCGCAGCAGGGTTCGAGTTTTGCGGCCCAGGCCTGCATCGCTTGCGAGTAGGCCATTTCGCCTCCGGACGCATCCACCCAGGCGTTGTTGCTCATGTTTTGCCCTTTGAAGGGCAAGGGTTGCTCTCCATGTCGTTTCAGCACCCGGCAGAGAGCTGCTGTCATCAGGGTTTTGCCGGCACCACTCGAGGTGCCAAGCACCATCAGGGGGCGCTGCAAGGGAGCCAAGGAAACAACGGAGCCCTCATTCTCTCCTTGGAGTGGTCCAAGGAAGGGTTAGCCCCCAGGAGATCATTCCTGTCGTGGAATGGGTTGCTCTTCTTGGGTCATCGAGCTCTGTTTCTTGAGAACGTCTTCACCGCCACCATCGACAGGCTCCAACCAGGAGCCAAACAGATGGCGCAAAATGTCAATTAACTCCTGACTGGAACGGGTGAGTTGATCGGCATCCTTGAGCGACTCAACAACCAAAGGTTGGGTTTCTTGAATGAAGGATCGCGTGTCTTGCTCCACAGCCTCGGTGGATTGGCTTACGGCGTGAACATCTTTGGCCACGCTGGCGATCGATTCCCGCACCACGGGGGCCGCGGCTGTGACTTCCTTTTGCAACGACTCCGCAAGACGACGGGTGGAATGAAAGGCTGTGCTGATGCTCCCGTTTTCTGCTGTTAAGGCGGTGGTATTGCGCAGCGTGAGATTCAGCAGTTGTTGAGAGCTGGCCAGCTCTTTGAGCAGGGCATCGATATTGATCGGTTCGTCGTAGCCGATTGTGCGGCCTTGTATCTCCTGGGCTTGTTCCCGTGGTCTGGGATCGGCAGTGATCACGAGATAGGGCTCGCCGATCAACCCCTCTTTGGCGAGACTTGCCTTGCTGGAAGGCCCGATCAGATGGGCTTTGTTTTCCTCAATCTTGAGCGTGACCTTCACGTCGCCTTGATCATCGAGATGCATCGTTCCCACTTGACCCGCCACGATGCCGGCAATGCGGATGTCTTCTCCGTGGTTCAGTCCATTGACGTCGCTGGCTTTGATGTAGATGTCAACAAACCGGGTGCCCCAGCGCTGCGCTTTGGCAAACCCCACGAGGACAAAGACAACTAGGAGAAGGCCTGATCCCAGGAAGAGAAGACGGTCTTTTCGTTGTCCTTGTTGTCTAGGAGAAAGCGTCATCTGATCAATTCCTTCATGGGAAGAATTTTGGTCACTAGGAACCAGGTCAGCTTCAGGCCGATCCCCATCATCAAGCCTTCCATGAGCAAGTTGCTGACGATATAAGTCTTGCGATGGCCCTGACGCAGCGGCCCCTCTGCCCTCCACTGACACCAGGCACAGAGTGCTGCAAGGAAGCCAGCTGAACGCAGGAGTGAGCGCAGCAATTCAACAAAGCTTGTTTTTGCCAACAGCGCGAACAGTTCTATCCCGAGTTCGCTGCGGGGGGTGATCAGGATGCCTGCCAGCAGAGAGGCGCTGAAAAACATCAGCATCAGCACGATGCCGATCAAGGCCGCTCCCGGAACGGAACGGCGCCAGGCGCGATGACCTGTTGATGCCACACGATCGATCCAGCGTGGGAGCAAAAGGGCCATCCCCAGCACACTCACCAGCAGCGGACCCATCAGCTCAAGCACCAGCAAACTGAGCATTTGCAAGCTCAACGGGCTGGATTCTTTGAGGGTGCCAGTGGAGAGTTGGATCACTCCCACTCCCACGGCGATGCCTGCAATCAGCACAGGACCGGCGCAGCGCTGACCATCGCGCTCTGCCACCAGCAAAATGGTTTTCAACTGGGACTGTTTGGCAATCACCCTTGCTGAATCACCGATGAAAAGTGACCCGACGTTATGAGAATGTCCTCCTTTTTGTCGGCTCGTGAGCTCAAATTTGTGAGCCTTTTATTGGGTTAATTCGAATCGAGACGAGGTCATAGCCGCGGACGATGCCTGCGCAGCCAGTGATGCATCACTTGTAGTGCATCTGCCCTTGGAATCTCACCATCCCAATGATCGAGGAGGTCGCGTCCCATCGGCGTGAGCCGCACCCGCTCTGTGAGCCCTTGGCCATCCACTTCGCGGCGAAGCACGCCCACTTGAATGAGCCAGATCAGATCGTCTTCCGTGCTCGAGCGAGAGAGAGGTTTGCGGCTGATAGCCATCCAATCCTTTTGGCTGCTGAGCTGGGTGCTGCTTCGGGCTTCGTGTTCTAGGTCGTCATAGAACGCGCGGCGAAAGGGCAGACAGCGCATGGCCTGACGTGCCCGCTTCAAGGCCCGTTCCGATACCAGGGTGGTGGATGAGGTCACGACCTTGCCGCTTTGTGCATCATTCTCCTCCCGCTTGATTCCGAGCGTGGCTGTGACCAGCATCAAACTGATCGAGGTTGCTTGTTTGTTGTGTTGCTGTTGGCATCCGCGTCTCCAGCCAGACGCCGTCTGTTGGAGCAAGCGCAGATCCCCCATCAGGTGAGGGTGAGCGGCGTGGATGAGGATCAGATTCAGCATCCTGATCCAGCCCAGTTGGTGCAGCTATTGGCGGAGGCCAAGGCATTGGCTGTGCAGCGGACCCTTGCCCAGAGTGCTGAGCGCAATCCCTTGATCACGGCCGTGCTCGGTTGTGATTCGGTGCTTGCGTTTGAGGGCGAGGTGTTTGGTAAGCCTGTGGATGCGAAGGAGGCCGTGGAGCGCTGGCAACGGATGCGCGGGCGGTGGGCTG
>WLWF01001110.1_pt1 | contig 23555 bp, 23 predicted proteins | sample 6718331 | NCBI WGS metagenome assembly WLWF01 (sample SAMN12718692, study PRJNA515312) | sponge metagenome | isolation source: marine sponge | host: Mycale hentscheli | place: New Zealand: South Island, Marlborough, Capsize Point | collected 2003-05-01
TTGGAGATGCAACTTTTCTAATAGTAAAACTCTAACTTTATAAAAGTTCAGAAGAGATATCTGGAATAATGAAGAGAGCCTTGATGCCGCCGGGAAACGTGAGCGGAACGGTGACCTCCTCACCGCAGCTTTTACATGGGAATCCCATTTCAGGTTTAACACCAACTTTCATATCTTCAGCTAATCTATATACAATTGTATATTTTGTAGCATCCCAACCTTGAAAGGATGTAATCTTTGCAAAAATATCTTTTTCATTCCATCCTCTCCACTCTCTTTGTAGATAAGGTAAGATAGCTAATGTAGATTTATCCCAACTCAAGTTTTTCTCTTCTCTATCTCTGATATAATCAGTAATCGCCCTCATAACACCGATAGTAGGTGGTGCCATTTTAATTTCACCATAACTCTTAGTTGCTACAGTGTAACATTTATCAGCAGGATCATAATATTTTTCAATAGTATCTATAACATTATTAAATTGTAAATTTTCAGTTCTTAATTCAACTGATTCTTGGGCTTTACAATTATTTTGTTTACAACCTTTTTTACCAACCGGCATCATTAATGTTTGCTCACCTGTTTTAAAGGTTAATTCTCTAATTGCTAAAATTAAATAAATTCTATCTTCTTCTAAAACATCTTTATAAGATCCTCTTTGATTGCCATATAAAATTTTAGTACATGAAAGTACAATATTATTTAAACCATCATCAACTTCTTTTAAGTTATTTTCATCTACAGTAGAAAAGGATCTAATCTCAGCAACCTTTGCGGCTCTAATATGAATTTCAAAATCATCTCTGTAAAATTTACCTTTAGATGGGAATTGACTTAAATTTAACGCAGTGTAACCTACCATTGAATTTAATCTTTTTATTTCAGGATCATCTGGAGAAGTATGATCCATTTGTCTACTAACATCAACCTTTCCTAGTTCTTTAACTATTTCTTTAGGAGTTTCTGTTGCTTCTACTGTAATACCTTCAGCAGCAGCAAATTCCTTTTTAATATTTTCTTCGTGCTCTTTTTCTTTGGACATTTTTAATTGTTTTTTATTAATTGTTTTTCAATTTTATTTTCATCAACAATATGTTCTACTATTAATTGCCTAACATATCTAGAAATAGCAACAGGTTTTGCACCAGTTTCCATTGATTTTTGTATAATTATTGTATTTAGACTATCCTCGTCTTCAGGTGTTAATAAAACCTGTAATTTTTTAGTAAGTCTTTTCTTTTGTGGAATCAGTTCTTGTACCGTTTCATTAAAACCATACTTTGGATTATCAGATTTAAATTTACTAATCCAATATTCAACTCTTTTTAAAACATCACTTAAAGATTCATCATTATCGAAAACTTCCAATACCTCTCTTTTAAAAGATTTAGTACCAAAATCTTTAACTGCTCTTTTAATATATTTTCCAGTTCCAAAGTTATTAGGATTATCATTTACTGAATATCCTACATAAACTTTATTTGTTTTGTTCTGTTGTAATTTATAGATTATCATTTCTATATTATATATTTTATATTATATATTAGGGAGTAAGCAAAAAAACTGGGAATACTTTAATATTCCCAGTTTAATATTTAATTTATGCTCCTACGTTCTCTTCGACCCAGTGATCACAACGATAAGTCATTGTTAAATCAACAGCATCTTGATTTTCATAACTCAATTCATCTACAAAATCAGGTTGTCCTGTTGGGAATACATCTTTAAATGTAATCTTTCTGAAGATATCTCCTGCTCTGTTATATTGAACTACAATCATACTTCCAACATAATCTTTCTTTAATCCCATTTCACCAGTTAATGGATCATAGATTAAATTATTCCAATTACGGAAAGTATTATAAATATAGTTTTCATTTGCTTCATTCAAGTTAAGACTGAAGGCAAGGGTTAAATCAACAAACGTCTGAGCTGGCATACCTGCATAAGATCTATCAGCAAACTTATATTTTTGATTTATGGCATCAATTGATGGATTTAAGTTATTTAATCCTCCAATAGTTTTCACTTGCTCTAAGATTAAACCCGTATCATCTCCTAGTGGTGAAAATACAGTCACCTCAAATAGGTTAGGCTGAATAGGTTCGTACCTTTGGCTACTGGCCCTTGATTGGGTATAATGTGGTAGTGGCATATTTTATTTGTTTTTTTATATATTCGTCTTCTTTATCTTCTTATTGGAAGTTTCCTGTACTAATTGCTCCAGTTCTTAAAATAGTTGTTCTTTGTACAAGAATTTCCATTCCTCTTACTGGTTCAATATATGTATCTAAGATACCTACATTTTGATCAATGACCTCTGGTGTGTTATTGGTTTCATCCATTATATTTCTATAATCATAAACACCATCATCATTTTGAACAGTTGCTAAGAAGTTGTCAGCTAATGTTTTAATTTCTAATCTTGTCTGAGCTGTATTAAATTCAAATAAGTAGTTTTTAAGAATTGCTTCAATACCATCTTGGATATAAATTACAACCTCTCTAACATTAATTGAACTTAAAGCAGATTTTGGAACTTGCTGTGCAGTTTTATTTGCAAAGATAGTTGGCCCAGTTCCACTTTGGAATACAATTGGATTGATTCCGAATGGTTCTAGGAAGAATCTATCTCCTTGATCAAGATTAAGTTCCAATCCTACAACTCCATTTCCACCTATTACTCCACGTCTTACACCAGCCACAATTGACCAAGGTAATGCGTTTTCATATTTAAGTATATAGTTATTAGATACATACGCAGCAGGTGGTACACTTATATTCTTTCCTAAATCTCTAACAGTTAAGAATGGATAATAATATCCTCCAAACGATCCACCGCTTGTTGCAGATGGTAATGAGAATCTAATAGTTGGATTCAATGCAAGATTTCCACCTTCAGATATAAACTTAGAGGATAAACCACCAGTTGCATCTGTAAAGCTTGGGTTTGGACTTTTCTTAAAGTCTTTAGCCGATGGTGAATTAACAATTGCAAACGCATTTTTTCTAGCCATACATAAATTAGTATAGATAGCTTTACAGTTTGCTTCTATTCCATTTCCATAAGTATCTACTACATAACGGAAATTAATTGTTTCTCTATCGATTAGAGCTTTATATAAATTTGTTCCACCTAAAATTGGACTTAAACATTTATTCTGTCTAGAATTTGTTCCATCAGGTACATGTTTAGTTGCATCTAATGCAAATCCAGGTAATTCAAATACATTAAGGTAATCTACCCAAGAATCAATTGGATAATAAACCTCTACAGTTTTTGTAGATGCGCCTTGTGTAGTTACACTAACCTCAGATTGACATGTTACTTTCATTGCAGTTGTTCCTGCAGGAATAATTGCATATTCCGATGGCGTTAGTCCACCTTCAACAATATTAATTCTTGTTAATCTTGACGGTCCATTTGTTCCACCTTCATTATGTACTATATAATTTCCTACAACTATATCAGCAGCTTCTGGTGAAGTTGTTGCTATAAGAATTTCATTTGGTTTAAGAGATGGTTCATTTAATGAATCACCTATAATATCTACAGTTAGGTTAAGAGCACCTTTCAGTGTCTGTACACCTAATGTATTTACTGGCCAATATAATGGATTTAATGCAGTACTATCAGATTTTACATATACCCCAGTTCCATCAATTGTAAATTGTTTTTGGTCAGTTAGGTTTGTATATGAATCTTCTTGGTAAGGAGTAATACTTACAGCTGGTAAATAATATGCCGGATCAGAAATTGGTCTCTTTGTTGGTGTTGCACCACTTGTTTTAGTTTCGCCAGCACCATCAATAATATATCCAAAGTCTATAGCATTCATTGCTAAGTATGAAGTATATGTTCCTAATGCATCTTTATATACTGCTTCATCACCATCAGTTAAAGTACCGTTAGCAAATTGAGCCTGTAATGTTGAGCCATAAGAACCAATAATTCCAGCAGCTCCACCGTTTACTTCTGTATTTCTTACAAATCCAAAGTCTGCTTCATCCATATAAGTATAACTCGCAGCAGCTCCTGTTGGAAAATCTGCCAATTGAGTATTTCCTGCGCCAGATAATAATACAGTAACAGTATCAGCTACCGTTTGTACTGATATTACTGGTACCCATTCTCCACTTACTTCATCTAATATAAATGATCCTACTAATGAAGAAGTATTTGCTCTCATTTCACTCATTGCTGTCCATATTGCATCTTTAGTTGCATTTGAATTTACAAATTGTAATTGAATATCAGTTCCACCTGTTGGAGTTTCTGATGTTATTATAGTTGTATCGTTTACTACTGTATGAGATAGTGTTCCAGTTCTTGCATAAGATAAATCAGAAACAATTGATCCACTGTATGATAAGAAGTTAACATCGTCTTGAATTGAATTAGCTTGTGTCCACTCAATATTATGACCTATCATATCAATACCACCCTGGGCACCGTCTATCATTGTATCACCATCAAATAAATCTTCATTCACAGTAACAAATAATCCTGTTGTTGCAGTATCAGCATTAACAACTTTTTCAACGAAAAGGTTATTACCTAATAAATCTACAAAATCTGGAATTAAACATGCAGTGTAAGTTGCTTGTAACGTTACCTCTGTTTCATTAAAAAATTCTTGTAATAATGTATCAGTAGAATCTGTTGCAAACTTCTTTCTTAATAATCCTTGTGTTGGATCAAAATATTGTTGGAATGTTGGATCTGATGCAAATCTTGAATAAGGAGTAGCAGTTCCAAAATCTCCACCAAAGTTACCTTCTATTACAAAGATATCTACAAAGAAGTCAGATATTAAACTATCTTTATTTAAAAATCCAGGAACATTTGCAGCACCATACCATTCTTCAACGGTTACTTGGTAAGGTAAAACATTTTCTGCTGCTGATTTTTTAGCAATTACAGAAATAGGATTTTGTCCTAAATTAGTAACATCTAATAAATCATTTACTGAACCCGGTACTAATTTATCAGTATTAGCACCAACGTTAGTTAAGAAATCATCTGTTGATGGAAACCAAAATTTATCTCTGTTATAAAATTTTGCATATTCGTAATCAGCACCAGCATTTGCTTGTACTTCTGGTGTTGCTGCTGTAGCAAACCTAACAGCGTTAACTTTATCATTAGCATCTAAGCTAAGTAAGTTAAGAGCAAGAATAGGTCCTCTCTCCAAAGCTGCTAAACAACTTCTGTGGAAAAAAGAATCTTTTCTTTCTAAGTTTCTATCTATATCACCGTATACTTGTTTAAAGAAACCTGTATCGGGAACAAAGACGGGTGTATTGAATGGGCCTGTCTTAGAAAAACCAACTACCAGTCTGGTTTGATTTGCTGGGATACTCACTACTTGACTTTTATCAAATTCAAATCTGTACGTTCCTGCAGCCTTAAGAGAAGCTATTTTTGGATCTAGTGCCATCTTATAATATATTTTTTTTGTTTATTTGTTTTTTTATATATCTACCAAGTAACTACTTTTTATACTAAGTCATAGATATCAAAATTTAGATTCCCACCCTTTGAATCTTTTTCTAGAATTTCTTCTATCTTATTTTGAATTCGCGGATCTATCTCATCATAAATCTCTTCAACAAAATCTGAAAAATCTAATGTAGTGAAGAACTCAGAACTATTTATACAAGTCATAATTAAATCATCATTACCTAATTGGCCTGCATATGATCCATTAGGAAGTTTACCAAATGTGGAAGATTCTTTTACAGTATCTTTATCATATATACTAATTTTATTTTGAGAAATATATTTTTTAAAGTTTTGGCAAAAAATAGGTTTATTGTCTTTCTTTACTTTTAAACCAAATTGTTTTGTCTTTGCGTCTACACGGTGTTTAAATTTAACAACACTTTCTTCATCGAACTCATTCCTTTGAGGAAATACAGTTTCCATTCTTTTTATTAACTCACCACCAAACATATTCCATTCTATAATTAGTTTTACATTCTCTGAGTAAAATAAATCAAATGCTAGAATGTATAGTGTTTTTGCAAACTCTTCAATAGTATGAGAATTACTCCTAAACCTTCCTATTTGCCTAATACCAAAAAAGTCAACAAAACTACCTGGGGTTGTTACACCTTTCCAATCCTTTTCATCTAGCATCTTAAGTTGAAAAATATTAATAACTGAAAAGTCTCCACCTGTACCTTCAGCAATATCAACAGAGAATACCCAATAATTATAATCTTCTTCTATTTCATCAAGATTAAAATTAGGTTGCCATAATAAACCAGAGTAATCAATTTCGGCATCATCAAATTCAGGTATTTCTTTATGTTCAAATTCTATTTGGCCTTGTGTTAACTTTTTTAAACTAGCTGCACTTAGCAATAATGAAGAGCTTGCTATAAACTGATTTCCATACTGTCTATTAAATGCTTCATCACTTCCTAAGTTGGCAACCTCTTGCCTCATCCATGCATCATCTCTTCCAGGTACATCCCACCAATCAACTCGGAATGGTGTATATTCACTTAATCCTTTATCAGCAGCCGTATAGATGTCATAGAACTTATTAAAACCATTAGGTGTACTAGTAATTATTACTTTTGAATTACTAGATGCAGACACTGTAGGATAAACATTTTCATAAAAGGTATTTACAAAGTTTGCAGGTATATGCGCAAACTCATCCATAAATAACAAGTGAATAGTAAAACCAATTGCTGCTTTCTTAGTTGTTGTCTGACCTATGATTCTACAGCCATTATCAAACTTAGAATTAAACACATCCCATTTAAGAGTACCGGGCTTAATAAAGAAAGGTAAATGTTCTAATATAGTTTTACCTTTATCAATAATCTCTCTTGTTGTAGCACCCTTATTTGAAAGTATTAACGAATTTTTATCAAAATTAAATACCGAATACCATGCAATAAAAATAGATGAACATATTGTTTTACCAACCTGCCTACTCGCTAAACATATATTAAATCTTTCAGCTTGAAATTGCCTTAACATGTTTTCTTGATAAGGTCTTAATTCAATTGTCTGTAAACCTTCATCTGTCATTACAGTACAATAAGTATTAGCAAAATAAACAATATCTTTTGCACACCTTTTAATTTCTCTTATCTCTTCATCAGTATAATTAAATACAATATTACCTTTTCTTAAATTAGGATTTCCTTCATAAAATGGTGTAGACTTTGGTTTATAACCTTCATCAATAGCTAGCATTAATTGCTCAACTTTATGACTAGTCCACGCGAAAGACTCAGCACCTTTCGATATCTTAAATTCAAATCCTGCCGATTCCGCTTGTGGTTTAGCCATTATCTTCTACTAGAGCAATTATTTGATTAACGTGTATTACTTCAAATTCTGTATCATTTAAAGTAACCATTGTACCTTTGCCCATATTTTTTAGTATAACATCACCATCTTTTAAATGTTTAATATTACCTGAATTAATAACCGTTGCTTTACGATTATATTTTTCAACAGGTATTATGAGACCTGATGCTGTTGTTGTTTCTTTTTGTTCGATTTCCTGAATTAACAGATAATCATTCTTCATTTTCATTTCCATCGACATCTTCTATATCTTCTTCTTTAATTGTATCTTGTAAAGCTCTCATTAAATCTTTAGTTCCTCTAGATTTAATACCACTTTGTTTATTGGAAGTTGAACTTTCATTACTATGATAAACATCTACATCACGGGATATCTTTTTAGCATTCTCTTCAATAGCCACCATATACATAGTTTGGCTTTTAATAATATCCAAAAGAGTTCTTTGTAAATCACTAAGTACTTCAAACATTCTAGGTGATACATCACCTTCATGTATTGTTTCCATTAATAATGTAATAGCAGTTTCACTATTTTGCATTTGTCTTATTAACATAGATAATGCAGATTCATCTAATTGAGCCTTTGCTCTAATGTATTCATGTTCTGCGATAATCTCTTCACTTAAATAAAAAGTTAATAAACTATTCATTACCTTTTCAGCCTTTCCTCTAGCTTTGACTAATGCAGCTCCTTGGCCACTGTCTACTCTTACTGGCTGTAGTTCTTCAGAATTATTTTCTAAACCTTCTACCTCATCTGGTAGATCATTTAATAAATCTCCTAAACTATCACGAAATTTTCCTTTCGATGATTCTTTCATTATACCTTAAATTTATAATATATATTCCAAGTTATCTTGGGTTAGTGACTGTTGGTAACATTAATTCTGGTGATGCATTATCTAATAATAAAGCTAGGTGAGAATCTTTTACAACATATTGACTTAAAATTAATTCTTGCAAATCTTCTTCTATTGGTTGACTCCATATTCTTATATTAGTTAAATCAGTTTCACACCCTAAAAGCTTCCATGTATAATCATTATTAATAGAAATAGCTGGAACTGTTTGTGTATTTGTATAAATGTTAGTTAAGTCAGCTGTTTTATCTGGATTAATAGCCCCAGTTAATTCAGGTGTATTATATAAAAATAATGATAATTGTTTAGCTATTTGATTTAAATTAATAACAGCTGCATACCATTCTCCCTTTATAAAACTTACAGATTTTTTAGAAAGATCATATTTATAATAAACATTATTAAGTTTAATAATAAACCAATTTGTTGTATATGTAAATTCTACATATGATGTACTGGGTGTTGCATCATTATCATATTTAATAAAAGTATTACTCACTTCTTTATTAAACTTAGCAGTGTTTGTAATAATATCATCAATATATGGTACATCTAATGTTAATGTGCCTGTTGCTATATCTACTGATTTTACTAATTGAATACCGTTATAAGAATTAGTTCCTCTTATAGAGATCCAATCACCAGTTTTTATTTCATCTAAACCTAAAGGTAATCCTGTTGTGGTTAACATAGGATGTCCTGCATTATTACTTATTTGTGTTATTAAAACATTTTTGCCTATAGGTTTTTTGTACTGTGGCCTAAACCAAAAAGTAAATGCCCGATTATCAGTATTGCCCCAACCTTCATTATATCTATATTTAACACCTACTGTTTTATTTGCTAATGTACCTAATGCATAATGATATTTAGAAATGATTGTCCATTGATTATAAACATTCTCTTCTGAAATAGACATCTTTTTATTTAAAGATCTTCTTACATAATCATTTGCTTGGCTACCTATTGTATTATACTCATTAGGTTTTCTAACATCTTTAAATTCATTTTCTCTTTCGATTCTAAATTTTTCTTCTACATTTGAAACTAAGGCTTCAGTTGAAGCTTCAGCAGCATCACCTTCGATTGTATTTTCAAATCCTACATTTGTTCTTTGTTGGTATGTAACAAGACTAACTCTCCAATATGAACCGGTGTACATAAAATCATCAGATTGAGCAACCGCATCAACCTCATACATCCTATTCATGAATTGTTTAAAATATAGATAGTCTCTCATTTGTGGTTTTGCACCAATACCAAACGCTGCTTCAAATGCAGATTTAACAATATGAATTTCAAATTGAACTGGAAAATCCATCATTAATGGATTAAAGTTTATATCTCTAGTAGGTAATTCATTATCAGGGACCATGATTTTAATTTCAGCCTCTTTAATAACATCGAACAAAGAATATTCTTTTAAGATAACATCTCTACTTCTTTGGTCTGCTTTAGTCTTATAATAATCTACACAAAAACCAAATAAGTTACTTGCCATTGCAGACAATTGAGTATACATTTGACCAGCCCTGGATATATCATAAGGATTCCATGTATCACCGCAACAATCAAATGCTAAATTTAATGCCCCGCTACAACCATCAACGCCACCGCAATCAATCTGAGGTACTTTACATATTACACCACCGTCGGTTACAATTTCTAAAGCAATAGAATTAAAAGTTAAAATACAATCACCAACTTGTGTATATCTATATTGGATCCAGAATTTATTAGCAGGATTTAAAACAAGTGCTTTTAGGTTTGCATCTGTTAATGAAACCCAATCTGAATAAGTCACACCATCAATTCCCCACCTAAAGTCTTTATTATAAAAACAAGAAGTAGTTTCACCTGTAATAGAATCAGTAAATCCTGTAACTTCTACTACATTTTCATAAGGTGTTTTAAGACTAACTAATAACTGATCGCCATTAGCATCTGTACTTGATCCAGTTACTGCCATTTTATGAATTTATTTGTTGGTCTTCCCCAATAGGTTTTTTCTTTCCAAAAATCTTATCAGCCGAAGCAAGACCTAAACCACCAATACATATTGCCGCTACCGCATTAACAAGAGTAGGTTCTACTGGTGTTTCAGTATAAAGATTAATGAATAGTGCCGCACATAAAGATAAACCGGCAACAATACCAATAAATCTTTTTGAAGACGGGGTACCCTTTTCATCTTTTAAAAGGCCGCTTATCCAATTAATGATCTTTTTCATATACAAACATATTTTGTTTATATATTCATGTTCTAATACGGTGTATAGTCAGTCTTAACTAAAAGTATTGGATCATCTTCCTCAATCTTTGGGTCTACTGAAGTTATAATTTCAAAAGCATCTAAAACTTGAGCTTCATCCATTTCCGAAAGTATATCAAATAATACAGTAGCCTTTATATAAAAATATGAAGTTCTTTCTAAGTATTTATTTTTCATAATACCAACATCCATAAATCTTTTATTAAAAGTATCTAATTGCACCCTATCTAAAATTTTAGTTAAATCAAAAGTACCTTCAATAATATTAAAATGAAAACTTACAATTTCCCTACCGCCATCAACTTTAACTAACCTAGAAAATATTTTTTCATCTGATATTTTAAAGGTAATTTTATTAAGATTAGCTAATCTATTAATAATAGACTGTAAAAAGAAAATAGAATTTGGTTTAAAGTTAGGATTAGGTAATAAATCCTGGTCACTAGTTTTCTTTAGTTCAGCTCTTAAAAAGGTTGAAGTTCTTATTGCATTTTGGAATTCCTCTAAAGATACAATGAATTCATTTTTCTTTTTAGATTCATTTTTACATTCTTTCTTTACTTTAGATATAATAAGATTATCAATGTAATCATTCTTATATAAAGTAAATGCAATATGGGTTGGTATTTCTAATTCAAATCTATTATCAACTAACATCATTACTCATCTGTTTTTCTAATACGTTTATGGCATTTTTAATTTCAGATGGCATGTGTTTCATTGCTTCTTTAAAATCACGTTCACCTATTTCATTAATCTTTAGATACATTTCTAAAGCGGCAGGATTAGGATCCCATTTTTTTATTTTCTTAGAGGCTTTGGTTTTAGTATAAATAAATCCAGGTACTCTATTAAATTTTGATGCAACCATTCTCCATGCTTCTGCTTGTCCTACTGGATCAATCTTAAGTGCATTAAACATATTTGCTTGTATAGGAAATTTAATACTCATAAATCTATTTGTCATAAATGAATTTTTAGATTTATCGTACCCTTTTAATTTGTCCCATTGCTGTGGTTTTCCAAACAAGACTTTTATGTAATCAAATAATTTCATTACCTTTTATTATTTATATGACTTATGAATAGGTTTGTTTTCTATTTTAGAAAATTTTACCTTTTGTTGTTTTATTTGTTATGAATGACATATCATCAGAATCATCGCTGTCTCCTTTAAAAAAGCTAGCTTTAAATGCAGAATTATCATCCCCGTCATATTTGGTTCCTTCAACTAATTTTTTCATAGTAGAAATATTAGGTAATGTTAATTCATTAATATTTATTTGAGATTCTACTGATTGAAACATTTCATCTAATATACCTTCTGGAATAGTATGAGAACTTAGAACCATTAAGTTTACATTTGATTTAAGATTAGAAATAATTTGCTCTCTACTCATATGTTTAGCTTTCATATGTCTAATTAAAATATTAGCTAAATCAGTAATATAACCATCATCGTATAAATACATATGAGATAATGATCCATGTTTATCTTTAAATTCCTGAATAATTGCACCTGCCTTAGCTTCACTAATACCATACCTTCTAGGATTACCGTTTTTAGGTGTTGATATATGCCAATATGCAGGAGGTACATTATCACCAGAGTCACCGGTTAGAACCTTACGGAAACGGAACTCTTCAGGATCTACTTCTACAACTGAAACTTTCTTTTTGGAAATAATGGATGAAAGCAGTTTTTTAGATTGTGACTCTGGGGATGATGAAGTTTTTAGTACATCAAATAAATCTGTTGATGTTTCTTTTTCTTCGGTGGTTAACCATTCAGAAAAACCTTGATAAGTATATAATTTTTTATGAGCTGGTGAAAATAATATAGTATGAGTATTATTGTTTTTACTTCTATTTACTAATTGAACCAAATCTTTATCACCAGTAAACATAATAACAGATTTGTCATTAGCTAATGATTCTGTATTCCATGCATACATTAAATCATCACCTTCTGCTCCATTTACTTTAGAATAGATAACACCTTGTTTAATAAGTAATTGTGTAAACTCTTCAGTAACTTTAGAAAAGTTTGCCCAGTTAATAGAACTATCTTGTTTACGATTACCTTTGTATTCTGCTTCAGGATAAAAATCCTTTCTCCATGATCTAGAATCAATGGTCCATACAACTTTATCAATCAGACCTTCGAATAATCTAATTTGATAAGCAAAGTCTGTTGCAAGCTTTCTCATAAATACGGTAGCATCTTCATCAGTGCCAAGCATTTCTGATTTTTTAGATTTTCTAGGTAAAACGTAAAGAGTTCTAAAAAGAAAATAATTACCGTCAATTACAAATGTATGCCTTCCTGTTTTTCTCATAATAATCTATTTAATATAATTATAACAAGTTTTAGTTAATACTGAAAGTAGATCCTAAGACAATTTCTTCGCATTCTTCTTTACTTAGTTTTGATTGTCTTAAATCATAATATCTTTTAACTGCACCACCTAATTCCATATAATTAGGAAACTTTTTTATTAATCTTTCTAAGAATTGTGCTCTCATACGCCGTTTAATATTGATTGCAGTTCATAAATACAAGCAAGCATTGATACTGCAGGATCAATTACTTGTTGCCTTTGGGATTGATATTTGGCTACTGTTATAATAACCTGTGGAATAAATTGAATGTATGATTGTCTTTCTTGTTGAATAAATTCAATAAATTCTGCACCTAACGAAGATAATACATCATCAGTTCTATTTGCATAATTTGATAACATATATTGATAGTTTTTTACAGGATCTTCACCATCTATAACTAAATCATAAATATCTTTATACACAGAACTAAATTGTTTAATATCTTCTACTGTAATTTTATCTTTGCCTTGTGATTGAAAACCTTGTAACTGATTTAACATATTTCTTAAATCAGGAAATTTTCTTTTTACTAATTCTACAGCTGCATGCTTATCAATATCAATTCCCTCTTCTTTACATATTTTAAGAATCCTCATAATGTAACTTTTCATTATTTCAGTTTCCTCTTCTTTTGAAAAATCAAAATCAATCATTTCAAATCTAGATTGAATAGGGTCTGGTACTTTATTAATATAATTACATGTTGCAATAAATCTTGCATTTATCGCAAACTGATCCATTGTTGCTCTTAATGCTTTAAAGAATTGATCTGATACACCATCAATCTCATCAAGGATAATAACTTTCATTTTTCCTGGTTCATCCATTATTGAACGATTAGCACAAAAATCAGTTATTCTATTTCTTACTATATCAACTGAGGTATCAGTTGATGCATTAATATAAAGATAAGGGTGTTTAAAATGTTTAACTAATACTTTAGCAGCAGATGTTTTTCCAGTACCTGGGCTACCATGTAATAGTAAGTGTTGATAAACTCCTTTACTTAACTTTTCACCTACTCTCTTAGGTGTTATTAAATCCTCTAATGCCTTCGGTCGATATTTTTCAGTAAGTAAAATGTTTTGTATGTTCCGCATAAATTTGTTTATTTTTATATGTAAAAATATAAGATTGTTTACACCTAAATAAATATTAAAATAAAGTGACTAATGAAAAGAAATAGAAACATAAGAAAAATAATTCAGGAACCTGTAGCCATTAGTCACAAAACTAATATTGAACGCAGAAATGAAAATGTAAATGTTATAAGAAATACTAATAATCAAGCAATAGCCGCACACGTTTCTAAAACTATACATCTCAAAAATGCTGCCCAGCCTCCAATAAGAACAGTTAAATATTCTACTGTCCCTAAAAAATTTCCTGGTGAAACTATTTATATTATAGGAGGTGGGCCATCGTTAAAAGGATTTAATTTTAAAGAATTATCTGGGTGTAGAACTATAGCAATAAATAAAGCTTTATTATATCACACAGAGGCTGATGTACTTTATTGGACTGATGGGAGATTTTATACTTGGTTTAAAAATGAAGTAGATAATTATAAAGGATTAAAATTTGCTCTAAAACCTGGAAGCCAATATACTAGAGATATTCAAATATTGCGTAAAGGTAAACCTTATGGATTAGAAGAAGATCCACAAACATTAGCACATGGTTTTAATAGTGGATATGCTGCGATTAATTTAGCCTATCACTTAGGAGCTAAAAGAATTATTCTATTAGGGTTTGATATGTCTAATGAAGGAATAGAAACTCATTTTCATGATGGTTATCCTACTCGACCAGCAGGTAATCATATTTATCATGATAAATTCTTACCAGGGTTTAAACAACTTAATTCAGAAATTAAAGCTAAAGGTATTCATGTATTGAATGCATCATCTTATAGTAAATTAAATGTATTTACTAAAATAACAATGGAACAAGCATTAAGCTTTAGATGATCGCTTAGCGTAAGTCATAAACTCTCTTTGTTCTTTTTTAAGGAGGTGTTTACAGTGTTTAGTAAATTTAATTGATGTATCTATAATTCTACCATCTACACTTTTATTCCGTGAGTTATGGGCTTTAGAACATTTACTACAAACAAAATTCTCCACCTTTTTAGAATCCATTCTAGATTTAATAGAAACTTTACAAATACCACAATTCCAATCAATAAGATCGGCATCTTTTTCTAATTCTTTGAGTGTGGTAAATGTTTCTCTGAAAGGATTCCAAATAGCTTTATTAACATTCTTTTCATGGCCATTCATATCCTCTACTTTAAATATAACTTCAAAGGCTTGAGTATCAGAATCTAACCATTTCATATGACGGTTATTTAAAAGCAATTTTTGCTTCAAAGGCGGCAGGTTTTCTAGAAGAATACCATACCGCCTTTTATACCATCCAAAGTTTATTTTACGAACTTTATACATAAGGTTTTAATTTAACAGTTGCAACATGTACAATCACATGATTTTCCACAACCGCATGTTTTACAATTACATTTCATATTAATAATTATTTTTACAGGTTTGATCTTAATCTTGCAAATTTCTCAGATACAGATTCTGCTACATATTCAAAAGATTCTCCTTTAGGTTTAGATAATGTAGCCAATTTCTTTTTAGCATCAGCTTCCTTTTTCTTAAGCTCAGCAATATCTTCTTTACTATCTTCTATTCTTTTGTTTATCTTTTGGACTTCTTCATCAGATACTCTGCCTAGTTTTTGATCTCTTTTAGCCTGATCTAAATCTTTCATTGCTTTAGTCATTGCAGCTCTCTCATCTTCTATAGATTTATTATAAGCTTTTATGTCCGCCTCTATCTTTGAACTACCATCATCAGTTTTAGTTTCTGTATCAGTTTTGGTTTCTGTATCAGTTTTAGTTTCTGTATCAGTTTTAGGCTTAGTTTCTGTATCAGTTTTAGGCTTAGTTTCTTTATCAGTTTTAGGTTTAGTTTCTGTATCAGTTTTAATATCATCAGTATTTTGAGTTGATGCCTTAGCTTTAGGTTCTTCCTTTGAATCAGTAGATTCATAATCTTTTAATTCACCTGTTAAATCAGCTGCCTTTTTCTGTAATTCATTAGCCTTTATCTTTAACTTTTTCTTTTCTTCACCATCTGCCGATTTAAATGCAACTTGGTTAGCAGCTAACCTAGCTTTTGTAGTACCTAATGATACAACTTTTTTTAATGGTTCAGTTGTAGCTATATCTTTCATTCTTTGTGTAATGGCAGATGTAGTATCTGCAAGTGCAGCATTCTTAGCTATGTTAGCTTGTTTTAATACTTCCTTTTGGCCTGCTGTCATTTTCTCAGCCCCTTTATTCTTTCTCTTTGCAAAATCTACATCATTAAGAGCTTGTTTTACTTTAGCCTTCTGATACTTCTTTAAGTTATTTTTAATTTTAATATACTTAACTGGACTACCTACTACAGCTTTAAGGTTTTCATTGACAAACTGGTCATACGTTTTTAACTTTCCCATTTTATTTGATTTTTTTGGAATATAATATATTTGATTTATATATTAGAGATGTAAGAACAAAAAAGCCACTCCGAAGAGTGGCTTTCTATATAAAAATATTACAGTAGGTTTATATTAGATAATATTAGCCCCGTTAATGAACGTAAAGTTCATTGTGTAATACATTAATTCAGGATTGAATCCAGCGTCTACTAAAGCGAATCTAGATTTAACCGCAATTTTAGGAGCCATAGTTCCTTCTGCGATTGTTTCTACTGATTCAGCCATTAAGTAAGGCATAAATACTAGTCCAGGAGAATTACCATCACCTTTTCTTCCTACACAGATTGTATAGTCGTTAAAAGCTCTGTTAGGATCTACATAAATTGTTACCCCAGCAATTGCACCGATTGGATATAAAGATCCACCAGCTTGGTTAACTGTATTAGATAACGGGTATGCTACGAAACCAGCTACAGATTGAAGAGCAGTTGCCATTTCTCCACCTGTTACTGCAAACGTTGCAGGTCCTCTTCTTCCTCTAGTAGCAATTAAGTTACTTGCAGCAAGAATCTTAGTGTAAACTCTACGTTGTAATGTTCCTTGAGTAGAACCACCACCTAAAACAGTAGCACCACCAACAGCAACAGTAGCGATACCGTTAGTTGTATTGTTAGGTCCTAAAGGTAGGGCAGCATTTGCAGCAGCAGGGTTAGCAGTATCAAATTGCTCTGATAATACAGTACCATTTACAGCAGCAACATTAACAGCGTTAGTTACACCGTTTCTGAAGATTCTATCTAAGATATATCTGTTAATAGATTGAGTTAACTCATTTACTAATACTGCTTCAACTTGAGCTACAGCATCAATACCGAATTGCTTCAGATCTTGAACTTGTTCTCTAGTTACACCAGCAGCTACTTGGAAAGTATCAGCGGCAACAGATTTGTTGAATAAAGTTAATCCCATTAAGTTATCAACAGTAGATTCACCTACACCTCTAAGGTAAGGATCAGTACCATTAATATTCTGGTTAGTGAATTGTGGTCCACCAACAGCAGGTCCTGGGTTATTCTCAGGTTGGAATGCATTACCAGAAAAACCACTAATGTGATCTTCTAAAGCAGATACATAACTCAATTGAACACCACCTGCACCAGCAGCTCTAAACGCTCCTTGAGCAATTAAACCAGCAGCACCTGTAATAGGAGCAGCACCAGCAGCTAGTACTGGGAACGGAGTTGTTCCAGCAACAGCAGCATTACCGTAGAAGTCAATACCGTCAGAGATTGCAGAATAAATTGCTTCTCCAGCGTTTTCACCACCTTGAGTATAGTTGTTAAATAGTCCAGCAAAACCTGAAGTAGCTAAAGCACCATTATAGGCTCTTACTCTAAAGATTTGTAAACCGTCTATTCTTGATCTACCTACATACGTTAATTCGTATGAACATGTTGCATCACCAGCAGCTAAGTTAGCAGCAGATGCAGCATAGATAACATCATTCACAGCAAAACCATCAGTTCCAGCAGCTACAACCAATGGTATAGCAGAACATTTGATTAATAGCGGAGAACCTTGTACATCAGGAGCACCAGCTCCAACGCCAGGTCCAACAGCACCAGCAGCAGTAGATGAAGCAGGAGCTCCATTATCTCTACCTCCACCGTATACAAAGTCTAAGTAAGTTAATACTCCCATAGGGCCTTGCATTGGTACAACAGGTACTAAGTCTAAACCTACAGTCTGAGCTGCTACTTGCATTGCAAGTGGTAACAAAGAAAAAGGTCTGTCACCAGATCCAGTTGCTTGTCCTGCGAAGTTATTCATACTTCCAGGGTTTCCAGGTAACGTTGCGTTACCCATACTTTGAACATTCATGTTCGGGTTAAGGTGTACAGTATTGTAAACACTCTCATTAAGATTATGGTAATGGCAGTACTTAGACATCCAAGATAACTTAGACTTTTCAGTAATTCCAGTACTTTCCTCAATAACAGGTCCCCAAGTCTTTTGAACCTCAGCCTCGTTGATTAATTGATTTGCGTACATTATTTAAAATTATTTTTCGCATTTTGTGGAATACTATTAATATTCCGTTTCTAATCGCCTGAGTCCTTTTCTTCTTGACTATTCGATTATATCTTTTAGATTAAATGATTATCTATTTAATCTGAATTTCATTTTTTGAATTAAATCTGCTTGGTAGCTTTCATTTAATAATGGCTCCTTCTTTTCAGAAGCTGCTTCAGCAGCAGTTTTACTTTCGTTTAGAGTTTCTAAATTTATTTGATTATCTCTAAGATCTCTTGTTTGCCAAAAGTTATTAATAGCATAAGGAGTACTTAGTGAGTGAAATTTAGATTCAGCTATAATTTGTTCTTTTCTATTTTCAGAAAGAGCATTCCATTTATCAGAATACTTAGATGGCATATCATCAATAAAGTTAATTGCCTTTCTTTCAGTTATAAAACATGATTCCCAAACATTTTCAGCTTGTACAGTTGACATAATAGAATCTTTATTCATTGATTCAACTATTAAACCTCTTTTGTCTTCAGATAAAGAATCAAATTCATTCTTTTTAGATTCTGATAAGAAATTCATAAAGTGCATTTCAGAAACATTCTTAGCTTCAGCCTTAGAAATTAAACTTTCTAATTTTTCACTAATAGTATCTTTATAAGATTTCTTTTCTTCATGCATACACTTATCACACATTTCTTTTATTTTGCCTTTGTCAGCATCAGGATACATTTCGCAAATAGCTTCATATTTCATACCTTCTCCTACACACTTAGAAACTTCTTCCATAGTTGGAGTATAACCTTCTTTAGCCATTTTACCATATTCATTAACAGTAGATTCGTTAAGCGGTTCAGCATTTACTGCTACTACATTTTCTGCAATGTATTCAGAATATTTAATACTCTTGTCTACATTTTCTCCAAGGTATTCAGAATAAGCAATATTTTGATCAACCTTTTCAGCAACATATTCAGAATACTTAATTCCTTTATCTAAGCTTTCACCTAAATAATTAGAATATGCTATTCCTTTATCTGCTTGCTCAGCAACATGCTCAGTATATTGAATAGAACTATCTAGTTCTTCTCCTAAATAAGAAGCATAATTTTTAATTTTGTCGATGTTCTCTGCTAAGTAGTCAGAGTGAGATATGCTCTTGTCAAGATTTTCTGATAAGTATTCAGTATAATCAGTAACCTGATTTACTTTCTCTGCAATATGCTCAGTATATTTAACTAGCTTTTCAATTAACTCATCGTTATTAGAATTTGCAGATTCCTTAACACCGTCTAATGTATTCTTTACATATTCAGTGTACTTATTAAAATCGTCAACAGTTACAAATTTGTCTGATGTATTTTCCATTGTTAGATCTGTTTTATTTGTTTTATTTATTTCATCTTCTGAGTTGTCCATTTCATAAATGTATAAACCTTCAGTATTTTCAAAACCAAATGATTCATTAACTCTGGCTAATTCTGCATTCTCAAATCCAGGATCAGCAACTAAATCGTATGTAAAGAATTTTTTAATTTTTACCTTTCCTGCTTCATCAACAGTTCCAGCTGCTCTACTAGAAATATGTAATGGTATTCCATCTTCTATTAATGCCTGAGCTTCTTTACCTTTTGAAGTATTTAATAATCTAATTCTTCCTAGTACTTGTTTCTTGTCACTATCGTAATCTAAATCCTCGATAACATGAGAAACATTTGATAGACTAATATCAAAATCTTTTGGGTGGTCAAGTTCACCTAATAGTTTATTAGTTTTTACCTTTTCCTTTAATTCATTAATATGAGGAAGTACTTCAGCTTCTTCATAAATTCTGTTATTTTTATTCTTTACTCCAATCTCAGTAAATACACCTTCTAGTACAACAGAGCCGTCTTCGGCCTTTGTCATACTTAAGTTTGACTTAGATCTTTCTAGAATTAAAAGTTTCTTATTAGACATCTTTCTAGTTTATTTGATTTATATATTATAACTCTTGATAGTTTTTAGATTCCAGCTAATGGGTCTTCATCCATTCCATCAGATTTCTTCTCAGGTTTAAAATCTTTAGGATTTGCACCTAACAAGATCTTTTCAATATCTTCTTCTTTATAACCATCTGCTTCTAATTCAGTACGTTCTTTAGCTCGAGCATTTGCTTTAATATCATCACGTGTAAATCCACCATACCTCTTAATTAAGAACCCTAAATCAAAATATGGTATTTCTTCCATTTCAGCAGTCATTGTACTTAATTGTGTTTTCATATTACCTATAAAATCAACACGTTTAGTTTGAAGTTCCATTTCTTTCATTTCTTCAAATACATTGTCCTTCATAAAGTTTAATCCTAAACCTGCTTTAAATGCAATATCATTTTTCAGCTCTGGGTGGTTAAGACACATTTGAAGATATACAGGTTTAACTAGTATTTCTTGAAATATTGATCTTAATCTTGAAATAAACCTTCCAAACTTAATTTCATCTCTTAACATACCACTTGCTTCCATATCATATGTATTACCACCTTCTCTATCAAATCTAGAAAACGGTATCTTAGAAGCTAATTGCAATTTATCAGAAAAATATTTTAAAGATTCAGTATCTCCTAAATCAGGACCGTCTCCACCTATTGTTTGAATTTCTGGTGATTCACCGTCTTTAGAAGGTAACCAATACTCTTTGTTAAACGGCATCATTGGTTTACCGTTGGTTTGAATTTCACCACTCTCAAAGTTAAAGTCTACAACCTCACGATATGAGTTCATTAAGGTAGCTAGAGATTGCTTAGCTCTGGTTTTTGATTTACCACCAACAGGTATTGTAAACTGTGTTTTAAACGAAGCATTTGATACAGCCCAGATAATTCTACTGTGTTCCATTATCCTCAAAAGATTAAAAGATCTTATTAATCTTTCAACGTAAGATATTCTCATTGGGGAATTTACAGAGGAATATGAAATGTAGATTATTTGAGAATCCCATAATGTTCTTTCTTTTGCACCTTCACCTTTATATTGAATCCAAACTTTTTTACCATCATCAGTATCAATACCTGGCATTAATGATATTGGATCTAATTCTTTAAAACCAATAATTTCTGTTTGTTTATCATTATAAACTATTTCAAACGCAAGAAACCCATCAATTAACCATTTCCTAAAATAATTCCACGGGGCAACCATATCATTAAACCCAAAGTAATTATAGATATTATTATATACATCATTAATTTCTTCTTCGATTGATTCTCCAATATGACCATTATATTCAGCATAAGCCATATAATTAGATTCATCAAATACAATTGCTTCATCGGTTAGCACATCTAAGATATCTTCTATTTCGTCTTGTACTGCAAAAGTTCTAAGTTGGTCTCTTTTTCTAACATAATCCTGATCAAAGAATGCAATATTCTTTTTTAAGTTTGTATCGGTTAATGATAGCGCAGCAAATGCTCCATACATATCATCACCATCTGAACCCATAGGATTAAATGAATAACCCATTTGATTTTCAGTAAAACCTACTGCACGTGAATTACGAATGATCATATCATCGTATGCCATTCCTAAATTAGAAAGATCTTTGAGAAGCCTTCTTACTGGATTACCAGTACTTAAAGGACCTCTTCTATCTGTAAAACCTGCCATAATCTATTTTTATTATTAGTTTATATATTCTTGTAGTATAATGCTTGAGCCTGGTTAATATTTCCGCCATAAAAATCGCTTTCATTATTAACTGCCCCAACATACCAATCCTCATATCCTAAGACATAAGGGTTTTTCATTTTCTTTATTATATACTGTCTTGTACAGTAAGTTAAATTATATTTTTTACCGAATGCTCTTTTTACAAATTCCCACCTAAATGCAGGAATAGGTGCCTGTGCATCGGGATTACCTAATGCTTTACCTTTAGTTAATCCTGCTATTTGGGTTTTTAATGATACGGTAAGTTCTGTTAAAAAAGGAATCCTCGCCTCATACGGCATATAGTGTAAATTAATTCCTAATTGATGCCCATTATCAGATTCTCCTAAACCTATAACTAATGGGTGTGAATCATAAAAAGCCTCATCTTTAGTATAATAATAAAAGCTATACATTTGACCAGGGTTTAAAACACCATCGCTTTTTGCACCAACTCTTGGTATATCTATTTGAGATTGTTTAGATGCACGGCTTCTGCCCTTACTTTCAGCAAGGTAAAGTTCTAAGTCGTCTGTGAATGATCCTATTAAAGCCATTAAAATAATTTTGAATCTTCAGTTAATAGCATTACTTTACAATTTCTTTCTTTTGCCATTTTATTTAATGCATTGGTTTTACATAAATTTCTTACATACGATTCGTAAGCATATTTAAAATTCTTTAATGCCTTTGCAGTTTTTCTTTTAGGTTCCTTTGGTTTTTGTAATTGTGCCTTAGGTTTTATTTCTACTACATACTCTTCAGTCTTATCTCCTTTTTTCATTTTAAAGAAAAAATCAGGATAATACTTATGAAACTTATTATCTAGCAAATTAAAATAAGGTATAGAGAAAGGTTCTGATATCCAGTAAATCACATCCATATTATGATCACACCAATAACAAAATTTTCTTTCCCAACTACTTCTATATATGATAGGACCTTCTCCTCGATATTTTTGAGGGTATTTAGGTTTATAATAACCTTGTTTAAATCCGGACTTTGAAGTAGGCTTTACCTTTTTAATGCTCATAGGCAATTAATTTATATTGTATAAATTCCTTCGCTATCAGCGCTACCATTAATTGATACTGTTCCATGATATTTCTTTGGATGTAATTTATTCCAACCTTTTGCGAATCCTCTTTTTGCTATTTCAGTAAAATAAGCAAATGCATTAGTACTTTTTTCTGGATTAAAATTTCTCCAATATCTATAAAGATCCATATAAGCATAAGCAATACAATCTTCACGATCTTGTGGATCTCTATAAGTTAATTTCCTAGAACACTTATCAGCTAATAGCATTAAAAATTCTAATGCCTTAGGTGTTAACTCTCCATGTTCTTTAGATATAACGATCTGCTCCAGGAGGTCCCTATTGTTTAAATAATTTCTTTTTCTTGCCATTAGCTTTGATTTATTTATTATTATATACAAAAAAGGACCGATTGTTTAATTTCAATCGGTCCTCTAATTATATTAAACTAGAATGT
>WLWF01001111.1_pt1 | contig 23553 bp, 16 predicted proteins | sample 6718331 | NCBI WGS metagenome assembly WLWF01 (sample SAMN12718692, study PRJNA515312) | sponge metagenome | isolation source: marine sponge | host: Mycale hentscheli | place: New Zealand: South Island, Marlborough, Capsize Point | collected 2003-05-01
GCCAATTGACCAACTGCTCCCACTTCTTTCACATCCGCTGCATTCGCCATAAGCGTGAGACGATGACGTCTGGTCTTTACGCGCGAAAATGTATCCTTTGTCAAACGCCGACAACCCAAGAAACGGAAGACGTTGAAAGCGCGGAAGAAGCCATAGCCAAAATTGAGGAGTGGAGAGAAGCTATTGCCGAGGAGGCGTGGGATGACGAGAGCGAGCGGGTCGTCATTTTTGCGTCTATTCGCGACGCCATGGAGCGCCACGAGGACGACTTCAGCGTTCAATACAATGTGTGTTGTGCGCTCGGCAATCTTGCCGACTATGAACAAGCCTGCTGTGAAGAAAACCAAGACGGCATTCGCGAGGCGGGTTTTTATCCACTAATTGCTCGGGCGTTGGAGCTCCACGAGGACCACGAAGTCCTGGCGCAAGGGGCGTTCCATGCGCTCATCCAACTCGCCACCTATAATCAAGTAAACCGAGACGCCATGCGTGATGCGGGGATTATTCCGCTGATTGGTCGGCATATGGAGCGCCACGAGTACGACGGCGACGTTCAAGAAAAAGCGTGTGAGGCGTTAGGCCAAGCCTGCGCCGAAAATAACCAAGCCAACCAAGACAACATTCGCGAGGCGGGTCTTATTGCGCGTATTGGTCGGGCAATGGAGCGCCACGAGTACAACGGCAGCGTTCAATACTGGGCGTGTTGTGCGCTATGTAATATCGCCGACCAAAACCCAGCCAACCAAGACGCCATTCGTGAGGCGGGTCTTCTTCCAATTCTCCAGCGGGAAAAAGAAAAGGGAACAGATTTCGCGGAAGAAGCACTCAACCAACTCGGCGAGGAGTAGAACCACTTATTATTCCTGTTCTTTTCAAGGACTTAAGTTTCTTAAAAAGAACCATTTATTTTCATGAATTGACAAATTGACAAATTGACAAGCTAAAAAAACTCCGTGGAGAAAGCAGCCGTGCGCCCCCGAGGGAGCAAGGGTCATCCACAGAAAAGGATTTATCCAAAAAAAAACGTCAATTCGGTCAATTTGTCAATTCCAACCCAACCCCCCCCAAAAAAGAATATACTCAAAATATATGAGTTCCCGTGAAGAACGAGCTAGAAGAAGAAGTGCATTAAGAGAACCTGCCTCACCACTACCGCCTCCACCGCCACCACCCTCACCTCCTCCACCTCGGGCGACGAGACGACGAACACGGGCTTTAACTCCACCCCGCCCCCGAAAACCGAGATGCACACGCCGAGTAATTCAGGAGCAGGAGAGGTCAGGAGGTAATAAAATCGCCCGCTATGATTGTATGCTGGGTGAGGGAATACCTTTAGACGACGTGATATTTAACAAGAAAAGTCCGTATTATTTAGACCTCAAAGGGAAACACATTATTTACACGGTTTCAAATAACATTCCAAATGATAAAGACCGAGTTAAGGTGGGAAAATCAACCACTGGTTTTGACCGATTAAAATCATACACTTTTGCCTACGGGCGGAGTTGCGATAAAAATACCTGCGATGAGGAGGATATTAAGCGAACTGGGGGGGTTAATCTACTCTTTTTAGCCATCATTCCCAAAAAATATATGGGCGAACCCCCACGTCCTTTAGTTAATATTATTGAAACTAATCTTTTAGCTAAACTGCGAAGCAAGACGGAGCAGCGAGATAAGATATTTAAAGTTCCTACTCGTGGTGGAGAAATCTTTGAAAGCCCTGAGGGGCGGCAGCACATCGTAGATGCGGTAAAAGAATTAATGGACGATAAAGAAGTCAGCACCACCAGCAAGGGGAAAGCACTAAATGACTACGATGGACGATTTTCACAACGAGCGAGGGACAGTTCCTGCCGACTGGCGTTGAGGAATATTGCCCGATATTGTGATGCTCCCAACATATTTAGAGATTATACCGACCGCCTAAAAGAGGAACTATTTGACGATATAGCGAACACTTTAGATTTAAGTCAGGAGCAAAAGGATAAAATGAAAAAAGAAAGAAGAAAGATAATGACAGAAATGCGACAGCAACAGCGGCGAATAGATGTGGATACTTTAGTGGAGGAACAGGAGGACAGAAGAACAACTCGTTCTCAAGCGAGGCGAAGAATTAATACTTCTCCGCCACCACCGACGGCTTTTCCTGGGGGAAGATATATATCCATTTAGTGGAAAATATAATATTTATATATAGTATAAATGACGACTTGGAGAGAACACGTTGCGTCTTACCGCAAAAAACACGGGGGTTCTTTAAAAGAAGCACTAATAGCATCCGCACCGAGCTGGAAAGCACAGAACGCAAAGGACAAAAAAGATGAGAGTGCTGGGATGAAAGGAAAAAGAAAAGGGACAAAATCAAAGACCCACAAAAATGATAAAGATTTCACCACCAAAAAGGGAGACAAGGACTTCCACCGTGAAGGCAAAGATGTGAAGGAGAAAAGAAGACCATATACGAGGAGAAAAAAGGAGAGTGCGGGTTGTTCCTGTGGTCATTAACTTTTGTACTTAAAATTGTAAATTGTATATATAATACTCTTTTACAATTTTAAGTACATCCATAAAATTAATATATCATTCATATACAAATGCCGAATATATACTATTATCCATTTGCTGTTCAGTCATCAGGTGGAAACTCTAATTATGTTTTAAAGGCAGGGGACACAATGACTGGAAATTTATCTTTTGGTAATTCCCACAAAGTGGTTGATTTAGCGAACGGCACAGACGCAAATGACGCGGTGAATAAATCCCAGTTAGATGCCGTGGAAACCACAGCAAACAACGCAACTGCAACGGCATTTACGGCAATGACGGAGGCAACCACCGCTGACCAAACCGCAACCACCGCTCTCAACACAGCAAACGGTAAATTATCTTTAACGGGTGGTGTAATGTCAGGTTCAATCCAACTCCAAAATAATGATTTAACTTCAGTCAATACCCTGACCTGCACCACAGCAAACTGCACGACAATAACCGCTTCAGGGGCAAACAGCACAATGGCTGGGCTGGAATTAACAGGTAATCTTGAATTCTCCAACAACGTAAATACACTTCAAAACGACTTGGGAAGTGATGCTCCATCTACATTTTTATCCTCTGGTTTAACTGGAAATTACCCAAATACCACATCCAACACCCTATCTAGCGGACATTTTATTAAGGTTAGAGCGGACGAGAATATGGCGGCGGGAATTGTAGTATCATTTGTTGCAAGTGCGAACACTTCTGTCATCAGTGTAAAACCTTGTCAGCCTGCAAATGGAGAAGACGGAGCGAGTTCCCAACCGCTTGGGATACTACTCAACGAAGTAGCCGCAGGAGATGTAGCACAAGTCGCGACCTCAGGTATTTGTTCGGTGGTGTGTGGGAGTTCAGGAACGGCTGACGCAGGACAGTTGGTTTTAGTGGAAGGCACAGACGGAAAGGTGTCCGTGGGTGCAGGTCAAAGCAATTCTGCGGCGTGTGGAGTATGTTTAAGTGATGGAACTACAACTGCAAACACTCCCATCGTGGTCTGGATTAGAGGCGGATATGAATTGTATTAAAAGAAATCACTCTTTCTCTTCTTCAAAATCCAACGTCCTCCTGCCTTCTATTTCTCTACTTTTTGTTTCCGTCTGCGGACTTGAAGGTGGTGTTTTTTGTCGTTTTTTAGGAGTTTTATAAGTATCATCTACATCTTCTCCCTTTGTTTCCCCTCTTGCTTGTTCCTCATACTCATCAACAATTCCTAAATCATCTACATAAAGTTGAATATCATCAGGTGTTTTTCCTTCCAAAAACTCCTGTTGAAGAACTCTGTCTGTAATACCCAGCGTTTCAAACAGCAAGTCCGCTTGTCCTCCACTCGGCTGATTATTCACAATTTGTATAGCAGGATTACCGTCCGCATTTTGCTCTATCATGGAATTAATTGTTCCCTCTACATCTACGGGGGGAGCGATTGGTGGTATTTTCTTATTTACAGGACGACCCATTTCATCGTAGTAATCAGGTGTGAGAACCTTTTCTCTGTTTATTTTGTAGGAGACCACACTTGATTTGGATAGACACTTCGCCAACTTTCCGCTGATGGGATTTCTTACTTCGGTTTTAATGGTAGATAGTTGGTAGTCTCTATCCGCCGTGATAGAATAACTGGAGGAATATCCGTAAGCATAACCACCACTGGTGTAATTCCGCATGAGGTAAAAAAGAATACCTTTATTTGTTGCTCCTGTTTGATAATTGGTTTGACAAATATCACTGTATATCTGGAAAAAAGGAGAATTGTTTAGTGAAGGGGGGTCTTTCGCGGTTAGGACGTCAGGTTTCACAGCGACAATTGCACTTTGGTTGTTGGTAAAGCCTAACGAGTATGAAGGGACACCAGTAATATCTTGTGCGGTTGATGAGTAGTTGATATTTAAATCAGGATTTAATGTGATGTTGGTCGCGTTGTTCAAAATGAGTGGTTTTGTTCCAAAGTTTTGAAGTTTAGGGTCAGGGTTATTAAAACTCTCCTGACTGTACCTATTATACGGTTTCCCCGCTAATGGGAGAATTTGTTCGTATCTAAATCCACACTTATTAAGAAACGTGCCTTCCCAGTTCTCCTGTGTCGCTTGAACGCACCCGCTGATGATTTCCTCTCTGTTTTTAGAGGTTTGGTCTTGATTATCACGAAATCGCCATTTTGGGTTGCGAATTGTCCCAGCCTCGTCTAACCACTTGCGTTGTCCGTTTTGGTCGTAATCAGGAGTGTTGCTCCAGTACGAACTGAGACTTATTCCTTTTGGTTGCTGGTAGTCAGGGGGAACCAGCCAGACTTTATGAATACCTATCCCCGACTGTTCTGCTCTAACATTTTTATTGGTTTCATATCCTCCACCGTTAATGTTCCCAACAAAGGATTGCTGATTTAAACCTTGTTTTCGCCCCGTATACTCAGGAGGACTGAATATGGCGTCAGGACACTTTTCGCCAATAATAGCACACTGCTCTCCAATTTGAACAGGAGAACCACCACTCCCATCTTGTGTGGTGTTAAAGTTAGATAGAAACACGTTGTGGTGGGTGTTAAATAACTCCATTCGGTTTTTGGTTGAGTTATACTGAAAAGTCGCATTCGGTGCACCAACTGCTAGATAAGGCGTGGTATTTTGTGGGAATATCTTTAATGGAGGGAAAACTTGATTAGGATTTCCTGCATTCCAACCCTCCAAATTGTCCCTCTCCGCATCTTCAAAATTCATTGGTGTAATGCCGTTGTTGGAATATCTACTGTCTACATCTACGCCGATTGGTGTGCCCCAACTCAATTTTCCTATACGAACGGTGGAAATGAACTTCTCGTTTTGCTTTGCATCAAGTGTTGCTCTATAATCCTGTCCTACTCTAAAAGCACAAAAGATATATTTATTGTCGTTTTCGTCAATGTACTGGTATGGATAAATCCCCATATTATTTTCTTTGCTCCAACTATCATCCGCCCACGCATTTCCATGTTCATCTTTAAAACTACACCGAGTTTCATCTAATTCTACTGAACGAGGAACAACCGAGTATTGTCCGTTAATTGACAAGGGGTCGCCGCCGCTGTTAGAGGTTTGAAGCCAATTCTCATCATATTGGCTCTGTATCCAAATACGTCCTAGTGGTCGCAGGGTGTTTGAGTTCTCACTCCAATTCCAGTTTTGAGATGCCCGATACACATTAACGTCTGGAATTGGTACTTGAAAGTCTTGAGTTTCCGCTGTTGGTTGCGTCGCGAAAATAGAAGTAGTCGCAATAGGACAAATTGTTTGATTTGCACTAGAACTGGGGTGATTTCCCACCTGACTTGTTGCTGGAGAAGTACCGTCCCAATTTTGTGCCTGTGCCTCAATTCCCTGACCCAATGGACTGATGTCGGCGTTGGGTTCATAAACCTTTTCTTTTACTCCTGACCAACAACAAGTTCTTTCATCATCCGTTGCCCCCAAGTCCAGCTCAACACTGTATCCTGTTTTATCGTTTTTTTGCCGTTCAAATGTGTTTGGTCCTTCACTATTAATATACTGCTCGTAAAACCGCCAATGTTCCTTTAAGTCATCAAATTGACTAAAGTCTATTTCAGGGACGGGTTGTATTCCCTTTGCTTGACAATACTCCACAATTGTTTCAAACGGTTGATTATACAAGTACCCTGTTTCGTAGAAACTTGCTCTGCCATAGGGGATATTGGTAAAAATCATTTGGTTTTTAATGAGCAGAGTGCTTTGAATGGTTTGGGGGGGATAAAGAGGATTAATAGTTTGTCCAGTGGCAGGTTCGCACAACTGAATTGGGTTGGCTAATAAATACTGGAATTGGTCATTTAGAATGACAGGGCGGTTAAATTCTCTCGCTGTCGTCTTCACACGAGTTGGTCTTGAATTTCCATTCCAAACTTTGAGGCGTTGAAACCTATCGCCCATCATCATCTTTGGAAAATCTAACAGCCCCATATTCCCAAGCACACAATTGTTGTACGAACAACTGTCGCCATCTTCGTCTTCTGTGGGTTTGTTATAAACAGTTCGTAAATACGTCTCCTCCGCACTCGCTCTTGAAATTGGTTTTACTTTCCCCACATTAGCGAGGAGTTGGTTGTAGCCAGGCTGAAAATTAGCTGGGATTATTTTGTACAGCCCACCTGAAAACATGGGAGCAATTGTATCCCACTCTTGGTTGTACTCGGGAAGCCAGTTTTTATAGTATTGTAGATAATTAAGTCCTGTTTGGTCAACTCCTGACCGAACATACAAAGGTGCAGTTCCCTGCGAATTCATCGCTGGAAAATATCCTTTCCAGTTCACACACGGCACTATCTCGCTGGACTTTTTGTAGGTATTTGCATACCCAAACGCGTTGGTGTTGTATTGATTAATATTTTGCTGGTTATTTCCAAAAACAGGAAGGGATTGGTGTAATTGCTCGTTTATCCTCTCCGCTAAACTCTGCACATCGCTGAGCAATTCTTTGCTGTCCAGCAGCACAAACGACGTGAGAGGCTCAAGTTTTGGACACCATTTTGCATTTAATCCCAACTGTTCACCGTTGGCTTTTGTTCTTGTTCCCATATAATCTTGCCTTGTCAAAATATATGGTAAATTATCTGTTCCCTGAAGCCGATTATCACTGCCGATATTTCCTTTTAACGTCCAATCCTGACCATTCTTCGTGTTGGCTTCATACGAAACCTCACTTTGAGCGTTTGGGAAAGCGGGATTAAGAACCGTAGCATTCGCACTATTTGGAATTCCAAATCCTTTGGTGCAACTGAAAAACTGGGTAAACCCCATATTTTGTCTGGGAGGGGCGTATTCGCGATTAAAATTACTATTTAAAATATTAAAACTTTCATATCCCTGACTGGTAAGGCACTCTTGTTTTGTAGTGTCAGTAGTCAGGCAGATGGGGCTTCCCGCCGTCATTATGTAGCCAAGACCCGCATCATATAATCCTGTAAAACCTACGTCTTCAAAATGAATTTGTACCCGCTCAGCATCAACTTGATTTGCAGGTTGCTGAATTTGACTTTTGGTTATGAATGCTATTTTACTCGTTGAGAAATACACCGCTTCTACAGCGTTCACATTTACCACACCTAAACACATTCCCATTCCCGCCATCGCATAGCAGGGTTGATTTAGGACGCCATCATTTGACCACATTTCCCATGATTTAAAACTACACAATGAAGTTGGTTGGCTATTTGCGGGATATACAGGGGTCAACCCTGCAGGTGCGGATGGATTTCCCCTTTCCAGCACAATTGAGTATATTGGTACTTCAACAGCCACTGGAGTTGGTAAAAGCGTTGTTTTATCTTCTCCTGTAAATCCAACCACGCGATACGAGTTTCGCAAACTAAATTGCTGATTTGGTGTTCCGTCATTACCATATGGTGTTTGGAATTTTGACGTATCACTCCTTAAGTTGTTCTCATTAACTTCTAAATCAAGATTAAACAATGGGTCATCGTCAAAGGGACAACCAAATCCCATTCCAATTCCCATATACAATCCACTATTTAAATCTGCGGCATTTTTTTCAATGGTTTTTAATGTAGGTATTTTACTTTGTGGAAAGGTGGTATTACCAGACAGAATATCACCTCCATTTATGTATCCATTACCATTTTGATTTAATGTTTCTTGACCACCAATTCTCAAAGGTAAATTATTAGAACAGACTTGATGATTATTAATATAGTAAAACACCTCTAAAAGCACTTTACTATCTACAAAAGGCTGCTCTTCTTTGTTTTGAATGACTTTATCTTGTGTGAATTCTATTGTTGTTTGTGGGTCTGTTGAAGGCACATTTAAAGCCATCATTTCTACGGATACTTTATCACCCTTTTTTACTTGAAAATCACATTCAGTTGTCCACACCGCATTTTGCGTCGCTTCCGTTCCAGTATCAATTTGCGAATTGTTTCTCGTGCATTCTATAATATGGGTTTCTGTGTAAGAAATGGGTTGTTCTTTAGACATTTATAATATGTATGGATTATAAATATCAAAATAAATCTTCTGTTCCGTATTTTTTTGTACTTAAAATTGTAAAAGAGTATTATATATCCAAATTACAATTTTAAGTACAAAATGGAAAAGATGAAAAGCACAAATCTTCTGTTCCGTATTTTTTTGTACTTAAAATTGTAAAAGAGTATTATATATCCAAATTACAAATTTAAGTACGTTTAACTACCAGATACGAAGATGGTGTCATTTCGCAGCGTCATTTGCCTCTCACACTCCGCCCACACCACCAACTGCTGTGCTTCCCACAATTGTGGTGTCAGCGTTCGTTCTATTTGTAAGGAAATAGGAGTTCGCCCAATAGTAAGTCCCGCATTCGCGACATTTTCAGGAGTGTGGCTCAAATTTATTCCTAAATATTGCTCTGTTCCATTCACTCCGTTCATTTTTAATGTGTTATTTTGTATTGTGTATGTCCAAGATTTCCCAAACACAAGTTGATTTAAGCGATAGGAAGCACCAGCATCGTTTATCTCTACTCCACTTGTCCCAAAGTAGTTTCTACTGTGTACAACCGTGTCATTATTCCCTGAAACCATATTATACCAACTCGTCTGTCCCTGATTTAATTTACACGCCGTCCCATAGACTTCGCAGAGTGCTTGGTATATTTTGCAATCCATATTCAAAGGAAGGGGGAAAATAGGTTGATTATTACAGGTGAGTTGGAGCGTTGATGGACCCTGAGAGGCAACACTCTCATACTTACCATAAATTGTGTTCATTCTTCCACCGTCAGTTGTGTCTGTATTATCCACTTGTCGCGGCAAAGCACACGTAATTCCTCTCACAACTTGGTGGTCTAATCCCAAGAAATGCTGATATTTTGTTAATGTTTTAGCTTGAGGTTGTGCGTCTAAGTTTGGTAAAGAAATATCAATATTCACGTAGTCGGTGTATATTAAATCCAGACCACGACCATTCATTTCTTCCTCAATTAATTGCATTGGCGATTTCTTATCGGGGACTTCATCGTAGTAAATATAATCAACAATCAATTGACACTTGGATTGAACGATGTCGTTTCCAGCGACGAATGGATTTGCGGTTTCCAATGCGGGGTTTGCATTATTGCTCCAAGTAGAATTAGGCAAAACACGATTTCCAATCACATCTCTTGAAAAATCTATTTGAATTGTTATTCTGCCTTGTAATAGACCTAAAGGTAATGAGACCTGTCCCAACAGTGGAAGGAGTGTTTTGAGTTTGACACGATATTCGGGGGTCGTGTTGTTGTCATCTGTTATTCTAAAACCATCAGCTCTATCAAAATTATTATTCTCCATTTGGTTCATTAAAGCATCTCCTGCGCCAGAGGACAGATTTTCTAAGCCCACAACTTCTGTGTTGAGTGAATACTGACCGATTAGATTTTGAGGAGGATTTGAATTTCCCGTATTGCCCGTTTTCACCATCAAAGCATCAAAAGCCCCAAATTGGACGTTGTGCGTTTGATTTCTTATTTCTGGTTCAATAAAGGTGTTATTCATTCGTGCTTTGTGAGCAACATTTCTGGTTTGCTGGATTAATTCGTTGTTATAAAACATTGAAATTGTATCAATACACCCTAAAATACCAACCGTTAGAGGCATCCTTTGATTTGCATTAGCTGCCTTGAGCGAGAGTTGAAGTTGTAAATCTCCAGATAATATGCCTTTCTGTGGGCAGGTAAATAAGGCACTTTGCTGGGAAAAGGACGTGGGTAAAAGCAATTCCGTTTCTACTCGTTGCGATGAGGGTTCTGTTCCTGAATTCATTTAATATATATTAATAATATAAATTAAATTGCGTATCTTTTTCAAAACAGGTGCTTTTTACAGAATGTACTTAAAATTGTAAAGAGTATTATATATACCAAATTACAATTTTAAGTACAAAAAAAAAGCACCCAAGAAAAGGCACTAAACAGAAACACTGATTGTGCCGTTATTATTGTAGGTAATTACTCCTCTGTGGAGGAAAAACGTATAAGCTGACATAGGCGAAACACCATTTAATTTTGAGGTAATCCTGTACGAATACGGCATGCCCTTGAATGAGGTTGTAGAACCGTTCTGGAGCATATCGTATCTCACTCCAATTCCATACACTCTGTCGCTTTCAGTATTTTCATTTGCTGAAACTCCTGTTTGCCCTGCTCCTTGTGTATCCCAAGCACCCACATTTAAACTCTCACTTCTCGCACCCCCAAGACAATCCAGCGTCCGCGTGAGCGGTCTAATAGCATTTTGGTAATTCCACTGTCTTAAACTCTCAAATGATGAGTACTGGTATGGATTTTGAGCCCCACCGTTGTTGTCTATAAGCACCTGTGAATTTAATTCATACATAAGTGGATACTTAATTCCTCCTTTTAGCAGGTTCAGGGCGACCAAAGGAGCTAGTTGCGTATATTCTCCATTATTTGCTTGATTTAGCAGCGAAGTGGTTTGGTAAGCATCTTGGGCTACATTTGACAAGTGCGGAGTGGGGACAAAGTTGGTAAAAACACTAGATACTGCTCCTAAACCACAGTTAATTTGCGATGTCTGGTCGCTATTGTTTAGCACCTGATAATACGACTGATATGCACTAAATCGCAGTTGGTCTATGTTGGGCAGCACACCTCCAGCGGGAATTCCATAATTACCTGTCAGCGAAACTTCACTAAGCTCATAATAGCAATTAGCATCAGCTCCATTTCCATTGGAAATTAAAGCCTGAACAGAGGGGGAAAGAGCGAACTGAATGCGGAGACCCCCCGTACCATTATCAAACGAAAGGGGTATTGGTTCATTTTGGCTAAATAAAGCAGTTAAAATCGGCATACTTACTTGAACTCTGTTATTTAGCATTTTCCCCTGAGCATCGGTATTTTGTGTTGAGGAAAACCACTGCGTCATATATGTAGAAAAATCGCCCCAACCACTGTTTGCTGGGAGGGTAGAACCCATTAATCGCCCATAATTTCTACAGTTTTCTAAAACATTATTGGAAAGATTGGAAATTGTAATAGTATCTATCACACTTGTTGCTCCAATTCTACTATTTAATGTAATTGGTACTGGACCTGCTCCAGTTGCGTTCCCATTATTTGGTAGTTGTCCATTGTTTTGTAAAACACGTAATGTAAAGTTAAGTCTCATATCACTCATTAAATAGAGATTTGAACTCGCTAATTCAAAAACAATTAAGGGATTTCCTGACCTATAAGAAAAGGTAGGATTTGCCCCAGTTTGATTGAGAGGAAACACCTCAAACTTTTGAAGTCCTTCTATATTCACCATTTATATATATTAAATATAAATAAATGTTTTAATAAAGTTGTTTTTTAAAAATCAACTGAAACACTTTCTGGAGTAATGATGGCTCTTCGTATGTGGCGGACTTGGGTAAGAAGCAGTTTGTTAATATCATTTGCGTCGTTTCCTGTAGAATACGTTAAATTTAACTTGATATTGTGGTTATTCGCATCAAAGGAATGCCCCTCCCTTGATAAAGCTCGTCCAATGGTAAAAAATGCGTTGTTATTACTCTGGAAACGAGGAGGAATTCCGCCTCTGTCTAAAGCTTTTTCTAATTCGCTTCCATGGACAGCATTAAATTGGAGAGGAGTTGCCCCTGCGACACGGTCAATTGGAACTTGACGGTTTGGTGTTAGTCTATTTGATATGTTATATTGGTAGAACAAAGCTTCATCGCCGACTGGTGAAAAGGCACTTTCAGCTAAAATATAATCAGGATTAATGGGGGTTTGCAGAATAGATAATGCTCTCTTTTCACTCGTTAAAACGTTGATTTGCGGATTACTTATTTTGCGATTGATATTATCACGAATTAAGTTATAACTTACATAATCAACAGCGAGACCACCCTCAGCCTGTGCCTTTTCCATCATAGATTTTAAAGTAGCAGGGTCTGGCTCGGCAACCGACGTTAAGATTTCAAAATTGCTCATTGTCCACGAAGCGTTGAGACTATCCTGCTCAATAAAGACTTTGTTTCCAGCAGCCGCTACGGTCGCAGCAAATTGAGGCACTGTTATTTGACAGACACCCCCTGCGTCGTAGGCAATAGACTGAACCAGTCCTGCCGATAAAATTAATCCAGCGTCATTAACGTATTTCACCTCCTGCCCTACTTTAATTCTACACGAGTTTGTGTCGCCGACATCCTGAAAGCCTCCAGCATCTGCAATATTTATTTGAGTTGTATTAGCAGCCTGCAATGCGGTTGATAGTCTGTAGCAATTTATATCATTAATATTTGCGGCGGCAGGAAGTGCTGCTCTTGGATTTGGACGCCCCGTCGCTGGTAGAGCTACACTAACACTCTTATTCACCTGACTTAATTGTATTCTAATGCGAAGCCCCCCAGTCAGCACACAGGGAAATAATTTACCATCACCCCCTAAAATGCCTGACATTGGTAGTTTCATTACACATTCAACGGGTATTGGAACAAAGTTCGCATTTGCCCCTACTTGGTTGTAGTAGAGAGAATTGTTTGAATTGTTCGGGCATTTTCCACAAGTAAGTGTCCAAAAGTTGTTCATTCCAGGGGTTTGTGAGTAGTGCTGGTATAAAGCCATAAAATCGTTGACATTATCAAGTTGTTCTAAAAGAGTGTTTTGGTCGCTTCCGCTAAAGATTTGTACCGTATCAAAAACAGAATATCCACCAGCATACCCATCTAATTGACTTAAACAGTTTGTCGCCTCCTGCCCTTGAGGAGCGGTCATATTAATTACAAAACGTATGGTGGTTTCACTGCTGTTCAGCATAGAACATTCTTCGGGGGTGATTAAAACATCAATGACATCTCCAGCCCCATAGGTAGAATTTCTTACCGACATGACGCTTCTGCTAATTGTTTCAATACTCATTTATATAAGTGAAAGAGAATAATATTTTGAACATTTACAAATTGACAAATTGACAAATTGACAAGCCAAAAAACTCCGTGGAGAAACAGCTGTGCGCCCCCCCCGAGGGCGACAAGGGGTTCAACAGGAAAGAAAAAAGCGAAGTCAAGAGGTCAATTGGGTCAATTTGTCAATTCTACTAAACCAGCAAAGAACTTCTTGTTGGGACAACATAAGAACCAGCAATATTAAGAGCAGGAGGTGCTTTGGGTGTATTATCGGGCATCGCTTCTGCTTTCTTTTCTTCATCTCCTCCCTGCCCCTCCTCTACGAGACCAGCGACCCCAGCACCAATTCCTGTTGCGGCAGCAGCACCCGCGAGAATTTCACCTACAAATGGTATCCAACTCGTCGCTGCTGCCGCTTCCCCGAGCCCTTCTGCAGCGACCTCCGCCCCTGCTTCTCCAGCAATTTCACCGCCAACATCTGCTGTTTCTTCTCCTGCCTCTGCTACACCCTCAACCGCATCATCATCTTCATCAGCAACTTTTGTTTCTCCTCCTTGTACTTCTCCAGCACCAGCCCGTTGATATCCCTCAAAATCTTCGTCCATTTCTACTCTGTCTGGAACGTTCGTAGCCATTCGCCCTCTTGTTTCTCCCTCAAGTACATCGCCGCTTTTCATCTCATTCATTTCTGTGCCTTCCTCTCGGTCAATACCCTGCGTTTGATTTCCTTGATTATTTGCGGCTCCTTCCCTTAAACTCTGTAGTTTTTCCTTCGCCATAGATGCTATTTTACCACCCACTTTTCCAACCACTTTAGCACCCGCCATACCAACAGCACTCTCGTACGCCGTCTGGACGAGATTTTCTCCCTGCTTTATTGTCTTTTGTGCCTGTTCTAGTGCTTTGTTTTTCAGCAGTCCTTTCGCCTTCCCAAGCAATTCTTTTTTATCTTTATAGTCCCCCACCTTCGCCTCAATTTGACTTCTAAATCCCTGTAAATCATTCAGGTAGTTTGTTGGATTACTGACACTCATTTATATATTTATAAAATATAAAATTAGTAAAGCCGTTCCTTGAAGTTTAAATACACTTCACAGGGGGTACTATCCAACCTAATATAGAGCCAACTGAAAGGCTCTTGGCAGCATCTCGCAAACATTTCATCAAATTTAGCACCACCCCCAATACTGTCAGCTAAATCTTCTCTAATAGTTTCATATTCTTTCTTTGACTTAATATGCCCTGATAAAAGCACACCTGTTGCATTTGCTCTTAAAATAGTCGCAAGACCGTTCCATTTTTGGTTTGAAATCAGGAACAACGCTGCATCTCCTGCACTGACCTCATGGCGAAATCGTGTCGCCAGTCGTAAAGCCGCCCCACCTTTCCTGCCGTGCGGATTTAAATCACCACTTAAATCGTCTAATATAAGAGCAAATGAGGTATTTAATTTAGCCTTTTTCCTCGCTCTTTGTTTTTGAACAAAATTATCAATGATTTTATCTTCATAAATTTCGTGGCTAATAAAACGTTTGTAGGAAAATCTGGACGACTGGTCATTAGCAATTGTATTTGAAATAATGCTTACTTGACTATCTTCAAAACAGCCATCATAGAAATTTGGATTTAAAAGCATATTATTCCACAGCACCGATTTACCTGACCTAATGGGAGCGACCACAAGTAATAATTGTCCTTTATACACGTTAGGAAGGTTTGGGTGAAGTATTTTGGTTGGTGCTCTTCCTTCGGGGGGAGGGCAAATTGGTAAAATAGTTAAACTATCCTCCCCATTTATTTTATTAGATGATACATCATCTTTATCAGGCTTCTCTTTCTTGGGCATATATATTATATGGTTAATTTATTGTTTTTAAATCTCCTTAATATTTATGAATTCCACGGAAAAAGAGTTTTTAGACAGTTTAGGAATATTTATAAAACCACATATTATTAATCGGTATTCCACGAAAACACAAAAAGAATTAGATAAAGAAACTCGTTTTTACTATTACAAGAAAAGGTATAAAACATATATTAATAAAGAAAATATATTTTATGACAAAGAAGTATCGTGTTCTATGAAATACAAACAATATGCGTTTTACAAAATGACACATTTATCCAATGAAGACCCCTTTTTTGACTTTTATTTTACTCTCAAGCCCAATGCCCCCCAACTTGTTGCAAAGGAGAAAAACAACAAACCAGCAATTGAGGAGTACAAATATCCTGTAAAACCAGGTACATTTATGAGGCAACGGGGAAAGGTAGTGGTGTCTTTTGAGTGAATAGGTTTGTACTTAAAATTGTAAAAGAGTATTATATATCCAAATTACAATTTTAAGTACAAGAGGAGGGAAAGCAAAAAAACTCCTTCCCCCCTCAAAATGACCACTTGTTATAGGTGGGTTTTTGAACTTGTAATAGTGAAGGTGTCCTATGCTGGGTCATAGGCGGTCTTGGGCGATGCCTATGAACTATTTTGTTTGGATGAGGATTATTACTTTGCACCTGCTTCTTTGGCGTTTTCTTTCTTTTGTACTCTTCGTATTTATCCATTATATCACAGAAGTCTTCAAAGGATGGCTGCTTGGCTTTTTGGGGAGGGGGAAGCGTCGCGTTTTTATGTTCCTCTTTAGGTTGGGTTGCTTTGTATTCCTCCACCGCTTGTTCTTTAATTCGTTGCAGTTCCTCCTGTTTTTTAATTTTGTATTTAGACAATTTCTTTTCTCGTGCTTTTGCGAGGGCTTCTTTCATTTTAGGGGTAAATTCACGCTTCTTTCTCTCTTTTCGGTCTTTTCCTCGTATCTTGGGCGAAACAATCGTTGTTTTTTCTTCATTTTTGGGATTTGGCGTAATAAAATCGTCTTTTTTCTGCCCTACAAAGATGGTTGTGTCATTATCTTCATTTTCTGTTAATTCTGCTACATCATTTTCTCCTAAATCCTCCTCCTGTTTATCTTCTTCATCGTCATTAACTATCTGTTCTAAATCTGTTTTTATCGTTAAATCAGGGAGGACATCTTTTGAAGTATTAAATTGCGAGTTATATCCACTCATATATAAAATCATTATATTTTATTTATGAATGAAGTTGCTCAAGCCAGTCTGTTGGTTGATTTCCATTAAGAGCATCGCCTGGTAATTTAAATGAAGAAGCAGATTTTGGGGCTCTACGTATTTTAAACCACACGCTACTATCAGGCAAAAGGTTCATTATTCTTTTACCCGTCAAGTCAGTAAGACGCACTCGCATTTGATTTAAAGAAATAGCAGAAGCGTTGTTAAGCCTTATCCAGTTGTTGTTTGTTAATTCCCACACCTTTGGCGAGGGCATCGGCACTCTATTAATGGTTTGAAACCCATCAACAATTCCTACGAGAGGACACTGATGTGTACCTCCTAAATTATCACTTCCTGCTAAAAATCCATTTATCCCCATATCCAAAAACTGAACCGCAACGGCACTTTGTGGTGGGGAATAATTTTCTAATAAATTATCGGCTTCAATACCTGTTTCCCAAGATGTTTTAGTCTCTTCTATGCTGTCATTAAAACCCAATGTTTGGGATATATTAGCGTATTGTTCAATAGTCTTCACAAATTGGAGATTTACCTCATCAACTTGAATACTTTGTGGATTAACTTTGCGAAATCCAAAATTAAGAGGTCTAAAATAGTCTTCATTGTAGCCGTCGTCGTCTGCAACTGGTATAGCGTCTTCCATATGTGTCCCTGAAAATTCTACATCTTTATTGTTGCCCTTTGCGAATGACAGACAACTATACCATCCTTGTTTAATATATTTCCCAAGAGCAAAATCTCCAGACGAACTGGTTAAAGCCACGGTATCAACCGCCGCCCAAGCATTTCCAATTGTCCGTTGAATACACTCAAGTTGGGGTAAATCATTGAAATTATTTTCTGGAGCATCAGGGTTTATCACAGTTCTTATCATTATCTGCTGTGTTGTTCCTGCCTGCAAAGCCACTGTTCCAATCATATTTTTAGTCCTTCCCTCTATTCCAGATGCTCCATTAGCATTTGTAGGGCTTATTGAATGATAAAAGAAATTAATATTTGTTCCTTCTATTTCAAATCCTATATCAATGTTATTTAATGATGTTGAATTCACATCTTGGGCGTTAAATGCGATATTTCTCCAGTTAATTCTAGGGGCGTGTCCTAATTGCGGATTTAACGTTGACCCAGTAATAATACCTCCAGCCATCCCGTTAAGTTGCTCTTGGTTGGTTGCTATATTTGCTGGAACATTAAAAGAAAAGGAAACCCCTTCCATATTATTTGCAAAATCATTTGTCCTACCTTGGTTCCAATTGTTAAACAAAGGCGTTTGATTTACATACCAGCACCTTTGTGATGCCGCCTGTTGAAAATTAAACGTTGTTGTCGTTTCATCGTTCGCTTTGACTACTGTTAAATCGTCTATTTGATTAAGACCCACAGCAACCCAGTCTCCACATTTTTCTTCGTCGCACTTCATTAATCGTGCTTTAATTGTTAGAGTTGTTAAAAGATTATTAATACTTACTTCCCAAGCATCAACTGCTAAACATGAATTTGAAACTTGTGTATTCAAGGCAGCCTGTAAAGCCCCCGCAAATGCTTGCGGCTCATAGACCTGACTTGGAATTGTTATTATATCGTCGCTAAAACAGTTGTCGCGGTATAAGTTCCCATTTCCGCCATAATGTAAAACAAATGTGTTATTATCGTCTGTAATGACAATATTCTCATTTTGTCTTTTTGCGAATTCTAGAGAACTCCCAATCAAACAAAGTTCGCTGTTCGGCGGAAGCTCAAGACTTTCACTAAAATAATTGTTCCATTCAGCGGGGTCTTGTCCATTTGAAGTTAGACAAACTATAGACATTTAAATTAAATATATATTATATTTTCTTGATATAATATAAATGTTTAAATATGAAACCAAAAAACAATCTAAACAGTATTTTAAATTAAAAAAGGTAAAAGACCCCATAGATAAAGTCGCCAAGAAACAAGAAAAAATTAATGCTGACCCAACTGGGGGTACAGGTTGGCGTGTAAAACCTGAATATATTTTTGAGAATTTTAAGAAGAAGAAGAAGGGGGGGGGTCTGTGCTAAATGTCATTTCGCTTATCATTTTATCTTTAATTGTTAGTGCTTTTAAAAATTTGTCAATATCTGTTTTATATTTATCATATATTCTTTTAAGATTTGCTTTGCTCAACATCTTCATTCCATAAAAAATTATGGCATGGAGACACATCATATAAGGTTCAAAATCAGGTACTTCTATTTTAATTAAGTTCCCACTATCATCAACAATTGGGGGCATAGAATTGTTTTTTAATTTGTTTCCTACATCCATGAAGAGATACATTTTCCTGAACCACCGATGTTTAGCTTGAAGCAGTTTGACTACTGGGTCATTCATTTCCATTTCTTTAAAATATGTGAATATTTAATATTCCTTAATATTCCCTATTTCAACGTTTTTACAGAGTTTTCATAGACAGAATGTTCTGTAAATAACATTTATTCATCTTTATTATTTATCAAACATTTTCCGTCTAATTTTATTTGCTTTAATTCATCTTCCCACTTATGCTTAGAATAGAGTTCTTCTCTCATTTTGGTTATATTAATTACAAACCGGTGGGCACTCTTTTTATCACCTACCTTCCCCTTGTTTTTTTTACAGCATCTTGTTTCGGTCAGCAGCTGTTCCTTTAATTGTTGATTTGATGGTTGTTTTCCAGTATATCCAATATCATCTACAAGATAGGTTGCAAACGCCTCGCCCAAACGAGGAAGAGTTATATACAATATTTTATCACCCTCATCATCATGCTCAATATGAAATGCTGTCTGGTGTTCAGTATCGTCCAAGTTCCAGAATTCATCGTCAAAATCACACATATCACGCATAAAACTAAGGCATGGGTGCATGTCATTTTCGGCACGGAGTTTCATTATTTCTGTGATTGGGAATTCGCTTGGTATGAACTGTTCAATATCCCTCCTTAACAAGTAGTTTCCAATCTTTGAAATAAATGACGGTGTATTCAAATATCCGTACAGTTTTTTCCAGTACGCAGTATCACCTTTACGCTTACTGTTTGTCAATATTTGGAAGAAACGTCTTTGCCCTTTCTGGAATGGAATTGGGTTAGTTTTGTTTGACGGAATTAATACTCTTGCGTAGTTTGTCTGTGCATAAGGAGAGCAATACAAATCACGAATTGTATTTACTTTACGGGCAATAAATTCTTTCAAATCTTCAATAAAATCAATACCTTCTTTTTGACTTGTTTCATTAAAATTCACCACAAGAATATCTTTTAAGGAAGAATTAAAACCTCCCCTATTAAGAATATCACCCATATTTTTTGTTGTAAATGCGTGTCTTTCATTCACCAATTTGCTATTGACATGATAAAATGTGTCTTTTCCAGTACCTTGTTCCCCAACCAATACAATACATATTTCTGGGTTAATATTGGGATACTGGACTGAGTGAGCGAGATAGTCCATTATATATTCACTCGCTTCCGCATCGTTATTACAAAGTGTTTCATAAATGTACTCCTCAAAGAATTCTATTTCTTCATCTTGTTTAAGGATAAGGTCATCATCTCGTGCAAACCCTAATCCCGTGAAAGTGTTAAATACATTACTTGGAATAGTAGCTTCTTTTGCTGGTGCGTGAGGAATAAAATCAAGGTGTTCTTTTCTTCTTTGATTTGCGTCCTCAACCCACCAATTAAACGCACTGCGAGGGAAAGGTCCAATATGAAAGCATTGTATATTTTTGTCCATGTTTTCCATGTGTGATTTTGGAATTGCCTTCCATTCAATAGTGCTTTCAAATTTTGTTAATTTGCCGTTTTGGTCTGGAACTGTTTTTATATTCTTAAATTTCTTCATATAAACATCTGCACTTTCAATGTAGCATCTGTCCGCTTCATATGCCTCTTTTAATACACTGTAGAGTTGTTTTGGCGGATTTTCAAGCTTCTCTTTAACATCATCATCAGTAATATCTAAATCGCACTTAAGCGACTTTTCTTTCCATGTCATACCGATGTTTTTTGTTAATTCATTAAGCCTCTCAATAATACCGGCAGACTGTTCAGTATCCTCTATCATAACACCGTCAAACATAGGTACAGCATCATGAAGGTGTAGGGTTTCACTACGCATCGCAAGTTGAAGAATACGAGCTTCTTCTTTACACATAATTTTGTTGAGGAATGAGCTTTTAGGATTGTTTTTATTTCTATCATTTTTGAAGTCTTTGTAGTAGTTGTTTGCTAGAAAAGCGTCTTTAATATAGTTTATTTCGTCCCACATTTTTTGTAAGTACTCATTCTTTGTGTAAAACTTACTTTTTTCTTTTTTATTGGCTGTTATGAAATCGCTATTTAGTGCAATAATAGCGTCTTTTTTACAAAAGTTGTATTTTTTCATAATCATTTGACGTTTGCGAATATACCTATCAATATATTTACACGAAATGTCTGTGTCAAACTTTTTATTGTGTGCTTTAACTATGTTTCTAAGACACCGAAAATGACAATTATCCATATCAATATCTTTGTATTTACCATTTATCAAGAAACATTTTAAACGATGCTGCAGCGACTGGACACCAAAATCCTTGACATAAAGTCGTCCAAATTTACTCCCAGTGCTATATTTATAATCAACAGTTCGTCGCTCTTCTTTAGATGCTACTAATGAACGTGCCCATTTTTGAATACAACTGATATACGTTTTTAAATCCCACTCATCTCCATTATCATCTACTTCACCTTTTTCCCAGAATGTTTTTTCAAACTCTTTTGGGTGTAGGTACAATATATATCTCACCCTATCCAAATCAACTTGCTCTGTGAATTGTTTAATATCAGGCAATGGAGTTTTGGATTTTTCAGGTTTCATATTATTCCTTAATATTTCTTTTTTCTTATTTGGCCCATTTTGAACAATCTTTCTATTTTTGCCAGGACGTTTAATTGTAATTGTATTTTTTTTAGGCTGTTTTTCAGCACATTGTTTTATTGGTTGTTTCAAACATGCCTTGCAAGTGCAGCCGTCAGCATGGTATTGTGTTGAGAGAGGGTCGTGTGTGTCTGGGGTACTAGCTTCCATTATACATTCCTTTGTCGTCTCCTCTTTAAGTCCCTTCGCTAAAGCTTTTGTGGTCTCTGGGGTGTTCATTAAATAAATACTCTTTTTGGGCTCTTAAATTTCCGCTGGTTTTATTTCTATATAAAAAAGTGAATTGTTTGTTTCAATTTTTTTACTTTTTGTGTTTTAATATATCATTATTTTGGGGGGTAATTTGACATTCAAAATTTATATTGTATTTATTTAATTAAGTATTTGAACAAAATAGGATTAAATTAATTAAAATCATATTTTGGGGGGTTATTTGAATTTTGGGACGAATAAATTTCTTTTTAAGTGGAATATGCTAAATCATGTGTTTCGCTGGAATGGTTCATTTTATTTAACTGTTCTTTAATTAACTTCTTTTCTTCGCTGTTTATTCCTGTTTCCTCGCTTATAATGTGCCGAATTTGATTGGCGGTTAATTCCACACCGAGAGGCTCAAAACTCTGTGAAATCCAACTACTTAAATTGTTCTTGTTCATCTTCTCCCCCTGTTTTAGAATAAGCAGATGTGTTGGGTATTTGTTAATGTAGAGTTCTACGGCGGATAGTTGAAGATTGAGAGCTTTATTTAAGATATTATTTACATGTTCATAGTGTGGTTTGGTGTTCTTTTGATTACCCAACCACAATTTCTTGTGCCGAGATAATAGACCTATTGAATACACGATATTGCATTCTTGTTTCTGTAAAACCCGCATTTGGGTGTCTGTCCTGACCACCAAAAAGTCCGCCCACTCTAGTCGTTTGGGTGCGATTAAACTCTCGTTTTCGGTGGATGGAAGGGGTTGTTTCTCCTCCATCATATACTGTTTAAACCACGCTGGATATTGCTCTCCAGCTTTTCGGTAATTGATGTATAAAGAAACAATAGTCGCCTTTTGAATGACTTTCATCTCGCTCCATGTTAATTCACCCTTTTTCTTTGCTCGGTTAAACATCTCCAACGCATCACGCAGCATTTTGCGTTGATACTTTTTAAGACAGGAGATATTCACCCAATTGTCTAAAGTCTTTTGCGAATGAGTTTCTATCTTTTTTTTATCCACATATTGCTGATTTTTCAGCTCCATGTGTGTACGGAGGCGAATGATAACGTCATCAAAACTGGGGCAGACTGGTGTTCCATTTTTATTTAAGATGCACCCCAGCAGACAACTGGCGGAAGTCCTACTCACGCTCTCAGGCTCTGCTTCAATAAACTTCATTAAATCGTCAGTTTTGTGTTTTAAAAAGTCAAGATTTAAAATAGGTGTGTTCTCACCCACGAGCAGTTTGCTAAACTTCTTTATCTTTTGTCTGTATTTAACCATACTCGCATCACTCAACTGGCGTCGGTTTTGAATTTCGTCGCAGATGGATTTTAAATTGTCTTCGGGCATTATAATATCTATACTTATTTTTTATTTAAGTTCTTTCTCTAAAGTGTTTTCTTGGTTGAAATTGACAAATTGACCGAATTGACATTTTTTTTGGGATAAAATCTTTTCTGTGGATGCCCCTTGCTCCCCCGGGGGCGCACGGCTGCTTCATCCCCGGAGTTTTTTGGCTTGTCAATTTGTCAATTTGTCAATTCATGAAAATAAATGGTTCTTTTTAAGAAACTTAGATAAGTCCTTGAAAAGAACAGGAATAATAAGTGGTTCTTGAAAAGAACAGGAATAATAAGTGGTTCTACTGGCCTGTGCAGCCATTCTTCCTGCGGCGATTCGCTGCAGGTGCAGGGCCTGCTTCCTCGCCGAGTTGGTTGAGTGCAAGGTACGCCATTTGTTGACCATTTTCTTTTTCCCGCTGGAGAAACGGAATAATTCCCGCCTCACGAATGGCGTCTTGGTTGGCTTGGTTTTCGTAGGCGAGACAGCCGAGCGCCATACACACGCTTTCTTTGCGGTCGTCCTCGTGGCGTTTAATCGCACGACCAATAAGCGGAATAAGACCCGCCTCGC
>WLWF01001112.1_pt1 | contig 23534 bp, 28 predicted proteins | sample 6718331 | NCBI WGS metagenome assembly WLWF01 (sample SAMN12718692, study PRJNA515312) | sponge metagenome | isolation source: marine sponge | host: Mycale hentscheli | place: New Zealand: South Island, Marlborough, Capsize Point | collected 2003-05-01
ATAATTTATTTATTTATTTATTATACTGCGTAATATGGTATCTTTTTATCAACGCCTCCTATATTTATTGTAATATAACCATCAACTTGAGCAGGTACATCTCCATTTGCTCCTGCCGTAGCTGATGTGGTTGTTGTTGCATCTAGTCTTAATGCTCCGTTCAATCTTGTATCTCCTGTTACTGAAAAATCATAACTAGAATCTCCACTTGCATCTCCTACACTAACTCTACTTAAAAAGTAACTTGGATTAGCTACATTATTACTTCCTGTAATAACTGTGTTTAATACCCCTGCTCCTGTATATAAATTAAGTAATCCGTTAGAACCGTTATTAGTACCAAGTAAGGCTAATCTATTTGCACCATCATAAAGATTTAAAGAAGTATTAACATCTCCTCGCATATCTATTCTAGGAGAGCCTACACTATTTCCTATTGTATGAGTTACGCTTGTAGTTGTTAAAGTTCCGTTTAATTGTTGGTTTCCATCTATTTGCGTATCGCCCCCAACGTGGAGTTTGGCCGTAGGTGTACCTGTTCCAATTTTTAAACCTGCACCCGTTAAAGCCATACCGTAATTAGAACCACTAAAATTAACTCCACCTGTTCTTGAGTAGAATTTTAATATACCATCTTCTGAACCGTTAGTATTATCTATAATTTCAGTACCTAAAGCAGCGTAAGGCTCTATAGCTCCTGCTGAGTTATTTAAACTTAAAGTCCACCTTAATCCACTAGTGTTTGACCCTATATCTCTATAGATACCACCATTTATACTTTCAGGAAATTCTGTTAAACCGTTTACTTTAAACTTATGCGCTCCGCTTGACGCAATAGTACCGTTTTCAGAAAGCTGAATTAAGAAAGCTCCCTCTTCACTACCTGCTGTTGTTACTTCTGCTCTACCTCCTGCTTGTGCAAAAGTGTATTTTGATGCTACTGAGTTGTTAGCTGAAAATGAAATAGCAACATTTCCACCTGTTGCGTTTTTGTAAAGATTTTGTACTAAAGGCTGAGTACTTTCAACTCTAAATCCATCGTTTGAGGTTGTATTAAAAGTTAAATCATTTGCACCCATTGTTACAGTAGTTGAGCCACTTAAAGAACCACTACCGCCATAAATACCACCTTCGCCAGCTGGTACGCTAATACTTTTAAAAGTTCCGTCTGCGCTCAAAAAATCAGTTGCCGAACCACCTGAAAGCGGCACAAGTCCAGCTTCAGTTGAAGTAAACAAAGGCAAAACAGTATCATCGCCGCCAGTGTTGCCAATTGTTCGCGTTGCTGCTGTATAAGAAAGGTCAACGTCACCGCTTGACAAAAAGCCAGCTGTGCCAAGTTGCGTTTTCAATGAACCCCATGACAAATATTTTGTTGTTGGCGTTCCAGCTAAATCAGTGGAAACGTCAAGCCTGTCAGTGTCGTCAAGTGTTGTTTGTTCTGTTGTATATTCTGAAATTTTACCAGCCATAAAGCAAAGTTACTAATTTATTCTATTATTTTAATTGTGCCGTCTTCCATTATTTTAATTGTGCCGTCTTCCATCATTTTCGCTCCAGCTGGAATTTCTGCAAGTAAATTATAATAACGCGCTGAAATTTTATATTCTTGCGCTTGTGGCAATTCGTTTGTTTTTAAAGTACATTCACCGCGAAAAATAGTTCCTGAAGGATTTGAAACAATTATTTTGCCGCTTAAATCATTGCTTGTGAAATAGCTGTTTTGTTCCCAGTTGTACTTTGATGAAAAATATCTTGTGTCAAAAATTGAACCTTGTTCAAACAAATCTACACGAAATTCAATAACAATGTCCCCTGTTGTTGGTGAACCAGTGCCAACCCATTCAAAATCGCTGCGAATGGTCATATTATCAAATAACGTCAAATATTTGTCGCCGCCGTTAATCAATTCGTTATTGCTTGAATCAAAAGCTTGAATTGTTTCATTGTCCCAGTCAGCGCTTTCAGCATAACCAAAAGAAAATATTTCATTTTTCAAGCTGTGTTCTTGTGGGTTGCCGTTCTCAGTGCTTGAAATTCTTATCCAATAGTTAATTGTGTAATTTGCATCTGCTGCAAATCTGTTCCAAAGTTCGTTTTTGCCGTCGTTAGGTTCAGCAGTGTCAAAAAAGTCGTCTGAAACAGTTGACAAAGGTTGCCAAGTTTCGTTGCGCATTCTAAAAGGGTAGTAAAATTCGTAAGCTTTATTCAATCCAGTATCAAGCGCCGCGTTTCTTCTTATTTGAATCAACTTCCTTTGATCGCCGTCAGGCATTTTGAACGGTCTTGGTTGAACAAAATCAATGTATTTTTCGCCGTCAATAATTGGCAAGCCGCTGAATGACTTTGTGAAGCTTTCTAATACAAAGAAAGTGCCGTCATTCTTTTCAGCAATTATTTCAATTGTTGCGTTTTTTATGTCAATTTCATCTGTTTCACGTCCTAAACGATCAAGATTAAATCTTGAATAAGCAAGTAAATCGTCTTCAATTCTTCCAGTTGGGTTTGTTCTTCCTTCAGTTTCAACGTCTGTTTCTGTATGGTCAAGAATAACAGTGTTTAAACCAAACAACCCAGCGTCAAAAGTGTCAACAGCGTAAACGTTTTGAAAGTAAGCGTTCGCAGCGTTAGAAGTTGAAGCAGTTCTTGCAACGTCAGCAGTTGCAACAGACAACAAAAAGCGCTTTTGATCGCGTGCTGAAATGTCGTCAACCATTGCTTGTGTCAATTGAATCTTTGCCGTTATTGTGATTTGTGTCGCACTATCACGAACAGCGCTTACTTCTGTGAAAACTTGCTGGTCTGTGCCAAATTGTTCGCCAGCTATTGCAGCAACGCCAACAGTCTGAAAAACCCTGTCTTGATAAAAGTTTTCAACGACTGTTTTATTATTTAATTGATATTCGCCTTCCTGTGCTGGCAAATAAGTATGTGTCAGTCTAAATTGGCTGTTTAAGTCAATGAAAGGCGCTTGCGGTGTTGATTCAAGAACAAGCGTAACTTGTTGCTCAGTCGTAACCAATTCAACGCCGTTAATCACCTCTAACGAAGGCAGCCTTTCAAATAAAGTTGAACTTAAATTATAATCAGAAACATTATTATTCAAACTTTCATTGAACCAGCCAGTATTTCCAATCAATTTTTCTTGTGTTGAAAAGCGAAAAGCGCTGTCGTTTGATATGTCTTCAGCACCATAAACCCTGAAATCATAACGCAATGACCTATTAATTCGCAAATAGTCAGGCGCTTCACCAGTGCCGAAGTTGTTCAATTGACCAGCTAAATATATCGGATCAATTTCAAAGGTGTGAATGAAACGAAAAACTTGATTGCCTTGACCTATACCAGTTGCAAGCCTTTGAACGGTGCAAGAAGTGTTGTTTTGCCAAGACTTATTTCCTGAAGGCAGCATTGTTTCAACCGCTGTTGATAATGTGCCGTAGTTATCAAACTTAAATTCTTGAACGCTGCCATCAATACGCGAATTGAATGAAAGTGCGTCTTGATTTGAAGTTAAACCATAAGCAAATTTCAAGCCTTTCATCGGTGTCGTATTAACAACAGCCGCATTGCTTGAAGCTGGCACTGCAATTGATAAATTTGTGTCTACAACAAGCCTTTGGTCTGAAATTTTTTCTTGAATTGTGTAAGTTCCAGCGTTCGTTGTGTCCGGATCAATAATTTCGATAGTATCACCAACGCGAAAGTTTTCAAACGCAACCCTTCCGACTGTTAAATATCTTAATTGTAAAGGATCGTTGACGTTTCCGCTGCCGTATTCAAGTTGAAAAGTGCTTGAAGCATAGAAAACCGCTTCAAATGTTGCTTCAATGGTTGCAACAATCCTGTCACCAACGTTTCCGACAAGGTTAGGCGTGTTTCCTGAATAAAATTCAGGCTTCAATTCTTGTTTTATTATCTTAAACGCTGACATTTATTTGTTCATTTGCTCCTTGACTTGCTTAATTACTTCATCAAGTCCGCCGCCTTGCACAAAATTACTAAATTTTTCGGCGTTTTCTGCATTCATTTTTGTGTTTACGTCTTTCATTACATTGTCAGTCATTAAGTTCAGCATATTCATCAAGGTTTGCGTGCTTGAATAAAATTGTTCAGCTGCTTCTTTGATATTATTTTCCGTTTGTTTGGTAAAGTCTGCCATCTTTTAATTGTATGTTAGTTATGTATTGAATGTTTATTCTATATCTAAAGTTTGCCTTGTTTTGAAATGGATTCCATTCAAGACTTTCAAGCAAACATTCTTGCCCTTGTGCATTTTGAAATTTGTTGTCGTCTTTTAAAAGCTGCCAATCTGAATAACAAAAAGGAACGTTTTCAACTTCGTAAATTTTCCACTGGTTGCCCTTTGGTCGGTCTGTTGAAGGGTAAAACGAATTTATTTGATGAAAATTTTCATAAATTTTAACAGCTGAAAGCTTGTCGTTGTTGTCTTCGCTCAAAGTATTTTGAAACGGTCTTCCGATTCTAATAACATTGCTTAAAACATCAATCAAGTTTGTGATTCCAAAAGGATAATCGTTTTCAATTGCTAATTCTTCAAGCTGTTCAAGGCTTGATTGTGCTAAACTTATATTAAAATTACTTTCAAGCATAACAACGCGGTGCGTAGTCAGTTGATCTTCTTCCAAAAACATAACGCTTGACCGATTATTCAAAAAGCCTACAAAATCAGGAATTGGAATTTCAATTTCTGATATGTTTTGAAAATCTGTTGCAATTTCTGACAATCCAATAGCTGTACGAATGTTATTAATTTCGTCAATAATATAGCTGTAACGCTGCCAAGCATCTAAAACGCTATCATTGAAAACTGTTATAACTTGCGAAATTATTGGTTGAACAACCTCAACAATTGAACCGATTATTTCTTCAGGTCTTGACTTTTCATCACCTTTACGAACAGCCATTGAAAAAGGAATTGTTGTTTCATTGTAGCCAGTAAACAAATTGCAGTAATCATTTGAGCCACCAACGTCAACTGGTTCAATAACTTCAAGAACGTTTGCAAGTTGATAAAATTGATAGCTATTAATGTCAGCAGAATCGGTCAAATATTTAAGGCTTGAAGCTGCTGCAAATTCGTCTGTATTCAATTTAAAAGCGCCATCAAAATCAACGTCAGGCATTGTGTAAAGCTTTTGACTGTTGTTGTAGTCTTGGCGCTCCAGCCTAATAATTTTTTGACCGCCTGTTTGCGATTCTTCAATTATTATTTTAGCATTAAACATTGTTATTAAATCACGCAGCAATTGACCGAAAGTGCCTTGATAAAAGCCAGTCTGTTCTTCTTCATTCGGTTCGGTGAATCCTGTCAAAAACAAATTTTGATCGTTCTGAATAGTTTCATTTTTTGGCGGTATAATAGCAAGTTTTGAAAATTCACCTTCAAGAATTGTGCTTGCAAATTGATAACCTTTATATTCAGCACCAATTTGACAAAGTTTTAAGGCGCTCATGCAAGCGTGATATTTCACTGGCGGCAAAATCATATCAATAATGACTTTCACCAATTGAATTGCGGCTTTAATCAAAAAGAAAATATAAACAGCAAGAACAATGATTTTCAATATTTGTTCCCATTCAAAAGCAACAAGACCAGCAATTGCGCTGACAAGGTCTTTGATTGCGTTTGTTATGTCAATCGTCAATAATATTAAACTGAAAACAGCGTTTGCAATTTCTGCATTGCTTGGCGAATTTTTTAAGTAAGGCGTGTATAAATAATCAGTTTTGGCAAGTAAGTCAGGTCTGCGATTGAATAAAAATTCAAATGTAAATGAATCGGCTGTTTGTGTTAAAAAATCATTGCCACCTTTGTCAATTACTGGCGCTATCACTTCGCGACAACTAAATTTTTCAGCGTTTGTCAAGTCAACCATTCCATCAAGGATTGTTTCATAGTTGCCTTTTTCTCCTAGTTCTATTCTATAAGGAACGCCAAACATAACGCCAAGACCTTCGCCCTCAACTTTTTTCAACAACAGTTCAGCTTCTTTTTTTACAAATTCAAATTGATTGATTGAAACTTTTGCTTCGGTTGAACCTTTGTCATAATTCAATTGAAGCGACAAGTCACGCAAGTTCTTTGCATAGTTTGCTGCGCTGTTATCAAGCGTTGTTTTAATATCCATTTAAAAGCGTTTGTGAATGGTGCGTTTTGTTCTGCCGTTCTTTTTTATTTCCTCAACAACTTCAAGCGCTGAATTAATATAGCTACCAGCAACAGGCTTGTTGTTTATAGCTGAAGCAATTGTTTCTGCGTTTCTATCAATAGCGCTTGCCATTGCAGCAACTTTCATTTCAAGCTTTACGTTTCCAGTAATGCCGCCAAGACTTGACAAATAACTTGCAGTTTGAAATTCATAAGGCTGCCTTAAATTGCCGTTATTATAATCAACAGCCAGTTGTGTCAGTTCATCATTTGACAAGCCGCCTATTGCTTTGTTTTGGTTTGGGTTCAATATTCTTTCTTGACCGTCAAAACGTATCAAATTGCCTGAAGAAGTCAATCCTAGATAGTTGTCAACTTTATCTGAAAAAAAATGAGAACCTTTACCAAGCGAACCTTCAACGTTTTCTGTTCCATTAATAAACGAAGCAGAAACAAGCGCTTTTGCAACTTCTGAAATTGCAACACCTTTTGCAACATCACCAAGCGCCGCAACTGGAGCTTGTCCAGCTGGCGTTTCAGGATCAGAAATTCTTCTTTCAAACGCTGCAAAGTAAGCGTCAACAATTTGAATTGCACGTTTTGCTTGTGCTTCTTGTTCTGCCAATTGTTTCTTTTTAATAGCCGCTTTTGCAAGTTGTTCTTGTTCAAATTGCAACTGTTCAGCCGCTTCGGTGTTGCCTTCAATTGCAAGCTGTCTATTGAAATCAACAGCCTTTTCACGCTGCGCAATTTCGTCGTCAATTGCTTGACTTCTTGCAGAAAATTCATCATCAATTGCACTTTCAAAAGCGTCTTTTATTTGATTAGCTGTTTCAAGTGCTTGTTCAGTTCTTTTTTCAGCGGCTTCTTTGTCGGCTTCAATAATTTCGGCATTTGCTTCTTTTACCGCGTCAACTTTTTCTTGCTCCAGGTTTGCAAGGTCATTAATTAATTGTTCTTCTATAACAACGCGTTCTTCTGCAAGCAATTCGTCATTTCTTAACAAAGTATTTGCTTCATTTCTTAAAACTTCTTCTTGTATACTTGTTCTTTCTTTTATTAATTCAATTTTTCTTTCGTTTCTTGTTTCTTCGTTGTCAATTTCTGCGTTTAATCTATCAATTTGACGTTGGCGAAGTATGTTTTCAGTTTCATCAACAGCAGCAAGTCTTGTTTCAACACGTTCTTGAATTGCTTCGCTAACTTCGCGGTCAGCGTCGTCAAGGTCTTGCAGTGCAATTTTTCTTTCTTTTATAACTTCCAAAGCGCGACCAAGTTCAACGTCGTCAAGGTTTAATTTAAAAAGCGTTCTTCTGATAGCTGCTTCATCTGTTTCAGCAACTAAAGCATCAAAGTCAACCCTGTCGTCAACAAATTCAGCAAATAAGTCTTTTTGTGATTGAAACGAACTTTCTGCAAGCCTTTTTGTTTCGTCTAATATTGCACTTCTTTCTTCAATGCTTTTTCTGTCGTCAGCAATTAACCTTTCGTTCAATGTTTTTTGAGCGTCAAAAGCATCAATTGCAAAATCAAGATTTCTTTCGAATCTATCGCGTTGAATTTCACGAAGAACTTTGTCGTTCTCTATTGTTGCAAGATCAAGTTCATTTTGTAGTTCTTGAAGTTCAATTCTTTTTTCGCTGGCTTCTGTTTCAAGTGCTAATTTGTTTGCGTCTTCTTCAGCGCCTTCAAGGTTTATTTTTATAATTTCAAGCTGGTCTTTTGCAAGGTCGCGTTGAATTGCAAGTCTTCTTATGTTTACACGTTCAGCTTCTTCGGCTGCGGTTTGTTGTTCTTCAAAAGTTTTTGTTGTATCTCCAGCGATTGCGCTTTGACGTTCAAATTCGCCGTTTAATTTAACAAGCTGTTCGTTTAAAGAAAGGCTTGAACGATCAAGTTCAAATTGTGCGTCTGAAGCAATCTTTGCGGCGTTTGCAGCGTTTAAAGAAGCATCAACAGAACCTTCAAAAGACTTTACGACAATGTTAAGCGTTTCAGAAAAATCAAAAATTGATTTGTCACCGCTGACAACTTCTTTTGTAAAATCAAGAATGCTTGTTCCAGCTTTTCCAGCACGATTTGCGAACGTGTTAAACACTGCGCCAGCTTGCGCAACAATACCTGAAAGTTCCTTGCTTCCTTCTTCATTTGCGTTTGCCGCCGTCTTTACATCATCAAGACCGCCTGACAAACCAACCAAAGCAGCAGCAAAGCCAAGCGTTGCTTTTGTTGAACCTAGTGCTTGTTGTGAATAATCACCGACCGAACGCTGAAACTGACCAACTGAAGCGTCAATGTCTTTCAGTTCTTTGTCAAGCTTTTGAATTTCTTTTAAAAGTTCCTGTGTTGCTTTTTCGCCTTGTTTGTTTTCGGCTGCTAAATCTTTGTATTGATTTCTTAAATCATTTAAACGCTTTGATTGTCTTTTGTATGATGAATCAAGCTGCTTTGCTGTTTTAAGTTCCTTTTTTTGTTGCTTTTCAAGGCGTTCTTGTTCTTTCTTGTTTTGAATATCAAGCTTAAGTTGTTGTTGCTGTGTCTTGATTTGCTCAGCGTCTAATTTTGCAAGTTGTTGTTCAAGTGCAACTTTTTCTTTCCTTGTTTTTAGAAGAACAGCTTCGCTTTCAGCAATGTCTTTTGTTGCTTTATTTAATTTTTCAATGTCTTTTGAATCTCCAAAAGATTTCGTCAGTTGTGCAACATCACTTGAAGTTTTAACCAAATCGATGATTTGATCTTCAACGGCGTTTAGTGCATCAAGCAAAAGGTTTGCTTGTTCAATTGTTGGTGCAAGAACATTTTTTTGAATTAAATCTTCGTGCTTGATCTTCTTTGCCATGTTACAAAAATACTATTTTTTTGCACTCAACGAACGCGCCACCTTGTCGGCTTCTTTTAAGTAAACATAATATTCAACAGCAGAAACTTCTTTTAAGTTGATATTAACGCCTAAAATGCGTTCGGCGTTTATCTTGTCAGAATACTTGCTTTTTTGTTCTGTAAAATTCTTGCTGGCTGCTTGAACGCCTACTTCAGCGACTTTCATCATTGAAAAGTCAAAGTTGTCTTGTGAAATAAGCCATTTTGCTTTTGCAATGTTATACGCTCTCAGCTTGTGTAAATAATTAAGATAGTCTTCACCTATTCCTAGTTCATCAATCAGCTGCGCATTAAGCAATTTAAAAGCTTCAATCAATTCAGCTTCGTCAGCGCCTTTTTTTTTATCAATCAACAACCAAGTCAATTGTTTCGTTTCCGTTGCTCTAAGCCACGCAAAAGCGCTAATTTCGTTTAAGTCTGTATGAATGTTTTTCATCAATTAAAGTTGTAACGAACAAACCAGCTTATTGCAATTTGAATTGTTTCGTCTGTTTCAGTCCATATTTCAACGCTTTCTTTCAACGTGTCAAATTAATTTTAATTTCTTCTATTATTAAAGGTAAAATGATTTTAATTAAAACGTTTTTGCTGTCAGTTGATAAACCAAAAGCATCAGGTTCTTTGCTTGCAATTGAATCTGCAAAACTTGCATCACTATCAAGAACAAAAGAATCTTTTTTCAAATCTGTTTTAATTGTTGAATGAAAATAGCCGTTGATATAAAAATCCATAACGCCAACAGGCTTTGAAGAAGAAGGACTGATTGATTCTTTCCATTTTTGATATGCAAGCGCTTGTTTTGTTGACTTGAAAAAAGGATCATCAACATACTTCATCAAACTTTGATCGTCAGAACCAAAACCTTCAAGAAGTTGCCCCCTGTTTAAGTCTGCAATAAAAGTTTCAAGACCGTTTTTTGATAAAACTGAAACAATAATTTTGTTTGAATCAATATTGATTATATTGTTTGCTATTTTTTTTAAAGGTTCAAAAAACATTATATTGAAAACATGTTTATTATTACAGGCGTTCTGTAAAAATCAAACGTTAATCTTGTTGATCTTGTTCTTAAAAATTTCATTTTTAATTGTAAATGTAAAAAAAAAGCCACCTAGTTGGCAGCTTTTTTCTTTTTTCTTGTGGTCTTTTTCTTTTCCTGTGGCGGTTCAATATGCTTTTTGACTTGCTTCCAAGCTTTTTGAATGTCACATTTCACTTTGCCTTTAAAGGATTCAATGAACATTTGTTCATCAAATCCAATCAAAGCGTCAGTATTAAAAGTTTGACCTTCAACAATTATAATCATTTATTATAATGCTGCAACAGTTACATTCGGCACGTCTTTCAAGTCATAAGACAATTGAACAGTGTTTCCACCTATTCCACGAACAAATAAAATGTCGCCGCCAGTTTGAGCAGCAATTGTCAAGTCATACGTTCCGATAGGAGATTCAACAACAGCAACAGCAACAGAAGAAGAAGTTGTTTGATTGAATATTTCAATTTCAGTTGCAGTCAATCCTCCAGCTGGTGTTGCACCGCTTAAAGCACCCCAATCCAAAGAAGCAACCCACGTCAAAGACGTTGCTGAATTAGCTGTTAAGCTTGCAGTGTTTACGTCTAACAAACCTAAAGTTGTTGTCAAATCATAGCCAGTAATGTCGCCAGCAGAAATCCAATCAACTTTTCTATCATTTGAAGCTTTATCAATTACAAAAGAAACTTCAAGCTTGTTTGTTTGGCTGTCATTCTTTGGTAAAACTTTTGTTGATATTGAATTGTCTTGAATTTTTCTTCCGCATAAATCAGAACCGCTTGCTTCACCGATTAAGTTTCCGCTTCTATCAACTAACATAAAAGAAGTTGAAAGGCATCTTAACGCGTCAACTTTTGCTTTTAATTTATAAGGATCATTGCAAGGAACAATGAACGAAACAGAAATTGAACCATCTGCCAACAAAACGAAAGTTCCGTCGTCAAAATCCTCAGTTAATGCGTCAGCTGGTTCAGATAAATAGTTTTTGATCCCTGTTAAAGGAAGCCATCTATCAGAAGCAGTTTCGTTTTGGAATAAACCGTTAAAAACAGCCGCATCAAGTGCGCCTGAAGCGTCAACACAGTTAGCAGAACCGTCTGCTTTGTTGGTCGACATAAAAATTGGATAAAGTGCCGCATCTAAACCTTCCAAGCAGCTTGGCTTGCCTAGGTTTTCAATTGCGCCATCACATGAACAAATTTGAGCCATAATAGTATTTTTAATTAATTAATTTTTCTTTTTCATTGCTACAAAATTACAAATTTTTTAATTACAATTAACAACGCATTGTTGTTTACGAATTTTCATTGTAATATTAAGCTGGTTACCGCTGAAATAATCAGTATAAAGCTGCCTGTCATAGCCTTTTTGGTCAACAAATTGACCGAAGTTTGCTCTAGGTATAACTTCATATTCAAGTTCAAGCGTGTCGAAAAGCTTTTTATCTGCAACCATTTCATCAAGAAACAGTTCCAAAAGCGAACGCATTGGCACAATACAAACGTTATAATGATCGTCTGTTGTCCAATCTTTGAATTTGCTTGTGTCCATAATGAACAATTGAACGTCTACTTCTTTTTCAAGCACGCTTTCAAAGTTTCTGCTGGTGTTTTGTTCCCTTACAATTTCATGAAGCAAGAAAACTGGCGTTTTGTCTTTGCCTTTTTTAATGCTTGATAGTTCTTTTTGTATTTGTAACGGCGTGCCATGAAAGAAAAAAGGCGTGTATAATTCAAATGAAGGCGCTGTTGGTAATATTGAACCACTTATTACAAAGCTGGTGTCTTTTACTACGCTTTTAACGCGATAATCAACAGCATCAATTGTGATTGTTTTGTTTTCCCTTAAATAATAAGTATTACAAGCGGTTAGCGTGAATGTGCCGTCACCATTGTCAACAACTGAATCAATTGTTATTGTTGGCGCTATCTTTGCAACTAAGTCGCTGATATATTCGTGAATTTCCATTATTCAAAATTTATTTCCGTAAGCGATAGCAGTAAATGAAGTCACTCCGCTTGTATCGTCATTTATTCTAAAAATTAATTTATCCTTTGTTCCTTTTCTTAATGGTATGCCGTATTCAAAGCCAAATAATTTTTGAAAATCAATGAATGCAATAATAGCTTCTTCATTTCCGATAACATTAGGAGCAACAAAAGCAGATGCACCACTTCCGTAGGCGGGATTACCACCACCAAAAGCTACGAAATCAAAATTACTTTTTAATTCGTTTGCAATAACTATCTCTCCAAAGTCTTGAGATTGCCAAATAAATTCCACTCCATTAGTTAATGCTGGTAAATTACCAAACTCAGATAAACTTGCACCGGCATCGACTATGCTAATAAACATAGATTTCACTGATATTTGACTTTCTGCATTGGCATCAATAGAAAAATCAACACTATTTACAGAGCCATCTACATCCATATCTCTACTACCATTATCTGTAAAGTATTCACGCAAAGGCAACAGAGTTGTATCTTGAATTAATGGAGGGCGTTTGTGAGCAACAACATTCACGTTGCCCTCCTTGTCAATGTTTAAACTTTGACCGCTTTCGTTTATTACTTGTGTTTTTAACATTATTCAGCGAAATATGCTACGAAACCCGCATACATTAAAGCGTTTCCACTTGTTTTTAAATCAACTGTCACCGCGATACTTGCATTTTTTGGTAGTGTCAAAAATACATTTCCAAAACCTCTCCCGCTTCCTTGCGTTTGTAATAATACAGGATCAGTATTAGTGGTTACAGTAGCAGTTGAAGTGCTTGCTTTTAATGCTTCAATATCTGTAAAACTTTCCGAAGCTCCACCGTTCCTGTTCACTCTTGATATTTCTGTTCCTGAACTTAGTAAAGTGCCTCCCGTTGGATTAAAATAGGCTTTAATTACAGGCGTTCCAGTAGTTGTTCCTGTTAGGTTATCAATAGAGAAAAACCACGCTTCAATTTCTAAATCTTTTTCACCTAAATTTTTGAGATAAACTAAACCGTATTCTCCACCACCGTCTACTGTGAATTGGTCTGTGTTTACGTTAAACGCTCTTCCCTCTCTTGCAGCTTGTTCGTAGCGTGTTAATGATGTTGAAGATACTTGTACCCTTCCTTGTGGATCTACTTTTGCGTTATCTCCTGTTAATGGATTTCCGATATAAACTTGCATATTATGATAGTATTATTTTTAATAAATTATTTGTTCTTATTTGTTCCTCTGTTTGAAATTTCATTATGATAATTAACTGTCTAAGTAAATCCTTTTCGCTTTCTTCACCTTCTACTGTACCACCTAAACTGCTCAAAATGCTATTTAATACAGTTATTTGATCGTCTTGTTTAGCTTCTGTACTTGCTCCACTTGGTAAGTTAATGCTTGAGATATTAACAGGAACAGGATTAGAAACAGATACATCAACATCGCCTACTTGCAGATTAGCATTAGCGTTTAAATTATCGTGTGTATCTTGATTTGAATTTACTTCTAATGATCCGCTTGGTGATACCTTTACATTAACAAAAGCACCACCACCAGCAGATGTTTCTCCAGCTATAACTGATTTGGTTACTGTTACTGACCTATCATTAGTTAACCCTGTGTCGAGCCTGTGAATTGAAGTTAATACATCGCTATTATGCAGAATTGTTTGAACCCTGAATTGTGTTTGTGATACATTTCCATTTTCGTATTTAACTCTAAAATATTGAGCCGTTACCGGGAATTGAAATCTCCTTGCATTACTTAATGATACATCTAAATTATAATCATTTGAATCATCCCAGTTAGTACCATCTGTCGAGAATTGAAAGCACATTCCATCAGTAGCAGAATCTACATCAGCAAATAATTGAATAGTAACAGAATTAAAACTTCCAACATCTGTACCAATTCCTGTAAATATTCCACCAATTCCTAAAGGCGTAGATGTACTGTTATTTGAATCAATAACATTTGCAGTAGTTTTGTTATCAATCGAATCTGTAATAGATTCTATTGCATTGGCAGTACTTTCTAAAGTGGCTAAAGTTGTTTCTGTTGCGTAATCTTTACCGTCTAAAGAATTTAAAAGCGTTATAATCGATTCTAATTTAGCTTCTATTTCATCAGTATTACCATCTAAAGCATTAACCGCATCAATTAAAGTTTGAAACTTAGCTACTACTACTTCGCGTCTTAAATCGTAACTTTTTGCCATTAGTTGCTTTTTGTTTTAACTATTAAATCAGCGTAAACAGTGCCGCTTGTGTTGTCTTCAGCTTCAAATCTTATTCTAATACTTTTGCCCATAAAAAATGAATCGCGTATCATAATAAGTTCATCGTCGCAAGGAAAATAATCAATAACACCTTCAGCACAATCGTTGTTGTCAAGTGCAACCCAGTCAACATTGTTGTTGCTTTCTTCAACGTATATTTTAGGCGTGCCATCAAGACCGCTTGTTTTAATAGTCAATAGCCAGCGCATATCTTGACCGCAGTCAATGACATATTCGCCGATTTGTTGAGCAGCTGCGCTTTCGTTATCAATTAAAACTTCTGTTCTCATTAAATGCCGCTAGTATGTTGTATTAATTGACCGTTATATTCAGGATAAGTTGTTGAATTGTCACAAATGTACCACTGAATGTTCTGAAAAGTGTCTGTGCTTTGATTCCATCTTTGAACAACGCTGTTGAATGCTGGCTGTTGTGTTGCAAGTTCAGCTTGATTTCTTACCGTTCCGCTAACAGTATTCTTTAAACTTTGGTCGCGAACGTATTGAAAATAAACCATTCCAAGCAACATTTTCTTCATTCCCTCAGAAACAAAGACGCAAGAACCGTCATCAATGTAAAATTCGTTGAAAATTGAAATAAAACGCGCTGTTTGTGGCACTTGTGCAACAAGGTCAGCTTGAAACAAGTCAAACAGTTCTGCACCTAACAAAAAAACAAGGAACCTTTTTTCATAGGTGTCAATGTAGTCGTTTAAATGTTCCTCAGTGTAGTCATCTGTCGCAATAGTCCATTTGCCAACAAAGTCGTCTGTGTCAATTAGAATACCCATTTATTTCAGCTTTGCTTTGTTGGCTTCAACCAAAAGCTTGGCGTTTGCCTTGTGTGTATTTATTTTTTTGCCGTTAAAGTCTATTTCAACCATACTTGGCAAGCTTGACCAATCAATTGCAGCTGGCTTGTTCGCCTTTGGCGCTTTGTTTTCAATTGGTTTCTTTTCGCTTTTGTTTTGTGGTTTCTTTTTCTGTGCCATGACTTGAATTGTTTCAACAAAAATACAAAATTTATTCTTTCTTTTTATAGTTGTTTAAATGGTCGCCGTTTACAAGCGTTTTCAATCTGTGACAATTAGCGCAAAGCGTTTGCAAGTTGCTTGGATCATAATTCTTTTTGTTGCCGTCAATGTGGTCAACGTCAAGCTGAACGCGGTGCAAAGGTCTGAAGCCGCAAGATTCGCAAAAGTTCTTTTTCAATTTAATGTTTTTGTTGCTTGCGTAGTTGAAAAGCTTTTTATCACAAGCGCAACAACGCGGCTTGTAAATTTGTTGACCGTTCTTTTTTCCATTGCTTTTTTGTGGTTTCTTTTCGCATTCAATGCACAAACCACGTTCAAACTGCGTGCCTGTTCTAAGTCTTTTGCCACCCATTTCGCTAAATATAGTAAAAAAAAAGCCTTGCTGAATGAACAACAAGGCTTTTAAATTAGTTAGTTAGTATTAAACTATTGCTTCAAGAGCAGCAGCATCAACAGAAATTGTTCCAGTTACGAAAGCTGAAGCGTCATTTGTTCTAATAACGTTTGCACCTCTCCATTCAGCAAGAATTGTTCTTGTGTTGTTTGTGAAGTCTGATCCGTCTAAACCAAGTTCAACATCGATCATTCCTTTAGAATAAACAGTTGCTTTTGTAAAGTCACCGATTAAATAAGAATCAGCAGCAACAAGCGTTGTTTCAATGATAGGAATTCCGTCTAAAGATAATTGACCAGCAACCATTTGAAGCGCATCAATATAAGCTTTGTCAGTTGTGCTTCTTTTGATTTGTAACAAACCAAGAACATCAGTTGGATTCGCTAAAATGTAATTAGGCGCATCGTGTTCAGCAAGTTTAATCTGCGTTGAAGCAGTTCTTAAAACATCAACAAAGTTTGCATTGTCAACAGCAACAGGCGCAGTTGTAGCAACAAACGCTGAAGCTTGTGTAACAATACCGTTCAAGTTGTTTCCTGTTCCGTCACCTGAATAAACTTGCGTTTCAACAGCTTTTAAAACTTCACGCATTAATTCGTTATTGATTTCAGATTCAATGAAGTCAACGTCTTCAAGCATTTCAGTTGAAACCTTAATGTAAGCAGTTGTCTTTCTTAATGATTCTTCACCAGTTACAAGATCAAAATCAATTTGATTTTTAGCGTTACCTTCAGCAGTTTGACCAGCAGCACCGTCTTTGTTTGCTTGGCTAATCCATCTGATTATATTTGATTGTGCAACACCGCTTTGAACTATGTCCATCAATCTTACACGTCTTGAAGGAACAACGTCAAATCCTGGCACGTATTGCGCAGCTGGAACCTCTCCAGTGATGTTTGTGCTTTCTAACATTGTGCCAGCCACTTTGAAAGTGATTGATTCAGCGTTTCTAGTTTCTTTTAAAGACTTTAATTTGTCAAGGTTTTTGTTTAAGCCTTTTCTAACTGAAGAAAGCATTCCTTCGCCAGCAGTTTTTTCAGCTTCAGACAATTTTTTGATTGTCACGCCTTGCGCTTTTAATACTTCGTTCAATGTTTTTACTTGCTCAGCAACAACGTTTGACAATTCGCTTTTTAATGAATCAATATCAGCTTTGCTTGCTTTTTCTGCAATTGCTTTGTCTAATTCAGTTCTTTTTAGTTCGTTAAATTCGTTATACAAACCAGCTACTTCTTCAGCAGACTTTGTTTTCATAGTTTCCTCAGTGATTGACTTTGAAACTAAAAATTCAGCAAAATTTTTCATTTTGTTTTATTTTAAATTTTTGTAAAAGTTTAATAAATCGTTTTGATTTGATGTTTTCTCATTTGTTAAATTCGGCTTGATAATATCAACAGTGCCTTCTTCAGACGGCTGTTTCATTGTTATAAGTGAATTGTATTTTTCTTTTATGACTTTCAATTGCATTTCAAGCGTGAAAAGTCTTTCGTCTGTTCCTTTTCCATGCTTCAAAGCGTTTACAATTGAATCCATTTGTTTATTGATCGTGTCAAGAACTTCAACTTGATTTCCTTTGCTAACGTCAAGCGTTGGTGTCAAGCTGTTTGCTCCAAACGTAACTGCTGAACCTTCCCATAAAAAAACCTCAGTTGCTTCGCGTATTTGCATGCCGTCAACTTCAATAAAGTTCATTTTGTCTGTAATAAAATTGAATCCTATTGAATGTTCGCGAATAATGCCGTCCTGATAATCAAGAAAGGCATCAGTTCCTTTTGTGCTGCGTCCTAATTCGCCGACACCTATCAAATGATCGTGCGTTTCTTCTAAACTTTTCCACGTGCCAATTGGTTGCTCCCAGTCGTGATGTCTTAAAAAAGCAATTTTTCTGTTGCTTGTGCTGTCTGCTCCACGTTCAGCAATTGACTTTGCGAAAGCACCGAAGCGAATAATGTCACCGTCTGAATCAATGTTATTAAATGCAGACAATGCAACCTTCACGCGCCTTGTTTGAATGTCAATGTCTTTCACTTCAAGACCTAGCGTTTTAACTTTATATTGATTATTTATTGCCATAAGCTACAAAATTACAAATTATTTTCATTCGTTTCAGAAAGCACCGCTTCAACCATTTCTTCAGAATATTCATAAACGTCAGAAAGCAACGCCGCTTTTCCTTCGTTGCTTATTGGCATATTCAAAACAACGTTCACGCCGTCAAGAACAATTTTGTCTTTTTCAGCTTCGGTTTTTTGGTCTGTTTGTAATGCGCTAACTTCTGAATAGTCAAATCTGAAACGCAAATCGTTTGCCGTTGTATGCGTTGGAACAAGCCAGCGATTGAATTCAGCTTCAACTTTGCTTAATGTTGGTTGAACCGCGTTTGTGTAAAGTGCTTTTTCTGCTTCTTTCCTGTTGTTAAATGTTTTATTTGCTGGATCATTGAACAAAGACGAATCAAGACCAAAGACATTGCACATTGCGCGTAAATTAATAACGCCTTTTTCAATCAATTGCAAATCCTGGCTGCTCATAGCCATTTGAATGTAATTCAAGTCTTTGTTTGTGACTAACGTCTTTCCGAAGTTGTGAGCGCCGCCAGCACGTTGTTGAAACTTTGCTTGAACTTGTGCCGCTTCTTCATCAAGCATTGGGTGGTTGCTCCTGTCAGTAATTAAACCAATTGCACCGCGATTTTGTAATAAATTAGCGTCAGCGTTCCAGCGATCATTGCCGCTTTGCACTACTTGCGCCGCAACTTGTATCGGTGATAAACCCCAAAAAGCAGCGTCAACGTGATTGTATAACGGATTAAAAAAGCGAATGTGACCGATTTCTTCGGTGTCAAACTTATAGTTTTTGTTCTCCAGCTTCATTGAATAATTCAACATCGGATTGAAAAAGTCGTCATTGCTGTCAATGCAAACGTGATTGCTTGGCAAAACGTCAAGTTCTTGAATAGCTGAACCAAATCCAACAGCTGTTGAACCTTTTAAAATGCCGTTCCCTGAAGCAAGCAAGTAAGTCATTAACATTTCAAGAATGTCTTCAAACGTGTACCCTTTTGCCGCGTTAGGGTTTGCAAATAATTCGTGAAGGCTTGTGTCTTCAACAACTTGCCAACCTTCGCTTGTGTTTTCTTCAATAACAAATTTCTGTCCTTTGCTGGTGTCAACAATCTTTTTTATTACGCTGTAAACATCAACGTTTGTTTCATAACCTTTGGCAAGAAAATTTTCTTGCGACATTGCAAATTGATTTGCGTGAAATGAACCAAAGACTTTTGAAATTGCAAAGCGGTCTTGTTGCGTGAGCGAAAGTGAAAATCTTTTAAAGGTGTCTAATAAACCCATAAGTGCAAAATTAAATAAAATTTAAATACATTAGCCAATAAACATTTTTGGTCTTGATAAATGTCCAAAAGCATAGCGAAGCGAATCAAGCGCATGGTTGAAAGTGTCGTTTGGAACGCCAGCCTTGCGGTCATTCCAGCTATAATTGTTTAATTCTTTCTTGACGTTCATGCTTTCAGGTGTCACAATTAGTTCATAATCTTGAAGCGCTGTAATTCCAGCAACAACACTTCCAGCACCTTTTTTGCATGGTATAATGTTCAAACCTTTGCTTCTTAAATCGTGAATAAGTCTGTCTTCAGCAGCATCGGCAACAATCAAATCAGTTGGTTTTTCAATCAATCGTTTGTTTGTGTTCAGCAAGTCGTCTGTTCCAAGCTGCGCAGTTGTATAAAGTAATTCGTGAATATAGACTTTCTTGCGTTTTTCATCAATTGCAATTTTCAACAAAACAGTTGGATCAATTGAAAAGCCGTAGTCTTGACCGTAGCAATAAGGCAGCGAAGTATCAAAAGCGCCTTCATTCCAGTTGTTGAAAATAGTGCCTTCAGCGCGTTCAATCCAGCCGCCAAGAATCTTGTGTTTGTATTTGTTAGGATTGTTTGTTTTAATGCTTTCAATCTGCTTTAAATAGCTTTCAGCAAGGTTTGCTTTGTTATCCAAGTACGTTGTGTGAATGTGGCAAAGGTCAGGGTGCGTTGATACTGGTATTTTTTCGCCTTCAATTGTTTTATAAGTCAAATGACCATCAAAAAAACGCTTCCAAACCCAGTGTTCTTTTGTTGTTGGATTCATTATCAAAATAATTCTGTTCTGAAAGTCTTTCTTTCTAATTGATAGGTCAATAGTGTCAAACGTGTCTTCATCAATAAGTTCTTCAGCTTCATCAAGCACCCACGTTGTAACACCTTGCAAAGACTTCAAGCTTGCTGTTTGATTGCCGCTGCTTGTCTTAATGCCTTTAAAAAGCACGTCTGAACTTGTTTGCGTGTTTTGAATGTAGTTGTTTGTCACTTCAAAATGGTGCGGCGTTTTAAGTAGTTCAATTTTTTCAACGAATTCAGGAATTATTGACAAGCCAGCTGAAGTCATTGTGTAACGTGTGAAAAGTATTCTGTGCCCTTGCTCATAAGTAAGCATTGAACACATTGCCGTTGCGTGAAAAGATTTTGCTGAACCTCTGCCGCCAGTTATTAAAATGTAGCGCTTGTCTGTATTAAATAACGGCTTGTATGTTGGCAAAAGTGTAATCATTCATCAAGCCATTGAGCAAGCGGAATGTTCACGCTGCCTTCATGTTTGATTGTTTCTTTCGGCTTGCCGATAACGTAATTCAAAAACAACGTTGCTGCTTTGGTGTCGCCTTCTTTTGCTGCTTTGAATAGCGTGTTCATTAGTTCGGTTAGTTTGCCATAATCAAAGCCCTCTGCAATATAGCGATCCATCATTTTTTTGTGAGGGTTTAACCGCTTATCGTTTGCCTTTGTTGCTTTTGTGCTATTGCCGCCGTTGTTTTTTCTTCTGTCTGCCATTATCAATGAAAATCAATAGTTGATTACAATTATACGAATTTTTTGCAATATTGTTTTTCTTTGTAGTCTATAATGCGCCAGCTTTTAACCTCGTCAAGCGTGTTGAAGTTGTGGTAATAAATGTCTTGTTTTAAGTCTATTTTAAAAAACCAGTAAGCATTTATATTGCACGCTTCAGCTTTGTCAAGCTTTCTTGTTGGCACGTATTTTTTGCGCCCTTCTGTTGCTTTTACATCAACATTCCATTGTTGGCCGTTGTGTTCAAACATAATGTCAGGTTCGGCCAGCGGTTTTTCATCAAGCAAGGCGTTCAATGTGAATTTCATTCCTTTTTTTTGCATTTCAAGCGCCGCCAGCATTTCACCAAGTACGCCAATGAAGTCGGCTTTGTTTGGGTTTGGCGAAGAATAGACTTGTTTGCTGTTTCGTGTTTCAGCGTTCAGCTTTGAGCGTTGCAAGCCGATTTGTTTAGCAATGTCAATGTATGCCGCTGGTATATTATTGAACTTCGTCATTTTCTAATTGTTCAGCACGCTGCTTGATGTATTCTTTTATGGTGTCATCATGCCAGCCGTATAATTGCAAAGCAAGTTCAAAAGCTTTGAAAATATCGTTTATATCTGTTCCGTTGTATGGAATAGTGATTGAAAATTCATCAATGCTTATTGTTGTCTTTTTCATAATCATAGTATTAAAATACTTCAATAAAAGCGCCGCAGCTGTTGCATTCGTGTTCAGCTGATTCAGGCACATATTTGACTTCATTATGAAAACAAACGTGTTTCAAGTGTTTCAAAACTTCTTTTTCAATATCGTGCTTGTCTAAAACTTGCTTTTTAAACAAAGCTTTTGCAATTTTTTTTGCAATTTGTTCTTCAGTTTCCATTGTAGGCGCCAGTTGGTTTTGTTTTTGGTAATGCCTTGACGTATTTTCTGACTTCAGCAGCCAAGTCAAGATTGTGATCTTTGCACATTCTAATAATTTGCTTCATGTTTTTTTGTTTAAAAGTACCCTATTATAATTCGTCCCATTTTTTAAAATTTAATTTAACATTCATTAAAAAACATTAAAACGCTTTTTTAGTTAGCCGTTATTTAATTTTTCTTTTTAATGGTATGTGAAAATAATTATTCATACACCATCCGTCTTTATTTTTAATTAATATATCTCCTGCAATCTCCCAACCATCGTCTTGGTATTCTTGTAGGTAATTGTTTGCTTGAGGTATATCGTTACCCTTGCTGTCTTTTCCGTTATATTCTTTTGAATGTAAAACTGTTATTTCGTATTTCTTTTTTTTCCAAAACATAATATATTTTTAATAATTAAAATTCATTTATAACAACACCTATGCAAACATTTAAGCAATAACTGTACTTCGCAACATTTATACTAAAACGTTTCATAGCTAGTCGTTAAATTTATTACAGATAATAGCTAATATTACGTTTTACTGCTCAAAATTTAGCGTTTTACTGCTTACAATTCAATTTTCAAAGTTCTTCTGTCAATTCTAACTGTGTCGTCAATTTTAACGCTGTCAAATGCTTCAAGCGCGTTTGCTGGTATGATGAACCAGTTGTCAGACATTTTGCATTCAAGGTATGAAGGACAGCACCCCTTTACAACCACTGTGCCTTCATAACTTGTGCAACTTGTTAGCAGTATGCTAAAAAGGAAGACCGTCTTCAAGTTCTTCTGTTTGCTCAGCGTCAACGGCATCAAGTTCTGTCACTTTCCAAGCGTCAATATTTGTGTAATACTTGCCTTCATATTCGCGTGAATTTACGTTAAAAAGCACCTCAACGGTTTGCCCTTTTTTAAATTTCTTCAAGTTGTTGACTTTTTCTTCACCAAAGCAGCTGAAAGCAACTTCAGGGTTGTATTCGTCGCCTGTGTCAATTACAAACGTTTGCTTGATCCATTCTTTGCCAGCTTTTGAAGTTCCGCTTTCGGCTTTTAATTTTTTTGTTAGTGTTCCTGTTAATGATAATGACATAATAATTTAATTAATTGTTTTTAAAATATAGTTAATTGATTAATTGATTTTTTTATTCTTTTGATTGAATTGTTGTAATATTCCTCGTCTAATTCGCAAGCGGTTAAAGTTAAATTCATTTTTTCAATTGTATTCATGTTATTTAAAGCAATTGCAATTGAACCTGAACCCAAATGTGTATCAAGTATTTTTTGACCGTCAGCAGCATAGTTTTTTAATAACCATTCGTATAATTCAAGCGGCTTCTGTGTTGGATGAATCTTTTCTTTTGCTGAACTTTTACCTTGTAAATTTCCGTAATACCTAAAATCAAACTGTCTTGCAACTTTATTCATTGAACAATAAGCAAGTTCACCATCTGCAAAATTTGGAACTGGATTTCCTTTGTGCCAATAAATAAAACCCTTACAACCGTTTTTCCATAAATACGGAAAGTAATTACCACCCCAAACAATTTGTTCTTTAGAAACCCTTAAAAGTTCGCTAAAATAGTTATCTGTTGGTATTCCATCATCCCAATTTGAATTTTTATATTTATTAGCTTTTATTCTTGTTCCATCAGACGCCTTGTTTGTTCTATTAAATTCACCAAATCCTATCCCGTAAGGAGGATCAACAATTGCAAGGTCAAAATGATTGTCTTCATACCTTGCCATTAATTCAAGGTTGTCTTCGTTTGTTATCTCAATACTTTCGTTCAGTTTCATTTCTTTGTTTCTGTCTGTTCGTCAATGTGTTCTTTTAATTTTTTCAAGCTGTCAAATTCAACAACAAAGTTCAAGCCTTGCGCTGTTACGTATATCCAGTAAACATTTTGTTCAAAAAATATTTCATAACCTTTGTATAAAATAGTATTTTCAATCACTTTTTTCAACTGCTT